>ERZ1370068.116-contig-10100_pt1 | contig 36499 bp, 59 predicted proteins | sample MGYA00561227_ERZ1370068 | MGnify/ENA primary metagenome ERZ1370068 (study PRJEB38410, sample SAMEA6850437) | metagenome | study: Metagenomic assessment of the ecological functions of the soil: analysis of the soil microbiota associated with the... | reverse complement strand
TGTACTTCGTTTCAGTTACGTATTAGCAGGACGTGTCGCGGAGCCGGGCGATCGACGATCAGCCCGCTCGAAAACTCGCGCGCCCTCGAAGGCATGACGGCCGTGGTCCACGAGACGTGAACAAGCGCTACAAGGCGCACGCCGGCATCCCGCCTCACTGGACTGCCCTGAGCGGCGAGCTCCGCATCATCCCGGTCACCGGCCTGCCGGAGATCGAGGAAGGGACGACCTGGCCGAGGCTCATCACTGCGGAGCTCGAGCTCGAGGACGGCGACGTGGTCGTGCTCGCGCAGAAGATCGTCTCGAAGTCCGAAGGCCGAGTTGTCGCTCTCGCCGGCATCGAGCCGTCGGGCGGGCGCGTAGAGATCGCCGGCGACGAGGAGGATCCGCGCCGTATCGAGGTCATCCTCCGCGAGGCGGCGCGCGTCGTACGAGTTCGGCTGCCGCTCGTCATCGCCGAGACGCACGCACGGCTTCATCTGCGCTGCTGCGGGCGTCGACGCTTCGAACGCGCCCGAGCCGGACATGCTCGTCCTGCTCCCGCACGATCCCGATGCGTCGGCTGAGCAGATCCGCGCGCGCGCGTCCGTGAGCTCACAGGCCGCGAGGTCGCCGTCCTCATCACCGACTCGTTCGGACGCCCGTGGCGTCAGGGCACGATCGACGTCGCCCTCGGCGCGTCGGGTCTCGAGGTCATGCGGCGGACCATCGCGGGCTACGCCGCGACGGCGTCGGTACGAGCTGCACTCGACGATGATCGCCGATCGCCGACGAGATCGCGAGCGCCGCCGAGCTCGTGATGGGCAAAGGTCTGACGGCGTTCCGGCGGCGAGTCGTTCGCGGCCTCGAGGTCGCGGGCGACGGACGCGCTCGTCCCGGAGGCGAGACCTCGTCATTGCGTCGGTAAGGAGGGGTGAGACTCGGTCCGCTAACCCTCGGCGACCTGCCGTGCTGCTCGAGCATCGCCCGGCCAGCCATTGTCGTAGCCCGCGCGACCTTCGCGACGCTCGCCGGTCGAGGTTCTCCCCACGCGATGCTCGAGGACGACGGCGCGTGCCGTCCTTGTCCGCGGTGAACGTCACCTCGACCTCGGTCGGCTCGTCGTCAGTCCCGCCCGGGATGCCACGTGAAGCGCACCCGGCTCGCGAACTCGTAGTCAGGCACCTCGCCCCACTCGGTCTCGCGACCGTCCTTCGCCTTCTCGATCAGGCGCCAGCCGTCCGCGGTCCTCAAAGAACACACGGTCTCGGCGTCCTCGAGGAGATCCCGTACTTCGTGTCAACGGCCACCAGGCCGCCGGTCTGCTCGGTGAAGACGCGGAACGCGGTCTCCGGCGCAGCGTCGACGATGATCTCCTTGCGAATCGTCTCTGTTGCAGTCACCGTCAGCTTCTTCCTCCGTTCTGCCTCTTGCTCGGCCGCCGCCTTGGAGTTTGCGAGCGCCTCTTCCGAAGCCTTCGGGTACTCGCGCACTTCGGCGAGGCCGTCGGGGTCGACGCGGTACAGACGCGCGTCCCGTTCTGTCGTTCCGTCACCAGACCCGCCTCCTTCAGGACCCGGAGATGCTGCGACACGGCAGGCCGGCTGACCGGGCAGTCGAGCGCGATCTCTCCGACGGCCACGCGGGCCCGTCACGGAGCTCTTCAGAACCGACGCTCCGGGTCGCAGGTCGCCAGTGCCAGTGCCTGTGTGCGTAAGCCATGACTTACCGTAAGTCTACACTTACTGTCCGGATCTGATCAAATAGGCTGGCCGCCATGGCCGAGCTGCGGGAATCAGCCGTCGATCCCGACCCGCTGGAGCAGTTCCGGCGCTGGTTACGCGGAGGCGGAAGGGGCGGACAATCAGGGCGCCGCAGGCGATGGCGCTCGCCACCTCGACGGCGACGGCGCGCCCTCGGTGCGGATGGTGCTGCTCAAGGGCGCCGATGAAGGCGCGGCTTCGTCTTCTTCACCGGCTACGTCAGCCGCAAGGCCGGCGAGCTCGATGCGAACCCGCGCGCAGCTCTCCTCTTCCACTGGGATCCGCTCGGGCGCCAGGTGCGCGTCGAGGGTCCGTGTCGAGCGCGTCGCCGGGCAGGAGTCCGACGCCTACTTCGCCACGCGGCCGCGCGGTGCTCAGCTCGCAGCTGCCGCGTCACAGCAGAGCTCCGTGCTCAGGGATCGCGCCGAGATCGACGACCGCGTCGCCGAGCTCGCCCGTGAGCACGAGGGCAGCGACGTGCGGCGGCCCGATCACTGGGGCGGCTATCGCCTCGTGCCCGGAGGCGTACGAGTTCTGGCAGCACCGCGACGACCGCATGCACGATCGCCTGCGCTACCGGCGCGCGAACGGCGACTGGGTCGTCGAACGGCTCTCGCCCTAGCGCTCGAAGAGCGCGCCCACCTCTTCGGCGTCCGCTGCAGACAGCGGGTGCTCGAGCGCGCGCACACCGCCGGCTCCAGGTGCTCCGGCCGGCGAGGGCCAACGACGACGGCCGTGACTCCCGGCTGGGCGAGCAACCAGGCGATCGCCAGCGTCGCCGGAGTCGACTCCCCTTCGCTTCGCGATCTCGGCGAGCCGGTCGAGCGCGTCGAAGGTCTCCGGCCTGCGCAGATGCTCGTAGGGGCCGGGACGCATCGCCATCCGCGATCCCTCGGGCGCGGGCTCGTCGCGCTTGTACTTCCCGGTCAGCCAGCCGCCGGCGAGTGGTCCGAACGGCGCGTACGCGATTCCGAGCTCGGCGCACAGCTGCACGAGGCCGTCCTCGTCGCCGCGGTCGAGCAGCGAGTAGGAGTTCTGCACGACGGCAGGCTTTCCGCTGCAGCAGCGCCTCTACGAGCTGTTCCGCGTCGAAGTTGCTGACGCCGAATGCCTTGATCAACTTGAGGCTCGATCAGACCCTCGAAGGCTCGCGATCAGTCTCCTCGATCGGAACGTCCGGATCGAAGTCGTGCGCGAGATAGAGATCGACCGCATCGACGCCCAGGCGGTCGAGGCTGGACTCGATCTGCCGCCCGATGCGCGCACGCGCGAGCCCGTGGTCCTGTCCCTCGGCCATCGGGTTGAACGTCTTGGTTGCGATCTGCGGCCGCACACCCCGGCTCGCCATCCACTTGCCGATCGATCGTCTCGCTCTGTCCGCCGCCGTACGCGTCGGCGGTGTCGAAGGTCGTGATGCCGAGCTCCCAGGCGCGTCCATGATGCGGAACGCCTCTTCCTCGCCTTCGCCCTGCCCGAAGAACTCGGGCGCAGAGCCGATTCCGCCGAAGTTGCCGCAGCCGAGAATGATCCGCGAGACCTCGACGCCGGTCCCGCCGAGCTGTCGGCGCTCCATCGCGAGAGTCTACGAGACGGCGGTTCCTGCAGGTGCCTGCGCAACGCTGCGAGGCGCGCGTCCCACTCGGCGCCGCACGCCTGCCATCCAGTCCATCGCCGCGCCTAGCGGCGCGGGCGTCAGCTGATAGAGCGTTTCTCGTCCCTCGCGTCGGCTCTCGACGAGACCGGCCTGGTTGAGCGCGGCGCAGATGCTTCGCGACCGCCTGGCGGGTCACCGGGAGCTCGGCGGCGAGCTCCGTCGCCGTCGCCGTCTCGCGCGACGCGAGCGCCTCGAGCGACGTAGCGGCGGTTCGGGATCGGCGAGCGCGTCGAAGACGCGCCCCGTCGGGTCGGTCACGCGCAGATCGAGTGCCAGCGCGCGGAGCTCGAGGGCGGTCGAGAACTCGGGCGTGGACTCGCGCACGAGCAGGCGCGTGCCTTCGTCCACCTCCTCGAGCGTGAACTCCACCTCGCCCTCGTCCGTCCCAGTCGAAGCACGAGGCGCTCGCCGCGGTTCCACGACCAGCACTTTGGCGCGGCGCTCCTCGCCGTCGTCCCACCGGAACACGCCGTCCCCGCCTTCGCGGACGTCGAGCTCGACGTCGTTCGCAAACCACTCCTCGAGCTGCTCTGGATCGGTCAGGGCCTCCCAGACCTCGTCGGGCGAGGCCGGAAAGACGATCTCGCGGGTCACTTCCATCACTCCTCAATCCGCAACCGCTGGGTTGCGTATACTAAGCGCAACCGACGGGTTGCACATTACCAGGAGGTGAGGCCAGATGCCGCTGATTCCGATGGTCGTCGAGCAGGACGGGCGCTACGAGCGCTCCTTCGACATCTACTCCCGCCTGCTGCGCGAGCGGATCGTCTTCCTCGGCCAGGAGGTGGAGGACGGCATCGCGAACGTGATCACCGCGCAGCTCCTCTTCCTCGAGGCCGAGGACCCCGACCAGGAGATCTCGCTCTACATCAACTCGCCCGGCGGCTCCGCGTACGCCGGGATGGCGATCTACGACGCGATGCAGTACGTCAAGCCGGACGTCCGCACGATCTGCACGGGGATGGGGATGTCGGCCGCCGCGATGATCCTCTGCGGCGGCGCGGCCGGGAAGCGATTCGTGCTTCCGAACGCCAAGGTGATGATCCACCAGGGCTCCGGCGGCTTCCGCGGCTCGCCCGCCGACATCCAGATCGCCGCGAAGGAGATCCTCGAGATGACCGAGCGGATGGCGGAGATCATCGCGCGCCATACCGGACAGCCGCTCGAGCAGGTGCTGAAGGACATCGACCGCGATCACTTCATGACGCCGGAGGAGGCGGTCGCCTACGGGCTGGTGGACGAGGTCATCCAGCCCGCCGATCTGCGTCCCGCAAAGACGACGCTGATGGAGCTCGGCAAACCGCAAGGGAAAATGGAGCGAGGCGCGGCGGCACTCGGCTGGCGGGCCTGGGCGGTGACCCAGACGAGTCGAGGTGTGAGGCTCGCCTCGCCGCTCTTCGATCACCTCTGGCTTCCGGGCGAGCCGGCCGTTGCGTCCTGCCTGCGACACGAGGATCCGTTTGCACGCGCGCTCGGCGCTCACGAGGTCGCGACCCTGGCGCAGAGTGCAGCTGCGGGTTCCACGCCGCGCGCGACCCTGCCGACGCGCTCTCCTACCTGCAGGGCCGGGACGCGCCGTCGACGCTCTGCCGCGTGCTCGGCGAGGTCACGCTGTGGGGTGAGGTGCTGCAGACAGAGGCGGGTTGGCGGGGCACGCTCGCGTATCCGGCTCGGCTGTACGTTCCGGACCTGCCGCTCGCCGAGGAATTGGCGGTCTACGGGGTGTCCGTAAGCTCTGCAGAGTGCGGGTCGCCCTCCTTTCCGACATGCACGGGAACGCTGTCGCGTTCCGCGCGGCGCTCGCCAGACGTCGGAGCGTCACGACTCGACCTGATCGTCTCGCTCGGCGACGTCGCCCAGGGCGGGCCGCAGCCGAAGGAGTGCGTCGACCTGTTGCGCGAGCTCGGCTGCCCGTGCGTCTTCGGCAACTCCGACGACTTTCTCTCACGCTCGACTTCGGGGCTGGAGCCGGTGGAGACGACGAGCGCAGACGAACGCCTGCTCGACACGGCCGACTGGTCGCGCGAGCAACTCGGCGAGGACGGTCTGGCACTTTCTGCGGGACTTCCAGCCGACCGTGCAGGCCGGCGACGTCCTCTGCTGCCACGCGACGCCGGTCTCGAACGAGGACGTGATCCTGCCCGGCACTGGACTTGACGGAGCTCGAGCGCGCCCTTGCGAACGTGGAGAGCGCGGCGGTGGCCGCCGGTCATGTCCACCTGCAGTGGCTGCGACGCAGTCGACCGGAACGCTCTGGTTCTGCGTCGGCAGCGTGGGGCTCGTCTACGAGACAGGCAGCCGCCGGATCCCGTGCCGTTCACTGCCGTGGAGCGAGTACGCGATCGTGAGCGACGAGCTCGAGGTCGTCGTTCCGGCGGATCCCGTTCGACGTCGGAGGAGCTGATCGCCGCCGCGAGCGCGGCGGACTTTCCCCACTTCGATCACTGGGCGGCGATGTGGCAGCGCTGAAGGTCACGTTTTGCGATGAGTTCGGCGGCGGCTTCGGCTGGATCGTCGACGAGTTCATGCAGCGTTGCTCGCACGCCCTCGTGCGAGGACGGCCGCGTCTGGGTAGATCGATCCCGTCGACGGCGAAGGTGTCGAGGAGCGGATCCGCGCTGCGGGCACGCCGGCGGGCGTCCTCCAGTTGCTCGACCGGCACAACCGCGACTGCGCCGCGCCTCGCCGCTCGCCTCGGCGTCCGGCACCACATCGTCCCGCAGGAGTCGCTGGGCCCGTTCGCCTTCATCGCCGTCAAGAACAGCCGCTCCTGGCACGAGGTCGCGCTCTGGTGGCCGGACCGCCGCGTGCTCGTCTGCGCCGACGTGCTCGGCACCGCGCGCTACTACCGGGCCGGCGACGAGCGGCTGGCGGTGCATCCCGTCCTGCGGGTGCGCCCGCCGCGCCGGCAGCTAGGAGCGCTTCAGCCGGAAGTCATCCTCTGCGGGTCACGGGCGAAGGTGTCCTCGAAGACGCCGGACGCCGCGCTGCGCGAGGCGCTCAGCACGTCGCGACGGCGGATCCCCGGTCAGGCTGCCAGCGCTTTGCGCGCCTGGCGGGCGAGTCGACCCAGCTAGCGGCAACGTAAGCCGATCCCGATTGCGAGCGCGCCGCCGGCAGCGTCGAAGAAGAAGTGGTTGCCGGTCGCGACGATGACGAGCAGCATCACGGCCGGATAGCTCCAGCCGAGCGCGCGCGCAACGCGGCCTTTGGCGAGCAGCGCGCGACGGTCACGCCGACGAGCAGCGCGTAGCCGAAGTGCAGGCTCGGCACCGCGGCGAACGGGTTGTAGAGGCTGCCGAGCAGGTCGGAGCTCAGGTTCACCTTCGCGTTGCGCGTGACGGTGTCCACGAAGCCGAGCGCCGCGAGTCGCGGCGGCGCGACCGGGTAGAGGACGTAGATCGAGGTGCGACGCCGGTCGCGGCGATCAGCGTGTTTCGTACCAATGGGAAGCGCTCCGGATGTGTCCGGTACAGCCAGATCAGGAAGGCGGCCGTGCCGAGGAAGTGCATGGCGATGTACGCGATCCCGAGCAGCGTCGGCAGTCGCTGGGACCCAGTGAGCCGCGTGCTGAACCGTGCGCTCGCCGAAGAGTGCAGGTGGCGCTCGAGCGCGACGATCCCGTCGGTGTGCTCGCGGGCGACGCCGAGACGGTCGCGTGACCCTGGCCGCGCACGACCTCGTAGATGCCGTAGAGGCCGATGATCGTGGCGACCTCCACCAGCCCTCGGTGGGGGGTGGACGCGAGGCTCCGGAGGATGGGAGACGGTGAAGGGTCGCCACGCTCATGGCTCCAGCTACGCGCCGTCCGTCGCTGCCTCGGCAGTACGGCTAGCCGTACTCGGCGGCGCCGGGTTGACCCCTCTCTCGACGCTCGATAGGCTCGCGCAGCCGTGTGCTTCGACCTCGATTCTGCACCGCCGATCCCGGTGATTCGCGGCGCCGCCGTGTCGCACGAGGATCTCGTTCTCGAGGCGGCCGACGGCAACAGCTTCGCGGCCTTCGCGGCAACGCCCGACGAGCCCGGCGACGGTCGGCGTGGTGATCCTCCCGGACGTGCGCGGGCTCTACCGCTTCTACGAGGAACTGGCGTTGCGTTTCGCCGAGCGTGGGATCGCGGCCGTGGCGTTCGATTACTTCGGCCGCACCGGCGGGCGCGGCAAAGCGTGCTGACGACTTCGAGTACATGGAGCACGTCGAGCAGACGACGCCCGAAGGAGTTCAGGCCGATATCGGCGCGCGGCAGTCGAGTACCTCCGCTCGCGCGGCGTTCAGCACGATCTTCACCGTCGGCTTCTGCTTCGGCGGAAGGAATTCATGGCTCGCGGCGGCCGGCGACCACGGCCTTGCAGGCGCGATCGGCTTTACGGACGACCCGGAGCAGGGCAGAGACGGAGCTCCCGGGCCGACGCAGCGCGCTCCGAGGTCGCGGCCCCGATCCTCGCGCTGCAGGCGGGCGCAGATCAGAACATCACCGCCGAGGACAACGCCGCATTCGACGAGGCGCTCACGGCCGCAGGTGTCGAGCACGAGGTCGTCACCTACGAGGGCGCGCCGCACAGCTTCTTCGACCGCAAGCAAGCGGAGTTCGCAGCAGCCTCCGATGACGCCTGGACGCGAGTCCTCGCGTTCATCGCAGCCCATTCGGGCTAGAACGGGTTCTTAGAAGCTCTTACACGCCTCTCAGCGGATTCTCAGGGTGGGCTGGTTCTCTGCAGCCCATGACGGAGCCGGCTGCGCACGCGAATCCCCGCGCGTCTGGAAGGCTGCGAGGGGGTTTCCGATGATTGATCCGAGGTTCACTCGACGTGGCTCGCTCGTCCGTCTTGGCGGCTTTCTCGCGACAGCGGTCGGCGCGGCGGGCTGAAGATCGAGACTTCCGAGGGGCCGGTCCGGCGGCTGTCGCCTCCGGTGCGGTGACCTGCGTGCTGACGCCCGAGCAGACGGAAGGCCCGTACTACATCGCGAACGAGGCCGTGCGCCGGAACATCACGGAAGGCCGACCGGCGCACCGCCTGCTCCTCCGCGCGTTCGTCGTCAATGCTTCGACGTGCAAGCCGATCAAGGGCGCGGCGGTCGACATCTGGCATGCCGACGCGGCCGGCGTCTACTCGGGCTTCGGCTCGGGTGCAGCCAACAGAACGTTCATGCGCGGGATCCAGCGGACGAACGCGAAGGGCCTTGCGCTCTTCCGAACCGTCTATCCGGCTGGTACCAGGGCCGCACCGGTCCACATCCACGTCAAGGTGCACCTCGGCGGCAACGTGCTGCACACGGGGCAGCTCTACTTCCCGGACACCGTGACCGATGCGGTCTACCGCAAGGCACCGTACGCGAGCCGTCGCGAACCGTGACGTCCGCAATGCCGGCGACTCCATCTACCGAAACGGCGGCAAGAGGTCGCAGGTGAAGCGTGAGCAAGAACAGCGCGGGCGTCTACGTTGCCTCGATCGTGATGGGCGTCCACAGGTCTTAACACCTGGTCGCTAGATTCGAGCCGCGTGGAGCAGGTCACGCGCCGAGAGCTGCTCGTCCGCGGCGGCAAGTACGCGGCTCTCGCCGTGCGGCGCGGCACGCTCGCCGGCGGCGCTGGCCCAGCTCGCGCGAGCCGCGGCGAACGGAATCTTCGACGAGCTCGCGCAATCAGTGCGTGGCGCAGTCGTCGTGCGCGGCGACGCCGCGTACGACCAGGCCCGTGTCCTCTACAACACCCGCTTCGACACGTACAAGCCCGCAGGCCATCGTCTTCTGCGAGTCACTTGCCGACGTGCAGCGAACCGTTCGCTGGGCTCGCAAGCACCGGGTGCGGATCGTTCCGCGCTCCGGCGGTCACAGCTACGGCGGCTACTCCTCGACGTCCGGCGTGATCGTCGACGTCTCGCGGCTGAACGGTGTCACGCTCGACTCAGGCGCGCCGGGCGGTCGTCGGCGCGGGTGCGCGGCTCATCGACGTCTACGACAGGCTCGCGCAGCACCGGACGCACGGTTCCGGCCGGCTCCTGTCCGACTGTCGGGATCGCGGGGCTCGGCTCTCGGCGGCGGCGTCGGCCTGGCCGTCGCGGAAGTACGGGCTGACGTGCGACAACCTGCTCGAGGCGACGGTCGTGCTCGCGGACGGCAGCGACAGCGGTCGCCGCCAACGCGCGCGCAGCACCCCGATCTCTACTGGGCGCTTCGCGGCGGGGGTGGCGGCAACTTCGGGATCGTCACGCGCCTGGTCTTCCGCACGCATCCGGTCGGCCAGGTCGCGACGTACGCCCTCGAGTGGCCGTGGTCGGACGCGGCGAAGGTCGTTCAGGCCTGGCAGAAGCTCGCGCCCCACGCGCCCGACGGGCTCTTCTCGGTGTTGAACCTGAACGCGGTCGTCGGCGGTCACGCGCGCATCACCTCGGCCGGGCAGTTCTTCGGCAGCGCCGACCGGCTTGCGCGAGCTCGTGCAAGCCGCTCGCGAACGCCGGCGCGCCGACGCGCTTCACCGTGACGTCGCGGAGCTACCTGGACGCGCAGGAGATGTGGGCGGGCTGCTCCGGCACGATCGCCGAGTGTCACCTGCCGCCGCAGGGTCATCTCGGCCGCTCGACGTTCAAGGGCAAGTCGAGCTTCGCCGAACAAGCCGCTGAGCCTGCAGCGGGATCAACGCCATGATCCGCCAGATCGAGGCGCGCATCACCACCGGCACCGGCTCGGGAATCATCCTGCTCGACTCCTACGGCGGTGCGATCAACCGCGTGAAGAAGGACGCGACCGCATTCGTGCACCGCGACGCGCTCTTCTCGATGCAGTACCTCGCCTACTGGGACGCGTCGGCGCCGGCGGAGCCGAACCTCCGCTGGCTGCGCAACTTCTACGCGGCGATGCGCCCTTACGTCTCGCCGTTCGCGTATCAGAACTACATCGACCCCGATCTCGGCGAAGTGGCGGTCATGCGTACTACGGCACGAACCTCGACCGCCTGATCGCGGTCAAGCGGCGCTACGACCCGCAGAACGTCTTCCGCTTTAGCCAGAGCATCCCGGTCAAGCGTCGCTGAGCGGAAGCTGCGCAGTCACCACCGTGCCCTTGCCCGGTGGGCTGATCACGAACAGCGTGCCGCCGACCGCTTCGCGCGCGGTCGCGCAGCCCGAGGATGCCTGACCCTGCGGAAGGATCGGCGCCGCCGCGGCCGTCGTCCGTGACCTCGAACTTGAGCACGTCGTCGCGCCAGGGTCATGTCGACCTTTGCCGTGCGTCGCCTGTGCGTGCTTCGCCACGTTGGTCAGCGCCTCCGAGACGATGTAGTACGCCGTGGCCTCGATGTTCTCCGGCAACCGCTCGTCGAGGCGCCCTCACGTCCACCTCGATCGGCAGGCGTTGCGCAAGACCTCGTCAGCGCCGGGCCGCAGGCCCTGCTCGGTGAGCGCCGCGGGATGCAATCCGCGCGCGAGCTCGCGCAGTTCCTCGAGCGCGAGATCCAGCTCCTTCGCCGCGCCCTCCAGCGAGGCAGCGGCCGCGTCCGGGTTCGACTCCAGTTGTCGTCGGGCGAGCCGGATCGTCAGCGCCAGCGAGACGAGCCGCTGCTGCGCTCCGTCGTGGAGGTTCCGCTCGAGCTTTCGGCGCTGCTCGTCGCCCGCCTTGACGAGGCGGGCGCGTGACGACGCTGCAGATCCGCTCGCGCCTGCGCGCTCGCGACCGCCAGCGACACGAGCTCGCAGAACGCGCCGAGCCGAGCCTCGGTGTCGACCGGGAGGGGCTCGGCGCTCGCGATCGCGACGGCGCCCCAGAGAATGCCGGCGACGACGATCGGGGCCGACACCGACGAGCGGTAGCTCATCAGTCTCATGTTGTCCGCGATCTCGCCGGGCCGTTCAGCTGTAGTCGTGGATCCGCGCCGGAGCGCCGGTTCTGAGAACGCTGGCCGATGCCGGTGTCCTCGGTGGCGGCAGGCGCATCCCGAGGTTGAAAGGCGTCCTCGGCCGCCCCGGCGCGGCTATGGCGGCCGACGATGGTCGCAGTGTCGTCGCCCTCGTAGCGAAAGACCGCAGACGCGTTCACCTCGAGCACGCGCGCAGCCTCCTCCGACACGGCGGTGAACACGCGCTCGGGACTCGCCTCGGACGCGACGAGCGTCGCGACGCGCCGGAGTGCGCGCTGCTCCTGCGCGAGCCGGCCGATTTCCGCAAGCTTCGCCTCCGGGTCGCCTTCGAGCGCACCTCGTCGGGGCCGCCTGGTGTGGCGACGGTGAGGTCGATGCCCGCTGGTGACGAGCAGTGCCGGGCCGCCATTCTCGCTCGGCATGAGCCTGTTCGACCACGCGATCAGCTTGCGCTTTCCGTCTTTCGTCAGCCAGTGGCCGACCTGCGGGCTCGAGAGCCCGGTGCTCCAGATGTAATCGAGCACCTCCTTGAACGTTTCTGCTTCCTCGGCAGGAATGACGAAGTCCCGCGCGTCACACCCGACCACCTCGCCGCGCGAGAAGCCAGTCACACGCTCGCACGCATCATTGAAGAACAGGATTCGCGCGTCCTGATCGAGGACGCAGACGAGCGACATCGTCGACTCAGTCAGGACTTTGGCGAACTCGTCGCCGAGGACGAAGTCAGGCATCTCGTGACATCGAAGAGGCTCACCTCGTAGTCCTCGAGCGCGAGCCTGGTCGTTCCCACGGTCTCCGCGGTGAGCTCGCCGAGGTGGCTGCCCGCCTCGGCGCTCGCCTGGAGCGACTCCTCGTCGGCCCATAAGGTGATCACGAGGGTCTTCGACTCGGCGGGACTCCAGAGCCGGATCAGCCCCGAAAGCCGGAGCTGTCCCGGAGCCAGGGCAGGAGCTGGTCGCGGACAATCTCGAGGCCGAGATCGTGCTGCTCCTGGGTCGTCTGGATGGCGTGCAAGCGCGCGAGCACGCTGTCGTTTTACACTGTCGCCATGTCCTTCGCGCTCCGTCTGGCACTCGCCTGGGCGATCAACCTCGCCGCCCTCTGGGTGGCGAGACGCGCTCTGCGACGGGAGTTCGCATCGACGGCTGGGCGGCCTTCCTGATCGGCTCGGCCGTCCTCGGGATCGCAAACGCCGTGCTCAAGCCGCTACTCGCCCTCCTGACGCTGCCGCTGATCATCATCACGCTCGGTTTCTTCTACCTTCTGATCAACATCGCGATGGTCGGGCTGGCGGAGTGGATCGCGCCGGACTTCTCCATCGACGGCTTCTGGGCGTATGTCGGCACCGTCGTTGTCGTGTGGGCGGTCAACTGGATCGGCGACCAGGTGCTCGGCGACCTGGAGAGCCGCGCCAGGCCGCGCATGGTCTCGAGCACAAGCCCCTCTGGTTCGAGCCAAGGTCAGCCGCTGAGCTCCCCCAGTGTCACCGTGACGGTGACTCTCCTTCCCGTGTCGGACGAGCTTCACGGGTACTTGCTGCCCCGGTGGAGATCAGCGAGGACGGAGACCAGCACGTCCGCCGTCGGTGTCGGCTGGCCGTTCACCTCGAGGATGACGTCGCCCGGCTTGATCCCGCTTTTGCCGCAGGGCCTCCAGGCACGATCGCGGAGACGAGCACGCCGCCGCCGACGATCGTCGCCACGCGGACACCTCAGGTACGCCCGGCCGGATTTGACGACGTGACCCTTCGAGATCAACTGGTCGGCGATCCTCTGGCCACGTTGCTCGGGATCGCGAAGCCGATGCCGGGAGCCTGGGCGCCGCCGAGCTGAGGATCGAGCGCCGCCAGCGTCGGAATCCCGATCACTCGCCCTTGCAGGTCGACGAGCGCGCCTCCGGAGTTCCCGGGTTGATTGCGGCGCTCGTCTGAATCGCTGACGGGAGGGCGATGCCGTTCCCCTCGCTCACGGTGCGGCCGAGCGACGACACGATCCCCTCGGTCACGCTGGAGCGCAGGCCGAGCGGGTTCCCGATCGCCAGCGCGAAGTCGCCCACGTCCAGCTTCGCCGAGTCGGCGAACGTTGCCGGGCGAGGTGTCGTGCCCTTGACTTTGACAACGGCAAGATCGTTGGCGGGAAAGCTGCCGACGAGCGTGCCGTCGTACGTTCCGTTCGCAAGCGTGATCTTGAACGTCTTGAAGTTCCCGACCACATGTGCGTTCGTGATGATGTTCCCCTTACCGTCGTAGACAACGCCGGAGCCGAGGCCTGCCGCAGTCTGGATCTGGACGACGGCCGGCGAGACCGAGTCGACGACACGAACGAGCTGCTCCTGGAAGTCCGCGACCGGCTTTGCTGAGCTTGACTGCCGGAATCGCGCTGACGTTCTGGCCGCCGGCGCACGCGGCCAGAATGACCACCGCCGTTGCTGCGGCCGCCAGTGCGGTGCTACGGCGCCGCATCGCGATGACCTCCCATTGGATTCCCTTTCTTGTAGCCCCGGTCGTGGCGGTGGCGAACGCTCCTGGTGTGCCTCAGGTGCCCTACCGGCTCAGTCCCAGAAGCCGTCGTGGACGGCGCTCGACTCCTCGGCAGATGGGGGCCGCTGACCTCGACGGGATGATCTCCGCGTTCGAAGATCTCACGCGAAGTGATCGCCAGTTGCATGTTCTCGGGGTTGTGGTTGCTGAGGGAGCGGATCTGCTCCTGGCTCAGTCCGAAGACGACTCGCCTCACGTTCCCCCAGTAGATCGCGCCTGCGCACATGGCGCACGGCTCGGTGCTCGTATACAGCGTGCAGCGCTCGAGGAAGTCGGGCTCGAAGCGGGCGCTCGCCATCCGCATCAGGTTCGTCTCGGCGTGGGCCGTGACGTCTTTGTCGGTGCGGACCGTGTTCTCCGCCTCGAGGACGACGTTTCCTCTGTGGTCGACGAGCAGCGCGCCGAAGGGGTGATTGCCGTGGTCGCGTGCCTGTCGAGCAAGCTCGATCGCCCGTCGGAGGTGTTGCCGGAGCCCGTTGCTCATCCGCGGCGAAGATAGCGTTGCCAGAGCGAGCGCCGCCGCGGCTGTTGCTCACGCCAGTCGTCGTAGGTCTTGAACGTTCCGGCCTTGCGAGCGGCGAGCACGCACTCGGTGTGCGCGTGCCGCCGCTCGGCCGCGTCGTTCTGCGGTGCGATCAGGACGTGCTCGCTCATCGCGTGCAGCCGACGGCCGCACAGCGGGCACGTGTAGCGTCGCCGGTTTCTGGCTGTGCGCGCGTCTGACGGCCCACCACTCGGTCACTTGCGCAGCGTACGGAAGGTCAGTCGACTCGAGGCGGCAGCGGACAGGAGACGAACGGACGGCCCAGCAGGAAGGAGCCAAGCTTGTACGCCTCGCAGCCGGTGCAGAAGCCCGTTGCGGCGGCGAGCAGCGCAAGTGCCGCGACGATCCCGCCGAGCACCGCACCGAGGGTGGTGAGGCCGCCTGCGTAGGCGACCGTCGCGGCTGAGAGAAGGCCGCGCCGACGAGATTCTGCAAACCGCGGCGGGCGCGCATCCTCCAGCGTTCCTTCGCCGAAGCGTGGCTGGACGAGCTCGGAAGTAGGCGAGGCAAGGCAGGCAGAAGCGCCTGCCAAGCGGTCAGGCCGAGCGAGCAGCTGCGCTCCTAGGACGCCGAGCAGCCACCACCAACCGGTCGCGACGGCGAGCGCGGCCAGCAGTCCGATCGTCGCCTGGTTGAATCGCGGCGCTCGCGAGTCGATCACATCCAGATCGCGGTATGGATCGGCCGTTCGCTTCACTTCGAAAGTATTGCGAATGGATGGCAGCTGAGGACTGTCCTCTAGGCTTTGCCCGTGTTCGTCTCGGTCGACTTCGCCGTGCCGCTACGTCTCGAGACTCCGCGGTTCCGGCTGGAACCTCTCGGTCCCCGAGCACAACGATGCGGACTACCGCGCCTGGTCGTCCCTCGATGGAACACATCAGGGCGACTCCAGGCTGGGAGGAGAGCTCCTGGCCGCGCGACATGACGTTGGAGGAGAACCGAGCCGACCTGCAGCGGCACGCGGACGACTTCGAGAAGCGGTCCGGGTTCACTTACACCGTCCTCGAGCCCGACGGCGACGTCGTCGGCTGCGTCTACATCTATCCGTCCCCGGACGACCGCCACGATGTGAGGGTGGCATCCTGGGTGCGAGCGAGCCGCGCCGAGCTCGACGCGCCCCTCTGGCGGGCGGTGAGCGACTGGCTCGCGGCCGAGTGGCCGTTCGAGAAGGTCGATTACGCGCCAAGGGAACGCTTTGTGACCGACGACTTAGTGGCTCAGAGCCACTAAGTCAGGTGAGGTCGATCACGCTGCGGATGCCGTCCTGCGCCTCCATCAGCTCGAAGCCGCGGTTGACGTCGTCCAGCGTGAGTTTGTGCGAGACGAACGGCATCCACGTCGATGTCGCCGGCGAGATAGCATGTCGACGAACTGCGGAACCTGGTCGCGTCCTTTCACGCCGCCGAACGAGGAGCCTGCCACCCGGCGCCCGGTGATCAGGAAGCGCGGGATGACGTTCAGCGTCTCGCCCTTCCCTGCGACGCCGCACATCGTCGCGAGGCCCCAGCCCATGCGTGCCGATTCGACCGCCTGCCGCATGACCGTCGACGTTGCCGGTCGCCTCGAACGTGTAGTCGGCGCCGAAGCCGTCCGTCATGTCGACGATCTGCTGCACGGCCTCGGGGCCGCCGCACGAGCGTGTCGGTCGCGCCCTGCTCCGCGTGCGAGCTCGAGCCGTGTCCTGCGAGAGGTCGACGCAGACGATCCGCTCGGCGCCCTGCAGACGGCAGCCGGCAACAGCGCCCAGGCCGACCATGCCGGCGCCGAAGACGACGCACGTCGAGCCGCCCGCGACCTTCGCGGTGTTCATCGCAGCGCCGAGCCCGGTCGAGAGCCCGCACGCGAACAGGCACGCGCGGTCGAGCGGGGCCTCGGGGTCGATCTTCGCAAGTGCGATCTCCGGCATCACCGTGAACTCCGCGAACGTGGACGTCCCCATGAAGTGCCGGATCGGCTCGCCGTTGCGCGAGAGCCGCGTCGTTCCGTCCGGGAGATAGCCCTGGTTCTGCTGTTCGCGAATAGCCATGCACAGATTGGTGCGGTGATCGCGGCAGTGTTCGCACTCGCGGCATTGCGGTGAGAAGAGCGTGACGACGTGATCGCCGCCCTCCGAGATCCCTCACGCCCTCGCCGATGCGCTCGACGACACCCGCACCTTCGTGTCCCAGCACCGTCGGTGAGTACCCGGACGGGTCGGCGCCCGACGCTGTGTAGAGGTCGGTGTGGCAGACGCCGCAGGCCACGAGCCTCACGAGCACCTCACCGGCCTTCGGTTCGGCGAGCTCGAGCTCCTGCACCGCGAGGGGCGCACCGAATTCCTCGAGGACTGCTGCCCGGATCTTCACTGCGCGTCGATTGTGACGTGTCCAGGCTCGGAAGCCACGCGCTCGAGCCATGTTCGCAGTGCGGGGTAAGGCTCGAGGTCGATCCCGCCCTCGTCCGCAACATGTGAATAGGCGTAAAGAGCGACATCCGCAAGCGTGAGCCTCGTTCCCGACGAGGAACGTCCTGCCTTCGAGATGCCTCTCCATCGCCGCGAGCGCGCGCGCTCCCGCGGCTTGTCGCTCTGTGGAGCCGATCCGCGAACTCTTCCGGGCGACCGGAGTATGCGAGCCAGAACCGCGCGACTGCGATCGCCGGCTCGTGGTCGTACTGCTCGAAGAACATCCATTGCAGTGCTTGAGCGCGTTCGTAGCGATCCGCTGGGACGAAGCGCGTCCCCTCCCCGAGAGTACCAGATGATCGCGCCCGACTCCGCGAGGGGCCTGCCGTCGTCCAGCACGAGCGTCGGCACCCGCAGCGCGGGGTTCAGCCCGCCCAACACGTCGGACCGGTTCGAGCGGTCGACGACGTCCATCGTGCGCCGCTCGTACGGCATGCCGAGGTGCGCGAGCAGCAGCCGAACCTTGTAGCAGTTGCCCGAGACCGGGCTGTCGTACAGCAGCACCGCTAGCCCCAGGGAAGCCCGTCCCAGCTTTTCGGGCGCCCGTCCTTCCACTTCGGGAACGGTGCGTATGCCTCGGCCGACGAGCTCGTGTCCGTCTCGACGCCCGCGCCGTGACGGATTGCCAGCTCCGGAGCGCGGATAGACGGTTTCCTTCCCCTCGATGCGGGCTCCGGTCATGAAGATGACGCACGGGCACGTCGCCTGCGCCGACGAACGAGTGGTTGGTACCGGGCGGGCAGTGGACGAAGTCCCACGTCTCGAGCGGACGCTCCTCTTCTTCGATCAAGCAGCAGGCACTCGCCGGCCAGGACGAGGAAGTCTTCCTGCGCGGACTCGCGGTGGTACCGCCCGCCTGACTGGCCCGGTTGCAGGACGCCGATCGTGTAGCCGACCTGATCGAACTCGACGTCGTCGCCTTCGACGATGAAGGCGTCCCCGAGAACATCGTTCGTCATCCAGCGGCCGTCGCGGACGTTGACGACGAACCAGCCCTCGGTTGCGGGCGCCAGGCCCCCGTCGGTCTCTTCGAGCCGTGCTTCTTCGACCATTGGCGGCTAGGCCGCCGCGAACCGCTTGGCCGCTCGGGCGCGAGCCCGTTCCGCTTCGACCTCGCGATCCTTCGGGGCCGCCGACGTCACGAGCTGCTCGAGCAACCGCTTCGAAGCCGCGGCAACCTCGTCGACAGCGTTGGCGAAAGCTGCCTCGTTTGCCTGCGACGGCTTCGTAAAGCCGCTGATCTTGCGCACGTACTGGAGCGAGGCGTCGCGGATCTCCTCGTTCGTGGCGGGTGGCTCATAGTTGTAGAGCGTGTGGATGTTTCGGCACATGCCTTCATTTTACGAATTACCCGAAGGCGAACGTCACGCTCACCGTCGCCTCGATCTTCTGGGTGCCCGGCTCGATCGGCACGCTCGAGTCCTTCGCCGCCCCGACTGCCATCGGCATCGGCATCGTCCCACCGCCTTCGACGATCGCGGTGATCTTCCCGAGCGTCGCGCTCGAGGCGGTTGCCAACGTTTCGGCCTTCGCCCGAGCCTCGGCGACCGCCGCTTTGAGCGCGTTGCGGTAGGCGGCGTCCTGATCCGACGCGAGCAGGTTCGGTCCATAGACCTGGTTCGCGCCGGCACCGACCGCCGCGTCGACGATGTCGCCCGCTTCTCCGATCTTGCGAATCGTCGCGGTGACGGTGTTCGAGGCCGTGTAGCCGACGATTGCGTCGGCGTTGTCATTCATCCGCGGTGACAGCGAGACGTCAGAGGTCTGAATGTCCGCCTGGGCTACGCCCGCCTTCCTGAGCGCTGCGATCACGCGGGCCACCGACTGTGAGCTCGCCGCGAGGGCCGCATTCGCGGTCGCGGCCTGGCTGACCGTGCCGAACGCGAATGAGGCGCGATCCGGGGTGACGTTCGCCGAGCCGGTGCCGAGCACACAGTGACCCCGGACGACGCATCTGCGGCCGAGGCGCTTCGCGCTCCCGAGGGCTGAAAGACACCGGCGAACGCGGCTATGGCGACGCCGCAGGCGGCGAGTAGCGTGAGACGAGCGAGCTTCATCGGACACTCCTTCGGTTGTCTACGACGTAGTACGTCGCAGCCCCCGTGACCATCACACGATGTGATCGAATTCGGTTGTGGCGACCTTCCAGGACCTGCTCGAGGAATGGGACGGCGAGCAGGTCGTCATTCACCGTGACCGCGAGAGCGGAGGATGGATCTTCATCTGCATGCACTCGACACAGCTCGGTCCCGCGGCGGGTGGGACGAGGCTGAAGGTCTACGACAGCCCTGCAGACGGGCTCCAAGACGCGATGCGCCTCTCTGTGGGGATGACCGCGAAGCTCGCCGGTTGCAGATCTCGGGCTTGGCGGCGGCAAGGCCGTGCTCGCGATGCCGAGGATCCCCCAGGGCGAAGAGCGGAACGCGTTGTTGCACCGCTACGGGGACATCGTCGCGTCGCTCGGCGGGAGCTTCATCACGAGCTCCGATGTGGGGACGGGAGAGTCCGACATGGATGTGATCGCGGACAGGACCGAGCACGTGTTCGGCCGAAGCGTGGCGAAGAGGTGGCGCCGGCGATCCGAGGACCAGTTCACCGCGGTCGGTGTCTTCCACGGGATCAAGGCGAGCCTCGCGCACGTCCACGGATCCGGACGATCTCTCGGGCAGGACCGTGCTGGTTCAGGGTGTCGGCAGCGTCGGCGCCGCGCTGGCGGAGCTGCTCAGCCGCGACGGCGCCCAGGTGCTCGTCGCGGACGTCGACGCAGAACGAGCGCAGACGATCGCGTCGGCCGTAGGGGGTTCCGCGGTCGAGGCGAGCGAGGCGATTGCCACCGAGTGCGACGTCTACGCGCCTGCGCTCTCGGCGCCACGCTGAGCGCGGAAAGCGTTCCGCAGCTCCGTTGCCGGATCGTCGCCGGGTCCGCGAACAACCAGCTCGCACAACCGAAAGCAGCTGATCTTCTCCGCGCTGCTGGGATCCTCTACGCGCCGGATTACGTCATCAATGCCGGCGGCGCGATCGCGATCAACTTCCTCGAGCTGAACGAGCGGAGCCGGGACGACGTGGATGCTGCGCTAGTCGGGATCGGCGACACGCTCAGGAAGATCTACGCTCGGGCCGACAGCGAGGGCATCACGACGGCCGCGGCGGCGGATGCGCTAGCGGCCTCGCGATTGACGTAGCGAGCCCGTCACGCCGATCGCGATCTGCGCCAGCGCGTCCGGCTCGAGCCAGCGCAGGACATGGATGAGCGCAGGACGCCGCAAACTGATGCAGCCGCTCGTCGCCTTGCCGATCTGAACGTGGAGAAAGATCCCGGAACCGCGCCCGCGTACGACGGGGTGCATGTTGTACTCGATCACCGCAAAGTGCGCGTATGCCCGAGGCGACGTCGACAGGTCGGGCGTCGTCACCTTGAACGGCGTTCTTCGTCCACAGCCGATGCGCTGGAACGTGTTGTAGGTGGGCGACCGCGAGTCCTCGACCCACCAGTCGCCGCAGCGCAGACGGACATAGGGGTAAGAGACGCCGGGGCTCGGCGAGTTGCCGTACATCTTCCCGCCGATCGCAAACGTTCCGGCGGGCGTCGAGCCGTCTCCTTCGCGCTTGTTCTTGCGCACGCCGTTCCTGCCGACACGCGCCGTGTACGGACCGCCGGCCGGCGCCCAGCAACCGTCGACGCGCGCCCAGATTCGAGCGGTTGCATAGGTCGCGCGCGAGGTCGCGGCCTCGACCGTGATCAGTTGCCGCGAAGCAGCGGGAGCGGGGGCTGCAAGATCGTTCGCGAGGTTCGACGGACAGGACGCGGCCCCGACCGCGAGCGTCGCGAGCTGGACTGCCAGAAGCATCTCGGGACGTTATCGGCCCCGTTGGAGGAGAATGGCGTCAGCGTGATCCGGAACGCCGTTCACCGAAATGTTCGAGATCGAGCACCCGGTCGTCTCGGCGGGCATGGGCGGCGGCACCACTAGTGGTGACCTCGTTGGACACGTTTCCGAGGCCGGTGGCCTCGGGGTGATCGGAGCGTCAGTTCGTGCCGCCGCAGGAGTTCCAGGGGATGGTGGCACGCGCTCGTGAAATCACGTCGAAGCCGATCGGCATCAACCTGCTGCTCCACGCGGCGCGAAGATCGGCTTGACGACGTTCTCGCAGGCGGAACCGGCCGTGCTATCGACGGCCTGGCCGCGCGACGATCAGGATCGTTCGGGCGATCTTCGCGAAGGCGCACGAGCGCGGAATTCGGCGTCATGCACATGGTCCCGAAGGTCGAGGATGCACTGGCCGCAGCAGAGGCCGGTGCGGACGTGATCGTCGCGCAGGGGACCGAAGGTGGGGGACACATCGGCGAGATCGGCACGACGGTGATCGTGCGACAGGTCGTGAAGGCGGTTGCGCCGATCCCGGTCTTGGCGGCGGGCGGCTTCGGTGACGGCGCTGGACTGGCCGCAGCTCTTGCGCTCGGAGCGGACGTGCGTTTTGCTGGGCACGCGGTTTCTCGCCACCGAGGAGGCTCCGGTCGAGGAGGCGTACAAGAAAGCCAATCATGTTGCGAGCGACGGCAACGACACCATCGTGACGACTGTCGCCGACACGCTGAGTGGACGGGATTGGCCTGAGCGTGGGCGCGCATGCGGCGGACACGGTTCATTGAAGAGTGGTTGGGCCACCGAGCCTGAACTACGAAGGCGCCGCGAGGCGGCGCGTGGGCGACCCTCGAGGCGGCCGAAGTGTCCGACCCGGACTACGGTCTGATGTGGATCGGGCAGGCGGCGGGACTGGTCGACTCGATCATTCTGCCGCGTCGTCCGGCAGATCATCGAGGAGGCGGAGGAGATCTTGCGAACGCGGTTGCCTCGCGTGTTGTCGCCCGGCTATGAAGCCGCCGTTCTCAGGGTTGCGACGTGAAGTCACTGGGGCGAGCTGAGAGCGTCATCGCGGGCCGGTCATCGACCCGACCGACCGCGGCTTCGACGATCGCGCGTGCGACGTTCAACGGGATGATCGAGCGGCGCCCGGAGTTGATCGCGCGGCCCCTCGATGTCGCGGACGTCCTCGACGGCTCTACGTTTTCGCGCGCGAAGCGGATCTGCCGGTGGCCGTACGCGGAGGAGGCCACGGTGTCGCGGGTCATTGCGTAGGCGACGGCAGTCTCGTCGTCGACCTGCGCCTGATGCGCGAGGTCGTAGTCGATCCGGAGACGCAGACGGCAGCGTGCGGTGGAGGAGCGCTCTGGGAGGATCTCGACACCGCAGTCAGCGGCACGGCCTGGCGACGCCGGGCGGGACGTTCGGCGACACCGGCATCGCCGGCTTGACGTTGGGCGGCGGTATCGGGCACCTGACGCCGACGTATGGCCTCACCGCTCGACAATCTGCTCCAGGCGCGACGGTGGTCACGGCCGACGGAAGCGTGCTCACCGCGAGCGCGAGGCGAGAACGCAGAGCTCTTCTGGGCGCTCCGTGGCGGCGGGGGTAACTTCGGGATCGTCGTCGAGTTCACGTTCCAGCTCCACCCGGTCGGGCGTCTGCTCGGCGGGCATCTCGACTATCGGCTCGAGGACGCGCCGACGGTGTTGCCGGCGTGGCGGGACGTCATGGCGAATGCGCCCGACAGTCTCGCGAAGCTTTGGGCAGATCTATCGCGACGCTGCCACCGGCGACGGCATCGTCAACGCTTCGATCGCCTGGATCGGCGACCTCGACGAAGGACGCGAGGCGATTCGCGAGCTAACGGACGGCCTGTCGCCCGTCACGAACAGCGTCAGGCCGATGTACTACTGCGAGCTGCAGGAGCTCTACGCCCGCATGCCGTTCTGGCCTGCGGAACTACTGGTCAGGGAAGATTTCTCGCGAGCTCTCTGACGAACTGCTCGCTCTCACGAGCGAACAGTTCCTCGAGCTGGGAACCGTCGGCGGCGTTCTGTTCGAGCCGATGCACGGCGCGCCGACCCGCGTGTCGCTTCCGATGCGACCGCGTTCGCCGGACGAGAAGCGCACTGGAATGCGACCTTCATCAACGTCTGGACCGATCCCGACAGAGGACGAGCGCCAGATCGAGACCGCCCGCGCGTACTCGGGGGCGCTGGAGCCGGTGGAAGATCGGCGGCGGCTACCTCAACTACGCCAACGAGGCTTCAGCGGACGGTCTCGAAACGGAATTCGGTGCTCGAACGCGTTCGAACGTCTACGTGCGAGTGAAGCGTCAGTACGACCCGGCGAACGTCTTCAGGTTCAACCACAACATCTCTCCGGACTAGACCTACATCCCCTTCGCGAGCCCGACGACGTGCCCTTCGGGATCGGCGAAGAGCGCGATCGTGACCTCCGGCAGCTCGGTCACCGGCAGGATCGTCTTGCCGCCGAGCTGCTCGGCCTTGTCGAGCGTCGGCCTGCGGATCGTCGGTGCCGACGTAGAACGTGACGTGACCGTTCCCGTCCGGCGCCTGGCCGATGCCGCCGCCGATGCCGCCGTCCTCCTTCTCGACCATCGCGTACGGCATGTCGCCGCGGACCTTCTGCGTCTTCCAACCGAAGAGCTCTGCCGTAGAAGCTTCTGCAGCTTGTCGAGGTCCTTGCCCGGAGACCTCGAAGTGCATGACCGGATGTGCCATTACCGGTTTCTCCTCTCTTACATCGATGGTGCTTGCGTGACCCAGGTCCTCGCCCGGGTCGCCGCCGGCGGCGGCGATCTCAAGCGCGGCAGGTAGTGATCCCAGCCGTGTGCGTGCGAGGCGATTGCTTCCGACGTTCGGCAGGTCCTGGTGCACGAAGCGGAGGCTGGTGCCGTCGCCGATCCGACGCGAGCTCGATCTCGATCGTCGACGAGCCCGGCGGAACGTCTTCGCTGCCGTCCCAGCCCCAGGTGAAGACGAGCTTGTTGGGTTTGTCGATCTCGACGTATTCGCCACGGGCGATGTGGCCCGGGATGACCTCGCAGCGGAAGATGCCGCCGGGCTGGGTGTCGAGGTCGGCGTTGATGCCCTTCCAGCGCATGAGCTTTTCGGGGTCGACGAGAAACTCCCAGACCGTCTCCGGGCTGGCGTCGATCGCGAGCGTGCGCTCGTACACGGTGGTGTCAGTTGCGGCGTCCATGCTTCTTTCGCTCCTCCTTTCTGCTTCGCGTTTGAGTGTCTCGAGCCGGACGTCCCAGAACTCCTCGAGGAAGTCCTTGAGCTCGGACAAGCCCTTCGGGACGTGCTCGTTGCAGGCGCCTCGTGCCGTTGCGTCGCTCGCTCACGAGCCCCGCCTCCTTCAGGACGTTCAGGTGCTGGGAGACCGCGGGCCGCGTGACGTCGAAATGGGATGCGATCTCACCGGCGCTTAGCTCGTCGTCGCGGACGAGCGTGAGGATCTGCACCGCCGCCGGGGCGCGGCGATTGCTTTGAGTGCGGCCTCCATGGCTGCGTATGTAAGCACATCCTTACGTAAGAAGCAACTTAACTTTACGATCCGGCTCGGTTTGGAGGACATTGGGTCTCTTGCAGACCGCCGACGAGCTGGAACGAGGCCGGGATGCCCACGCGAGATCCGCGTGGGGCAGAAGGCCTACGAGGTGCTGGGGCGCGCCGATCGCGCGGCTCCCTTGTCCGGCGTCGGACCTCGTGCTGCTGGCGACGGCGGCCCACATGCTCGGGCTCGTCGACGAATGGCTTCCGTTGCTGGAGCGCGCGCACCATGCCTACGTGGAAGAGGGCGAGGCGCTGCTCGCAGTCCGCTGCGCGTTCTGGATCGGCATGAACCTCGCGCTACGCGGTGAGATGGGGCCGGCCACGGGCTGGCTCGGCCGCGCTCAACGGCTGCTCGAGCGCCGGAGGGCGAGTGTGTCGAGCAGGGTTACATGCTCCTGCCGGTCAGCTTTCAACACGAAATGAGCGGCGACTTCGACGGCGCGGCTGAAACAGCTGCCGCAGCCGCGGAGATCGGCGAGCGTTTCGGCGACAACGACCTCTTCGCGCTCGCAGTGCACGTTCAGGGGACGGTGCTCGCCAAGGGCGGACGGTAGCCGCCGAGGGCCTCAGCCTGCTGGACGAAGCGATGGTCGCGGTGACGCGGAGGAAGTGTCTCCTGTCGTCAGCGGCATCGTGTACTGCGGCGTGATTCTCGCCTGCGAGGAGGTCTACGAGCTGCGCCGCGCCCACGACTGGACCGCGCGCACTGACACGCTGGTGCGAGCAGCAGCCTGACCTGGTCTCGTTCCGAGGGCGCTGCCTCGTGCACCGCGCTCAACTCTTGCGGTTGCACGGCGACTGGCCCGCAGCGCTGGAGGCAAGCGCGCCTGGCCGGCGACGCTTCGCGGAGGCGATGAATCCGGGAGCGATTGCGAAGGGGTGGTACCTGCAAGGCGAGGTCCAGCGGTTGAGCGGACGGTTCGAGGAGGCCGAGAAGGCGTACCGGGAGGCGAGCCGTCTCGGCCTGGAACCGCAGCCTGGACTTGCGCTCCTCCGGCTTGCCCAGGGGAAGGAGGAGGCGGCGGCAGCGGCGATTCGGCGGGCCGCTGGGCGAGACGACCGATCGCGCGGCTCCGCGCAGGCCTGTTGCCGGCGTACGTCGAGATCATGCTCGCGGCCGGCGACGTCGACGCGGCGCGCGACGCCTGCGGTGAGCTCCGCGAGATCGCGGCTCAAGTACGAGAGCAGACATGCTCCAGGCCGTCGTCACGCAGGCCTGCGGGCACGTTCGAGCTCGCTACAGGCGATGCGGGAAGCGCGCTGGTCAGCCTTCGGCATGCGGTCCAGGCCTGGCAGGAGCTCGAGGCTCCCTACGAGGTAGCGCTCACACGTGTGCTCGTGGGGCGAGCATGTCGTGCACTCGGCGACGAAGATGGATTCGTCCTCGAGCTGGACGCGGCGCGGGAGGCTCTTCGAGCAGCTCGGCGCGGCGCCGTCCGTTGCGTCGGTGGACTTGCTGACGAGAGGCGACGAAGGTGACGGGATGCACGGCTTGAGCCCGCGTGAGCTGGAGGTGCTGCGACTGGTCGCCACCGGGAAGAGCAACCGCGAGATCGCCGTGGTGTTGGTGATCAGCGAGCACACCGTCGCCAGGCACGTGCAGAACATCTTCACCAAGCTGGGCGTCGCGTCGCGGACCTGCTGCAGGCGCGTTCGCGTTCGAGCACGACCTCGTCTGACGACCTGCATGGTCAGAAATGACCATGCAGCCGCAGCGTCAAGTTGGTGAATCCGGGCGATGCGGGCTCAAAGGCTGCGTCTTACAGCGTCGTCGTCAAGGTCATTCGAAAGTGGAGGAACGATCATGGCGACACAGGAAGCAGCTATCAGCGGCAGTGAAGCAGTCGCGGAGCACCGAGAGATTCGACACGATCGTCATCGGCGGCGGCCAGGCCGGCCTAGCGGTCGGCTACTACCTGAAGAAGCAGGGACGGCTCATTCGTGATCCTCGACGCGAACGAGCAGCATCGGCGGCTCCTGGCGGACGCGCACCTGGGACTCGCTTCGCCTGTTCACTCCCGCGCGCTACGACGGGCTGCCGGGCTGGTCGTTTCCCGCGTCCGGCTGGTCGTTCCCAACTGCGCGCGAGGCGGCCGATTACCTCGAGGCCTACGCGGCGCGATTCGATCTTCCGGTGCGAACCGGTATGGCGCGTGACTCGCCTCGCGAAGGACGGCGATCGGTATGTCGTCGAGTCGCGGCGAGCGTCGCTTCGAGGCCGACCGCGTCGTCGTGGCGACGGGCTTCTACGGGAAGCCGTCGGTGCCGGACTTCGCGTCCGAGCTCGACCCTCGCATCGTGCAGATGCACTCCAGCGAATACCGCGGATCCGTCCCAGCTGCGGCCGGGCGGCGTTCTCTCTAGTCGGCGCTGGGAACTCCGGCGCGGACATCGGTATGGAGGTGCTCGAAGACTCACCGGACCTGGCTCTCCGGAAGAGACAAGGGTCAGATCCCATTCCCGATCGAGCACCCGCTCAGGCGCTGTGGTCTTGCCGGTGCTCTGGTTCGTCGCCTCGCACGTCCTGACCGTGAAGACGCCGCTCGGCCGCAAGGTCCGCCCGCACGTCCTCGAGGGCGGCGCACCGCGCATCCGGGTGAAGTCGAAGGACCTCGCTCGCAGCCGGCGTCGAGCACGTCCCAAAGACGATCGGAGTCGAGGACGGCTTGCCCATGCTCGAAGACGGGCGTGTCATGGACGTCGCGAACGTCATCTGGTGCACGGGCTTCCGGCAGGACTTCAGCTGGATCGACGTGCCGGTCTTCGGTGAGGACAGCGAGCCGGTGCAGCAGCGCGGCGTCGCGTCAGAGCCGGGCCTCTACTTCGTCGGCCTCGACTTCCTGTACTCGTTCACCTCGGAGAACGTCGGCGGCGTCGGGACGCGACGCGCGCGCACATCGCCAGGCACATCGCGTCCTGAGCCGACTTCCCTACGCGTCGCGCGTGCAGGTCCTCCACGCCCCGACCGCGAGCGGGACGACCGTCCACGCACCGATCACGAGAGCCGCTGCGGCAATCGATATCGACACTGGCGGGCTGCCCTCGAAGAGAGCGGCGGGTGCAACGCGGTCGGTTGCGGCGCCGAGGAGTGCTTCACGGAGCGATCCGAGCGCCTTGATCTGGAGCAGCACCGGCGCGGCGACGATCTGCCAGCCGAGGACGATCCCGATCGTTGTTCCACGCGATCCGATCGTGGAGGAAACCCCGAGCGCGAGCACCAGAGCGAGCGAGGCCACGAGGCCGAGCCAGGCCGCCGAACCGATGAGGACGCTTGCGCTGGGCGCGCCGAGTACCCCGCGAACACGATCGACCCGGTCGCGGTGATCGCGAAGCCTGCACCCACGATCGGCAAGAGGAGCATGAGGCCGGCGGGAATGCGCGCCGCGAACAGGGCGAGCCGCGAGCGTCCGGTGACAACCAGCTCGCGGAAGACGCCGGAGCCGAGGTCCCCGCTCCCAGAGTCGCCCCGACGAGGATCGCCGCGACGACGCTGAGCGTGGACAGCATGTCCATCGAGCCCGACAGGTTCTCCAACCCTCCTGCCGGCCCATGCTTGGCGGGATTCGCGGCGTGGATGCTCAGCAGGACGGTGTAGCCGGCGATCATCGGCAGGACAGTGAGCGCGAACGTCGGAGATCACGAGTCCGCGGCGCTTGCGCAGCTTCAGGAACTCGGCGCTCACGAGTCGCGGTCGCCAGTGGGTACGGCTGCGCGTCTGCGGCAGCTCTGCTAGTGACGGTCGTGCTCATGCTGCTTCCTCCAATCGGGACGTGATCTCCAGGAACCGCTGCTCGAGCGATACGCGCGCCGGCTCGAAGCGGCGAATGGCCAGTCCCGCGAGGACGAGGCGGCGGCTGATGTCGTCCTGCGCTTCGACTCGGAGTTGGCACCGAGGGTGACGCGGATTCCGTTGGCTTCCGCAATCGCGGACTTGACTCCGCGATGGTCGGAGAGGATCGCCAGCGCCTGCTCCTCGTCGCTCGTCGCGATCAGAGATCGTCTGCTTCCGCCGGCGGCGAGATCCGCGATCGAGCCCTGCACGACGACCTTCCCTCGATCGACGATCGCGACCTCGTCGCAGATCTTCTCCACCTCGTCGAGCAGGTGCGAGGAGAGGAGCACGGTCCGGCCCTCGGCGACGAAGCCGCGGATCATGTCCCTGAACTCGTGGATGCCGGCCGGATCGAGCCCGTTGGTCGGCTCGTCGAGAATCAAGAGCTCCGGGTCGGCGAGCAGGCTGCGGGCAACGCCGAGCCGCTGGCGCATGCCGAGCGAGTAACGCTTCACGCGTTCGTCCGCCCGCTGGGAGAGACCGACGCGTGCGAGCGCGCCGTCGATCCTGTCGTGCGCTTCCGGCTCGCGCGCGGCCGCGATCACGGTGAGGTTCTCGCGTCCCGTCAGATGCTTGTGGAAGCGGGGCTCCTCGACGATCGCGCCGACGCGGGCAAGCGCCGCAGCGCGCGTCGTCCGGCACCGGGCGGCCGAGCAGGCGCATCGTTCCCGCCGATCGCCTTGTGTGAGGCCGAGCAGCATCCTGATCAGCGTCGTCTTGCCCGCCCCGTTCGGACCGAGGTAGCCGAAGGCAGAGCCGCGCGGGACGCGCAGCTCGACGTTGTCGACCGCGACGCGGTCGCCGAAGCGTTTCGTCAAGGCTGAGGTCTCGACCACGAATCCCGATGATTCCTGCATGCTCATGTGTCCTCCTGTTGAGATGCGGTCGTCACAGGCTACGGCTGCGGGCGCGGACCGTCTTCGGCCGCGGTGGCGATTGCGATGTCGTCCTGGCGGACGATGTTTGGATCGTTCTCGAGGACGAGGCGAAGCGACCCGAATTCGGAGTACCTTCAAACCGTGAAGAGGCTGTGGCCGTTCGCGCGTCGCTACTGGTTCGATGTCTCTCGTTGTTGGTGATGGCCGGTATCGGTATCACTGGCGCAGTCCTCGGCCGGGAGCGCACCAACGGACCGGAAGGCCCACTTTGGTTCGACATCTTGGCGATCCTTGTGATCGTCCTCCCATTGCTCGCGCGACGACGCTTTCCGTTCGGCGCCACCTGCCGCAATGGCGTATCGCGGTTACATTGACGTCGTTCGTCGACAGGACGGTCGTCCCCTACGACGGCGTGACGTTTCTGGCTGGGGTGCGCCGCGCTCTTCCTCGTCGGTTCACTCCGAGACCGGGCCCAGGCCGTGGCGGGCTTTGCCATCGCGGAGGCGTGTTCGTCGTGGTGGTGGTCCACAACGATCCGAGGTCGGGTGTGGGGAATTTCGTTGTGGCCAGCATCATCTTCGCCATCGTCTGGACGATCGCGTTCGGCGTCGGCCGGAAGTCCGAGGAGGCCGACGAGGCCGAGGAGCGCGCTAACCGGGCGGAGCGCGAACGCGAGGACCAGTGCGCGCGTGGCCGTTGCGGAGGAACGGGCGCGAATCGCGCGCGAGCTTCACGACGTCGTTGGTCACAGCGTCAGCGTGATGACCGTCCAGGCCTCCGGGGTGCGGCGGCTCCTGCGGCCCGATCAGGATCGTGAGCGCGAGGCGCTGCTCGTCGTCGAACGGCACGGGGCGGGAGGCGCTCGCCGAGATGCGCCGGATGGTGGGCGTGTCTGCGGCGTCCCGAAGAGGCGCCGGCTCTCGCTCCACAACCGAGCCTCGATCACCTGAGCCGCCTCGTCGACCAGGCGCGGGAAGCGGGCTTGCCGGTCGAGCTGCGCATCGAGGGCGAGGCCTTCCAGCTTCCCGCGGGCGTCGACCTCACTGCGTATCGACTTGTGCAGGAAGGGCTGACGAATGTCGTGAAGCACGCTCAGGCGACAGCGGCCGAGGTGCTCGTCAACTACGGCGACAGCTACCTCGAAGTAACCGTCAGCGGACGATGGAAGCGGCGTCGGAAACGGGGACGGCGGCGGCCACGGCCTCGTCGGCATGCGTGAACGTGTCTCGGTTTACGGTGGCGAGCTCGACGCGCGGGCCCCAGCCAGGCGGCGGGTATCGCCTGCGCGCAAAGCTGCCGCTTGCAACGCATGACCCTCAGCGTCCTCATCGTCGACGACCAGGCGCTCGTGCGCGCGGGCTTTCGCATGATCCTCGACGCCGAAGAGGACATCGAGGTCGCCGGCGAGGCTGCGGACGGTGTCGAGGCTGTGGCCGAGGCGCTGCGCCTGAAGCCGGACGTGGTCCTGATGGACGTCCGCATGCCGCAGGTCGACGGGATCGAGGCGACGCGCCGTCTGCTCGCAGCCGACAGCGCGGAGACGAAGGTCGTGATGCTGACGACGTTCGACATGGACGAGTACGTCTACGACGCGCTCAGGGCCGGCGCGAGCGGCTTCCTGCTCAAGGACGCTCCGCCAGAGGCGCTCGTCGCCGGAATCCGCGCGGTCGCTCAAGGCGATGCGCTCCTGGCGCCGTCGGTTACGCGCCGAGTCATCGAGGAGTTCGTCCGCCGGCCGCCCCAGTCGGTGAAGACCTTGCCTCCCGAGCTCGCTGAGCTGACGGCGCGCGAGCTCGAGGTGCTGAAGCTCGTCGCACGAGGCCTCTCGAACGCGGAGATCGCGAAAGAGCTCTTCGTCAGCGACACGACGGTGAAGACGCACGTGGCGCACCTCTTGACGAAGCTCGGCGTGCGCGATCGAGTGCAGGCGGTCGTGCTCGCGCTACGAGTGCGGCCTCGCCGGCGGCGACGAGGCGTAGACGGCGTCAGCCGAGAGGATGACAGCGGCGTCTTGAAGATCCGCCGCGCGACGACGCGAGATCGTTCGCGGCGCCGACGAAATTCCGCGCGCCCGGACGCTAGCCTTCCGCAGTGTCAATCGACACCACGAAGGAGGCTCGAGATGATCCGCACGGGCGACACGATCCACAACCCTGTCACCGGGAGCGCATCACGTTCCACGCCACGTCAGCCGACACGAACGGCGAGTCGGTCGTGATCGAGTGCACGGTTCAGCCGGACGGCTTCGTCGCCGCCGCGCACGTCCATCCTCCCAGAGCGAGCGCTTCGCCGTCGATCGACGGAACGCTCGGCCTCAAGAGTCGGCAAGGAGAAGGTCACGCTCGGCCGCGGCGAGATCGCCGTTGTCGAGCCGGGGACGCCCCATCGTTTCTGGAACGCCGGCGACGACGCAGGTCCGCTTCGTCTGCGAGGTGCGGCCGGCGCTGCAGTTCGAGTCGCTGCTCGAGACGATGTTCGTGCTCGCCGAAGACGGCAAGACGAATCGGAAGGGCATGCCGAACCCGCTGCGGCTCGCCGTGATCGCGCGGGCGCACTTCGACACGGTGCGGCTCCCGCAGCCGCCGGCGTGGTTGCAGAAGGCGGGCCTGGCGATCGGCGCTCCGCTGGGCCGAGCCCTGGGTTACCGCCCGACCTACGCGCCGCAGGTCGGCTCCTCGGCAATCCCCGCGGTCTGATGAGGAAGAAACACTTCTACTTCATGCTGCTGGTGCTGACGCTGATCCTGCTGGCTCTCCCTGGATTCGCTGCGAAGGCTGCGAAGCGAGTGACCGGGCCGGCTCTCCGCTTCGCCTAGTTCGACACAGTGCCCCGTCCGGCTTCGGGCGGCGCACCCCTGATCTTGTCTCGGCAGACGGATTGCGACTCAGTACACGCGGAGGCGCGCTGAGACCCCGAGGTTGCCTCCGCCGCCATCTCGCGGTGATCAGGTAGCGACCGGCGCGGATGGACGATCCGTATGTGGGACGCTTCGCGCAAACGTGCCGTTGGAGCGGGCTCTGGTCGCGACCGAATGGGACACGAAGGCATGCCCGACGAACGGCGGGGAGATCAGATAGACGAGATCGCCGGCCCGGCAGCCTGTTCCGCTGACCGTCACCGTGCCGCCACGCGCGACGCTTGCCGGATGGACGCTGAGCCGAGGCGTCGCTGCGGCGACAGTCCCGGCGAGGACGAGCGACAGCGCCCGCCGTGGCAACCGCGCCGATGAGCAACCGCCTGCTTATCTCCGGTGCACGGGCACAGACACTAGCGAGGCCGATCCCAGCGCTCCGTTAACAGGACGTAGAGGTGTGGTTAACCGCACCTCGATTGGCGGGCGCAGACCCTTGGCCAGCCTGTCTGTCGCACACAGGCAACCTCAACGTAAAGCAAGTCTCATCTCTACGTGAAAGGAAAAACGGACGCCATGGTGACTTCTGATCGACGCAAATGGCTGGCGCTGGCGCCTTCTGAGCGTCGTGCAGTTCATGGTCGTCCTGGACATCGCAATCGTGAACGTGGCGTTGCCCTCGATCCAGGTCGACCTCGGGTTCTCGCAGGAGAACCTGCAGTGGGTGATCAGCGCGTACGCGCTCGTCGTTCGGCGGCTTCCTGCTCCTCGGCGGGCGCGGCGGCCGACCTGCTCGGGCGTAGGCGCATCTTCCTCGCCGGCATCGTCGTCTTCACGCTCGCCTCGCTCTTCGCGGGCCTCGCGTGGTCGGAGGCGTCGCTGATCGCGCGCGCGCGCTCCAGGGGCTCGGCGCGGCGATCATCACGCCGGCGGCGCTGTCGATCCTCTCGACGACGTTCAGCCGAAGGCCGCGAGCGCAACATCGCGCTCGGCGTCTGGGGCGCCGTCGGCGGCTTCGGCGCGGCCGCGGGCGTCCTGCTCGGCGGCGTCCTCACGGACGCGCTCAGCTGGGAGTGGATCTTCTTCGTCAACGTCCCCGTCGGCGTGACGGCGTTCATCCTGGCGCCGTTCCTGCTCAGCGAGAGCCGCGACGCGAGCGTCAAGTCGTTCGACGTCGCCCGGCGCGGTGCTCGTGACGGGCGGGCTGTCGTCGCTCGTCTACGCGATCACGCAGGCGGGCCAGGACGGCTGGCTCGCGGGCGAGACGATCGGCTTCTTCGCGGCGTCGCTCGCGATGCTCGTCGGCTTCGTCGCGTGGGAGCTCCGCCACCCGGAGCCGCTCATGCGCATCGGCATCCTGCGGATCAAGACCGTCGCGCGGCGCCAACGTCGCCGGGTTTCATCATGGGCACCGCGATGTTCGCGATGTTCCTGATGCTGACGCTGTACATGCAGCAGGTGCTCGGCTACTCGGCGATGAAGACCGGCGTCGCGTACCTGGCGGTCGCGGGCACGGCGATCTTCACGCTCGGCGATCGCCGCGCAGCTCGTGACGCGCATCGGCGTGAAGCCGGTGCTCGCTGATCGGGATGACGTCGCTCACGGCGGGCCTCGTCTACTTCACGCAGGTGTCGGTGGGCGGCTCGTACCTCGGCGACCTGCTGCCGGGCTTCCTGCTGAGTCGCGCGTCGGCATCGGCTTCGCGCTTCGTGCCGATCTCGATCGCGGCGCTCGCCGGCGTACAGCCCGCCGAGGCCGGGCCTCGCATCCGGTCTGATCAACACGTCGCAGCAGATCGGCGGCGCGCTCGGCATCGCAGCCCTGTCGACGATCGCGCACGTCGCGGACGAGCGATTCGCCGTCGCGGGCGGTTCGACCCAGGCCGCCGCACTCGTCGACGGTTTCCACGGTGCGTTCGCCGCGGGCGTGATCGCCGCTGCCTCGGGGTCGTTGCGACGCTGGTGCTGATCCGTCGCGACGAGGTCGAGCAGGTGGAAGTAGTAGAGGCCGAGCCCGCGCTCGATCTCGCGGCGTAACGAGGAAACGCGCTGGGAGCCTCGGCTCCCCCAACGCTGCGTTAGTTGCTCTACGCGACCCGGCTGGCCGGGCGCGACTGCATGAAGATCACGATCGATACGACCAGGGATCCAGAGCAGGAACAGGAACTGTGGGAAGAACGCGATCGAGGCGAGCGTGAGGACGCCGACGACGACGCCGACCCACCCGGCCCAGCTCGGCCAGAGTCCGCCCCACATGAATGCGAGGGAGGCGGCGATGATCATCGCGCCGAGCCCCACCGCGCCTGTCGCGTGCATGACCCAGCGTTGACGTCGCCTGCGGCGTGGATCAATTCGGGGAACACGCGATGCTGGTAGGTGTCATCGCTCATCGTCCTGATCCCCGAGTCCAGCGCGACAGCCGCAAACGCGAGGGCCGCATAGATACCGCCGCCGATGCCGACGACGCCGGTGAGGATTCCTTCGCCGTCGACCATGCTCACGGCTCGACGCAGACGCGGCGATGAACCACAGCAGGCAGAAGACAGACAGCGTGATCAGGATCCACCCGACGTTGATGCGGTCACGGTGGCCGCTGTCGGAATACCACTGGATGACCTTTGCCGGAGTAGCGTCCCCGTCCGGCGCGCCGCTGAAGAGCAACGATCGTCCCGACGACGAAGAAGATGACGTACAACAGGCCGCCCAGAATGGTCCAGCGCGCCACGCTACGCGGGCGGGCGGTAGCGACTGCAGCTTCCATGGAACCTCCTTCTGACGCGGGCGCCGATGCCCGACGGTTGAGGCCACGGTTCTCTCCGTGTGTCGGTGAGTCCTGCGCCGCTGACGCTGCGACGTAGTGCCCAGGGCGCGGACGTCTACAGCTCACGCCGCAGCTCGGGCGTCAGGGAGAAACCCGCCCGAGGGTAACCCTGGGCAAGGCGACTTTTCGACCTCAAGTGGCGCCGGCTCCTGGGTTCCCTAGGTAAGAGCGCTGCGTCCCGAGCGGAACGCAGCGCGCTGCTGCCTACTGCGACTGCATCATCCGAGCCGAGTTGCCCGACGGGTCGCGGAAGCCGGCGTCGATGCCGTACGGCTGCTCCGTCGGCTCCTGCTGGAACTCGACGCCGCGCTTCTTGAGCTCCTCGTAGCGTGCCTGGACGTCGTCGGTCGAGAAGAAGAGGCCGCCGGCAGCGCCTTCGCCATCAGCGCCGTGATCTGGTCGTGCGTCTCCTGGTCGAACACGGGCGGCCCGGGTACGGCCATGAGAGCGAGCGCGACGTCCTGTCCCGGCAAGCCGACGGTCAGCCAGCGGAAGTCGCCCAGCTCGGGCATCGTGACGTCCTCGCGGAGCTCCATCCCGAGCTTCTCGGTGTAGAAGGCGAGGGCCTCGTCCTGGTCGTGGACCCAGACGTTGACGTTGGTGAGGTTCTTGAGCATGTCGTCCTCCGATGTCGTGGAACAGTCGCGGCGACGTTAGCCGGGGCGATCTCCGCTGTCTTCTCGAAAACTGCTGTATGGCGGGCGGCGCGTAGGCCTGCAGCACGCAGGTCGGAATCTGAACGCGCGCGGACGCCGGCGGATGAGCCTGCGCGGTAGGCGGTGGGCGACATGCCTGAACGCGCGGCCGAAGCTCGTCGTGAACGAGCCGACGCTCGTGCAGGCCGACGTTGAGGCAGATGTCTGCGACCGAGCGGTCGGTGTTGCGCAGCAGCGCGGCGGCGCGCCTCGAGCCGGCGGGTCAGGCAGGTACTGGTGCGGCGTCTCGCCGAACGACGCGCCGGAACTCGCGGCTGAAGTGCGCGTGCGGGCGAGAGGCGAGCAGGCGCGCGAGCGCGCGGCGGGTGCGCATGCTTTATCAGGTCCCTGGCGCGGAGGAGATGGCGGGCCGGAGGACGGGGATCATCGCTTTGAGTGTGCCATTGGCTTCTACTTTCTGACGGAGCGCTGTCAGGGCCTGCCGTTGGGGCGCAAGGCTGACCCGGGCTTTGACCCGCTGAGCGCCTCCTGGGAGCCGGCCACGGAGAGTGGAGGATGCGCGCACTCGTCTGAGTGGCACGCATAGCTCACGCGCGGTGAGCTTTATATCCCCGGCGAACACGCCTGGTTCTTCGCCTAATCGCGGCGGAACGCTTCTTCCGCGCGCCCGCCCCGCGCCCGCGGCAGGCGCCCATCTTCTTCCCCTTTCACCTCTCGACTGACTTTCGGCCAATCCCGCGGAGCGAGTCACGCGCAGCGTCGAACTCGATCCACGACAGCACTTCCTGCATCGGCTGACGACCGTCTGCATCACCTGCGCGCACACGAATTGCGGATCAAGTCGGATTGGTGGCGATCGGCTACGGGTGCTGGATAGCTTCGAAGCAAAGCTCGGCCTATGGCCTCGACCTCAGCTCTGGGCCGAGATTGACCGTGATCGCCACGTCCTTGTTTGTCCTGTTCGAGCTCTACAGCTCGTCCTCCACCCAACCGTCTGAAGGCCGGCGGGATCCTCATCAATGTTGTGATCGTCCCTTACCTCGCATCGTCGCTGCGACGCGTGGCTGGCGCGCTGAAGTTCACCGTCTGAAGGCGCATCGAGCGCGGGTCTGCGTGCGTTGTGACCGAAGGCCTTTGTGTGGTTTGTAAGGGTTGCAACGGCGGTGGGGGTTTCCTCCTTGCCCCCTCACGCTGTAGCCGTGCGGGGATCAGCAATACGTAACCGAACGAAGCATACC
>ERZ1370068.10578-contig-9264_pt1 | contig 36500 bp, 43 predicted proteins | sample MGYA00561227_ERZ1370068 | MGnify/ENA primary metagenome ERZ1370068 (study PRJEB38410, sample SAMEA6850437) | metagenome | study: Metagenomic assessment of the ecological functions of the soil: analysis of the soil microbiota associated with the... | reverse complement strand
TAATACTTCGTTTACAGTTACGTATTGCTAGGTCGGAAGCGGCTCGAAATCTTCAAACAAGGTGGTCCCAGCTGTCACGGGTTATACCGTCCTTCGTCGGCCGGCCTTTAGCGCACACGATCGCCTTGAAGAATTTACGCGGTCTGCAGCCGCGGCGCTGGGCGTGAAGCTCCAGACAGTCGAAGTGCGGGGCACCAGCGGCTTGAATGGCGCGTTCGCCGCGATCAAGGCGGCTCGCCTAGGGGGCTCATAATCACCCCCCCGACAACTTTCTGCTCACGTATCGGGCGTCGACTGTGCAAATTCATGGTCAGAACAATCTCCCTAGCATGTTCCCGTTTCGGGAATTCGCGGAGAGGGCGGCCTCATGGCCTACGGGCGAGACACCACCGAAATGTATCGTCACACCGCGACCTACGTGGCCAAGATCCTGCGTGGTGCCAAGCCTGCCGACTTGCCCATGGAGCAGCCCACCAAGTTCGAGTTGGTGATCAATCTCAAAACCGCCAAGGCGCTCGGGCTGACGGTCCGCCTTCAGTGCTGGGGCGGGCGGGCGAGGTCATCGAATGCGCGTGCTTGGCCCCGCGCCCCGGTGCTCGTCCAGGCCGGGGCGCTGGTGCCTTTCAGTAGCCTTCGGCTGAACTCCCGCCCAGCCATCACTCACCGAGTGCCCATGGCAAAGCCACCAACTGAGTGACAGGGCCCACACTAGGAGGCTTGGATGTGAAGCGGTCGATCTTCACGCTCGCTGTGACGCTCGCCATCGGCATCGCGGTCGGCGCGGGCATGACGAGCTTTGTGAACGCAATGCAGCATGTCAAGGTCCAGGAACTCTACAAAGCTGATCTCGTCACGAGCGAAGGGAAGGAAGCGAGCATGTTCCTCGCTGAGCTTGGGCCCGGGGCGAACATGGGCAAGCACTATCACCCCGGTGACGCCTTCGCCTACATCCTCGAGGGAACGATGCTGCTCGAGATCGCCGGAAAGGAATCGGTCACCCTGAAGCCAGGACAGAGCGGCAGCCTCCCTCCGCGGACTGTGCACGATGACAAGAACGCGAGCCAAACCGCCCCGCTGAAGTTCCTGGTGTTCCACGTCGCTAAGAAGGGCGAGCCGTTGGCGGTTCCGGCGCAGTAAGCGAACGGCGTTGCGAGGCATCCACGACGGAATGGCGTGACCTGAGTCACTCTGTGTCGAACGCCGCTGCGGTCTCATCCATCGCTCCTTGATGGGCCCCGACTCTTATATAGTCCGTCCTACGGAGGGCGTTACCCATGAGCAAACGTACAGACGCGATGGACCTGCTCGACAAGCATGTGCCTGCCGGTATCGAGATTCAGTCGAAGTGACGCAGACACATTTCTGACCAGTAAATCTCACGAGGAACTTGTTGGCGGCGCGTAGCCTCCTTACGCCTCGCGTGCTCGGCATCACGCTCGCTGTCATCGCGGCCCTGTCCCAGGTCGCCACCGCCGGGATGGGCATTCAGCTATCCCGGAAAGAGGGGCGCCGGGTGCCGCTCACGATTGCGTTCCTGGCGCTGGCCGTCACCGGTATCGGCGCCACAGCCTGACCGCAGCGCGAAACCGAAGTCACGATGCGGCCGCCGTGCCGCCCAAAATCGATGAGGACTCCGCGCCCAGAGAGCCGCGCGCAAGCATCCGTATCACGGCGCGCGAAGTCACGACCATGGGGGCCAATCAGCTCGTCCAGGTGAACATCGGCTTCGAGAACTCCGGCGCCCGACCCGCCACGGAAGTCCGTCGTGTCCAGATGGTCAACTTCATCCAGTCGCCCTACGGCGAGGAAGAAGCCTTCCGGCTCTTGCGTGCTGAGCTGCAGAGCACCGGCGGCGAGGCCGTCTCCGTCGCGCCGGCGGAGCGCCTGGCCTTCACAATCGAGGGCCCGCGTCTGGTGGCCGGCGACTTCGCGCCACGCGGCTCCGACGACCCGCAAGTCATCCGGGATGGTCGTCCACTCCTGGTGGCCGGCATCATCCGGTATCGGGCGGACGACCGGTCGGAGGCGACGGCGGAGTACTGCTTCTACGCGATGAATCCCAAGGTGCTGGTGGCGTGCTCAGGCCACAACAACTGATCCGCCGCCAGTCCTCATTCGCCTTCTCCGAGCCAGAAGCGCCTGCGCTGCTCGTCGCGGTCCTGCTGGTCACCTCGGAGGCGCGGCATCTCGCAGAAGGTCGAAGATGTCGCGGAGGGCTTTCGCGGCAGCACCTTCGCTCTTCCCGCTGATCTCCAGCCAAGTGCTGTCTCACGAGACTTTCGTCCCCCTCTCGGTCCAAGGATGCTCGGCGGCGAAGGCATCCGCGACAGCGCGGTAGCGCGGTCGCGCGCGAGCAGCCCGATTCTCTCGGCGAGATCCGCGTCGACGATCAGCCGGGACCGTGTGAGCCCCTCTGGAGGATACGCGCGCGATCCGCTCTGTCTCCGCGGTGGCGCTCGGGCGTCTCTCAGCAGACGTCGCCCTTGAGCGGGCGCACCGTTTCTCCCCGTTGGGCGAGTTGCTGAGCCTCGGCTGCTGAACGTCGACGTCTCACTCACCACCACGCGTTCCCCTCACCACGTTGTTTCCTGCGTTGATCTCAACGCCACGCCCGGGGCCGAAACCCGCTCCGACCCTGTATCGCTGCTCTGTATCGAAAGCGCAGCCCACTGGGGCCTCCTGATCGACCCCTGATGTCAGGCCACTTTGGGCTCCCTCGGGGTTTCTGGGAACCATACCAGCTTGAACGATCCACGCGTTCGCCCATCTCACCGTTTGCCTGCATTTGCCTCCTGCACATTTGCCTGTATTTAACCCTGTTGTGAGACACGATGGCCTCTGCTAACCGCAGGAACTGGTGAGTTCGCTGCTTCCCCTTGCGTCCCACTGCCCTGTGCACTTCGGCTCCGGCGCGTTTATGAGGTGCCCTCTTTGCTGATCGTGGTCCACGGTTGTCTCGCAGCGCCGAGCTGTGCCGGCGGTGTCGCGTAATCCGCCGCCAAGACACGAATGCGCATCGCAGCGGCGGAGTGGGGGTGGGGTTACTCGGGGTAAGGTGAAGTCGCCGCTGAGGACATGAACGCTGACACGCCAAGACGAGTCAACATTCTTGGTTCGTTTCACTTGAATCGAACGCGCCCGGTGGGGAGACTCCCCACCATCGCCAGAGCCGGAGGCGGCGATGTCACGAACCATCTTTGCGCTGGCGGCGGGATCTGTCGCGGCCGCGTCAGCAATTGACGAGACTTGCAGGGTAGCCGCGCGCAGGATTTGTGACACGGCTACGTTGGGTCTCCGCCGCACCGTACAGCGCCCACCCGAAGTTGACCACCGGGAGGCGACGGTCTAGTCTCGGCCCGCGGTTCCGACCTTCAACCGGCCCAGACTCCGGAGGGGCGGCATGCAGTGTCCCCGGTGTCAGCACGAGAATCCACCCCAGGCGAAGTTCTGCCTGGAGTGCGGAGCCCGTGTCGCGCTGACCTGCACGAAGTGTCGTAGCGAGCTGCCCGCTGGCGCGAAATTCTGCTTAGAGTGCGGGGAGCCCGTCGCGTCACAGGCAACAGCCGAACCGCGATTCACATCGCCCGAGTCCTACACTCCGAAGCACCTCGCCGAGAAGATCCTCACCTCCAAGAGCGCGCTCGAGGGCGAGCGCAAGCAGGTCACGGTCCTCTTCGCTGACCTCAAGGGCTCGATGGAGCTGCTCGCCGACCGCGATCCCGAGGAAGCGCGCAAGATCCTCGATCCGGTTCTCGAGCGGATGATGGAGGCCGTGCACCGCTACGAGGGCACGGTGAACCAGGTCATGGGCGACGGGATCATGGCGCTGTTCGGCGCGCCGCTCGCGCACGAGGACCACGCCGTGCGCGCGTGCTATGCGGCGCTCCGGATGCAGGAGAGCGTGAAGAAGTACGCGGAAGAGGTGCGGCGCTCTCACGCGGCCGTGATCAGGATCCGCGTCGGACTGAACTCCGGAGAGGTCGTCGTGCGCGCAATCGGTAGCGATCTGCACATGGACTACACGGCCGTCGGCCAGATCGACCCACCTCGCCGCGCGGATGGAGCAGACTCGCCGATCCGGGCGCGATCGTGATCACGCCCGAGACGCTGGCGCTGGCCGAGGGCTACGTCGAGGTGAAGTCGCTCGGCCCCGTGCCGGTGAAGGGGCTCGCCGAGCCCGTGGAGGTCTACGAGGTGACGGGGGCGGGCCCGGCGCGGACCCGCCTGCAGGCGGCGCGCCCGGCGCGGGCTGACGCGCTTCGTCGGCCGCGACGCCGAGCTGGAGCAGCTCCGCCGCGCGCAGCAGCTTGCCGGCAAGCGGTCACGGCCAGGTGGCGGCGATCGTCGGCGAGGCGGGGTGGGCAAGTCGCGCCTCGTCTACGAGTTCACCCACTCGCATCGCCTGCAGGGCTGGCTGGTCCTCGAGAGCGCCTCGGTCTCGTACGGCAAGGCGACGAGCTACCTGCCGGTGATCGACCTCCTCAAGGGCTACTTCAAGATCCAGGACCGGGACGACCTGCGCGAGATCCGGCGAGAAGGTGACGGGCAAGCTGCTCACCCTCGACGAATCGCTGAAGCCGACGCTTGCCGGCGTTCGCTGGCCCTGCTCGACGTGCCCAGTGGACGACGCCGCGTGGCAGGCGCTCGACCCGGGCGCAGCGGCGCCAGCGCACCCTCGACGCCGTGCGGCGGCTGCTGCTGCGGGAAGCGCGCGAGCAACCGCCCTCCTGATGTCTTCGAGGATCTCCACTGGATCGATACCGAGACGCAGGCCTTGCTCGACGGCCTGGTCGACAGCTTGCCGACGGCCGCTTCTCCTTCTGGTCAACTACCGGCCCGGAGTACCAGCACGGCTGGGGGCGCAAGACCTATTACAGCCAGCTTCGGCTCGACCCACTGCCGAGAGCGCGGAGGAGTTGCTCCGCGCTGCTCGGGGATGACGATGCTTCGACCGCTGAAGCGGGTGCTGGTGGAGCGGCGGAGGCAACCCTTGTTTCTGGAAGCGTGGGCGCTGTCCGAGAAGTTGGCCGGCGAGCGCGGCGGCTATCGCGTGGTCCGTCGAGACCATTCATGTGCCGGCCACGGTTCAGGCCGTCCTCTGCCCGGATCGATCGTCTTCCTTCGGAGGAAGACCTCTCCAGACGGCGGCGGTGATCGGCAAAGGTCTCCCGCTGGCGCTTGCCAGACGTCGCAGACGCGCGCGAGTACGAGCTCCAGCGTGGCCTCATGCATCTCCAGGCCGCCGAGTTCCTCTACGAGACGCGCCTGTTCCCCGAGCCGGAATACACCTTCAAGCACGCCTGACCTGCGAGGTGGCGTATGGGGCCTCCTCCACGAGCGTAGGCGTGAAGTCCACGCGCGGATCGCCGACGCGATCGAGAAGATTCATCAGGACCGGCTCCCCGAGCACGTTGAGCAGCTCGGTCATCACGCCCAGTGGCGGGTGTGGCGCAAAGGCGGCGACCTATCTCCGTCAGGCGGGAGCCAAGGCGGCGGCACGTTCGGCACCGGAGACGATCGCCAGCCTCCGAGCGGCGCGAGTCGCTCTCACACATCTCCCCGAGTCGAGACCACCTCGAGCAAGCGGTCGACATTCTCCTGGGCTTCGCCAGCCCCTGAATGGCCTTTCGGAAATCGATCAGATGAACGACTGCCTGCGCACGAGGCGAAATCCTCGCTCAGAATCTCGGCGACGACGAACGGCTCGAGGTTGGTCTGGCGTACATGGCTGAGTCGCATCCAGGATCGCCGGCGCGCCAGGGCGCTCGAGTTGGGCGGGCGCGCGCTCACGATCGCGACGGGCCGCGGGAACCTCCGCCACCGAAGATCATTGCGACATATTACCTGGGGTGGGCCATCACGATCGCGGCGCCTATCGGGGAAAGCGCGGTCAACGTTCTCGCTCAGAGCAGCGCGATGGCTCCGACGAGAACAACCTGACGTGCTGATCGCCTCGGCCAGCAATCCCCTCCCGTCGGTGGCCAGCAGAGTGGTTTCTCGCACAGTCACTGGCCAGGCTCGGCGAGTTCGGCGATGCTCTCGCTTGCGGCCAGCTCTCCGTATTGCCGAAGCGATCCTCGACCGACCGATGGGCCCTGGTTCATGCACATCACGGTCTTGGCATCGTCTACCTCCGAAAAGGCGACCTCGACCGCGCGATTCCCACGCTGGGGCGCGCTATCGACGTGGCCCAGGCGCGGGTATGCGTAGCCACCGCGCGGGTGCCTGCGAGCACCTGCGCTTATGCCTTGCGGGACGCATCGCGGAGGGCGCGGCCACGCTTCGCCCGAAGAAGCCATCGAGCTGATCGCGTCCGTCAGCTCGGGTGGCATAACCACCAGTTCATGGCGTACCCTGAGCGGTGCGCCCAGCCTGGTAAAGGCTGGATTACGCTGCCGAGCTGGCGGTACGTGCTCTCCCCCTCGCCCGCGATCAAGAACAGCTGCTGGCGTCGAAGCGTGGGTTCTTCGATTGCTGGGCGAGATCGCGTCACATCGCGAACCGCCACGGGCATCGAGGACGCTGAAGGCCACTACCGCGAGGCGCTGGCCCTCGCCGAGCGAGCTCGGCATGCGCCCGCTCGTCGCCCACTGCCACCTCGGCCTCGGCAAGCTCTACCGGCGCACGGGCAAGCGCGAGCAGGCGCAGGAGCACCTCACCACCGCGACGACGATGTACCGCGAAGATGGGCATGACGGTACTGGCTGGAGCGGAGGGCGAGATGAAGGAGTTGGGATGACAAATTAACGGAGATCAAGGCATGTCGGACGGAGAAACGGTCGGCTCTCAAGGAGGGGACGCTATGGCTGGACAGGAGAATCTTCAGATCATCCGCGAGATCTTTTGCCGCCTGGAACGCGCACGATATCGAAGGGCGTTCGTCAAGCGACTCGACCAGAAGACGACCTGGGAGTCCGATGCGTTTCCTGCTCCATTCTCGGGCCATGAGGGCGCGCGCCAGTTCTTCAAGCTCTACGTCGGAGCGTTTCCCGACCTGCACCTTGGATATCGAGCAGATTCTAGCCGCTGGTTGACAGCCGTATGTGATCGTGCGTTGGCGCTTCGACGCGGGACGCACCTCGGCAATCTGCTGGGCGAGCATTCCGGCCACTGCACGCAAGGTCAAGCAATCACGGCTGCACGCGTCATGGAGGTCGAAGGACTATGAAAGCAGGCCACACCTGGGTCTATTTCGACAACGCACACCTCCTGCGGCAGATTGGTGTTCTGCCACGGAGCTGACGTCCAGATCGACTGACGGGCGCTTGGTTCCGCCTCTGAGAAGCGGAGGCGGAAATACGAGGGCCATGCGGCTCAAAGCGAGCCACCAGAACGACAGAGGCATGAGTCGATGAAGAAGCTCCGAGGAGCTCTACCGTTCTGGACTGAAGGAGGAGGTAGGCCATGGGATTCGTTGGTATCGAAGAGATCTTCCTCAAAGTCGAGGACCTGGACAGGGCGATCGACTTCTACCACAACAGGCTGGGCATCCCACTCGACAAGCGCGATCACGAGCGCGCCTACCTCCAGTGTGACCGAGGGCATTTGGTCCTACAGATCGCGAACTCCACGGGTCGGCATCAAGCAGGCGGTCCGATGCACTTTGCCTTTACCGTCACCGAGGAGACCTTCGACGAGGTCGTCAAGAAATTTGTCTCTTCAGAGTATCGGACGCGCGGACCGATCGACCGTCGAGGCGCCGTTCAAAGGCCGGGCGCTGTTTATCTTCGATCCGGACGGGAACGAGACAGAAGTGAACACGCGCTACCTTTATCCTGCTCCGTTGCGCTGACCACTGCGAGGCCCAACTGACTCGCTGTTGCCAGGGATTTCCGAGCCCGTCATCAACCCTCAAGACCGCCAAGGCGCATTGAGGTCACGATCCCGCCGTTAGTGCTGGGCGAGTGGACCAGGCGATCGAGTAGGGCGTGCTCGTGCTGATGTAGAAGGCCACCTCAACTGACGGGAGGACCCCATGCACTTCATTCTGTTCATCCTGATCGGGCTGATCACTTGGGGCGTTGGCGGGGCGCGTGGTGAGCGGACATGGGTACGGCATCGTTGGAGACGTGATCGTGGGGATCGTCGGCGCGTTCCTGGGCGGCTGGCTGTTCGCCGTGGCCTTCGGCGTGGTCGGCGGAAGCTTCATCGCCAGCCTGCTCGCGGTCGTTCTCGTTCCCAGTCTCGTTCGTGTGCCGCTCGCGGCCGATGATCTCGACCGACGCAACGTGGCCGTGACCTACGCGCCCTGGCCTGAGGCCACGCTAGAGCAATGGAATGAAGACACGTCCCCATATCGTTTTGTCGATGATGATGAGACTGAGTTGGCGACGTCTCGCCGGCTCTATGAGGGCGATCGGTTTCAGGTGACCACTGTGTGCGCTCAGTTTCCGCGCTCGGCCATACCGGCGATTGAACAAGCGCTGGGGGCAGGACATTGCCAGACCTGTTTGTGCTGGATCTGTTCTTTCGGTTACGAGCAGACCAACCGATGGGATTCACGAGCGATACTTCACCCGAAGCCCGCGCGCATCTCAGCCGTGTCATGACCGCCGTCCAGGAGCTTGAGGCCATGTTCATCGACGATGAATTGCTCGGGCGCAGTGGGAAGATGCCCGGAAGGCGGGAAGTGATCTCGTTTTTGGTCCCAAAGGACGCTGCGCCATTGGTGTGATGTACTTGGTCAGTCACCTTCCGGTGGCATTGCGCTTCGATGGCTGCTTCGTGAGAAGTTCGGTGGGGTACCGACAGTCTTCTATTCTAGAAGGCTACTGTCACGGACGTAAACTAGCGCTCGCAACGGGGGGCGCTGGACGTATTGACTAAAACCACATCGGTGCTCGAGACTCCCTGGAAGCGGCGCATGTTCGAGACGCTCTCGCCAACTTTGCTTCTGCGCGGGTTTACGCCGGAGTGGCGTGGAAATCTGGAATGGGGTGCTCGACCAACGCGGCCGGCTCCTGCGGGCGGCACTCGGCTGCCGGGGTACAGCACATGCCCTCGTACGATCGGCGCGCTCTGCGCGCTGCGGCCACTGGCTCGACTCCTGGTCCACGGCATCCGCCGGATCGCGGTGCGGCGCGTGGCGCTCACGCGGCGCGGGGACCCGACGCCGGCGGTCGGCGGCGGCCCTGCGCTGCCGCGTTGCTGATCGTCGTCTGGAAGACCGCCCACGGCTTCGGCAAGCGCAAATGCTTCACCGACACCGTCTTCGGTAGGTCGCTGGCCAGCGTGAGCAGCAATTCAGGAACACCGCGCGCGTCGCGCTCCTGAATCCGCACGGCCAGCAACGCGGCAGCCGCACGGGCCAGCGCAGAAACCAGCAGCAGGATATGAATCCCCGTCCAGCTGAATCCGAGCAGCATGAACTGAGCCGGCAGCAACGAGGCCAGCAGGCCGGCCAAGATGGAAGCCGCGGCGAAGCCGAGTCCGCCGGCGGTGGCGAAGGCGGCCAGGTAGAAGGGCCGGCCGCTGCGCGCGCCAGCGCAACCGACAGATCGACGGCGGCGATGCCGTGACCGCCCCAGAGAACGCCGGCCAGCACCGCCTCGAGCGCGATCGGCCACAGTCGCTCCGGCGTGGGAAGCATCCAGATCGCCGGCACCGCGGCGACCCCGAACGAGCACAGCACGAGGACGGGGCGAGCGCCGAGGCGGTCGACGGCTCGGCCCCACAGAGGCGCGTGCGATGATCCGCACCACGGCCACCGCCACCCCGTGAGCGGCCACCACGGCGAATGCCATCTGGAGGTTCACCAGCATGTGGAAGGAGATGAAGCCACCGACGGCGGCGACGGCGGCGTTCCACGCGAGCTGATACCAGAGGAATGGTCGAACCGCCCGGTCACGCAGGCAGGCGCCGAGCGCCGCCAACCCTCCGGGCTCGGCGAGTGTGTTGGCCGGTGCGGGCTCGTGCTGACGTCGGAGCAGCCAGATGCTCACCAGTCCCGCGAGACAGGCCACCGCCGCCAGGCCCGCGAGAGCCTCGCTCTTCCAACCGCGTGGGCTCAGCGCGTCGAGCATCAGGCCCGCCCCGAGCGAGGACGTGGCGCCGGCCACCGTCAGGAACATCGTTCGCCGACCGAAGAAGCGGCCCCGCACCGAAGCGGGCACGAGATCGCCCATCCACGCGATCCATGCGTTATTGCCGATCACGGCGAGGACGGCAGTGACGGCGACGAGCGCGATGAACAGTTGGAGGCGAGTCGCGTCACTCACTGGCAGGTACGGAAAGGCAACAAGGGGCAGGCACACGAGCCGCGAGGCGCCGACGGCGGCGACCGCCAGCCGCTTCCGGCCGACGACGTGCGTGAGCCATGCGGCCGGCATGTTGAGCACGTTGCAGGCGACGGGAAGCGCCCCGAGCAGTCCGATCACGAGGGGCTGGCGCCGAGATGGAGCGCCCACGCGGTCAGCACTCCTCCGCCAGCGCAGGCCGCGAAGACTTCGGCGGCCGCGCCCTCGAAGAGCGAGGCGCGAAGCGACGGTCGCAGTTGCGCCCAGGGCTTGTCCGCCGGCGCGTCACTCCCAGGCAGTGGCCCAGACGATAATGCCGGGGCGGAGCCGGGCAGCGATTCCCCTGGCTGCGGGACAGCTGGGCCCAGGCCGATGCGGGCAACGCGATCGAGGAGCGGTGGATTGCCTGCCATGATCCGAGCCCATCTGTGCAGGGACCGGGCCAGGTTCGCGGCAAAAGGCCGGGTTCAGCGAGAGGCGATCGGGCAGCGGCACGCACACTTACGCGACAACCCGATCGGCCCGAATACTGACCAACGGCATCGTCGACACCGGGGCTGACAAATATCGGCAGACGAGCGTGCGAGGACGGCACGGTGCGGCGCCGGGCGGCGGCGTTCCAGTCGGGATAACATACGCGGCGCCAGCTCGGAGGACCTCGCCTCTCCCGTTTGCGGTGTCCACGATGAGCTTGGCTCGCCGGAGATCAGCACCGGCTGGCGCTTGCCGGGCACCTACGGCGAAGTGACCACCTCGGGCGGACGGTGAGGCACAGCCCGAAGATCCACTCGCTGCGAGCCGAGAGCGACACGTAGCGTCGTGGGCCGTTCCTGAACAGCCCACGATGCTGCGGACGCGAGCGGGCGGGCCTCCTCAAAGAGATAGTTGACGCCCGTATATTGAGCTACGCTGACGCCGTCGTGATTCCTGGGAGTATGGGCCCACCCGACACGGCCTCCGCGTAACGTCCTCCCGTGCCGGGCTATTTCAACGTGATGAAGCGTAGTTATCACCTCATTCGCGTCAATGTCGCGGTTCCCGGACAGTTGGACAGCCTTCACGGCGGCGCCACTCGCGAGCGCGGCGATTGGTGCTAGAGTCCCGGCATGGCGCGCCCGGTGATTCTCGTCGTCGACGACGACCCCGGTGTCCGGGAGTCGTTCCGGCTGATCCTCGAGGACCACTACGACGTCGTCGACGTCCCCCGACGGTCCCAGCGCGCTCGAAGTCGTCCGGGCCTCGCCGGTGGACCTCGTGCTGCTCGACATCCGGCTGCCCGGCATGGACGGGATCGAGGTCCTCGAGCGGATCAAGGCCATCGACGAGCGCGTCGAGGTGATCCTGGTCACGGCGGTGAAGACGGTCCGGACCGCCGTGGCCGCCATGAAGCTCGGCGCGTTCGACTACCTGACCAAGCCCTTCGAGGAGGACGAGCTCCTGTCGCTCTCGAGCCGGGCGCTCGAGCGCGCGAACGCTCGAGCGAGAGGTCGCGCTCCTCCGCTCCGAGCTGGCCCGAGCGCGACCTCGACGAGATCGTCGGCAACACGCGGTCGATGCAGAAGCTCCAGGAGCTCGATCAGCCCAGGTCGCGCCGCACCTCCGCGACCGGTGCTCGATCACCGGGCGAGAGCGGCACCGGCAAGGAGCTCGTGGCGCGGGCCATCCACCGAGCACGGCGCCCGGCGCGACAGGTCCGTTCGTGGCCGTCAATCCGCGCCGCCATCGTCGGAGTCGCTCATCGAGTCGGAGCTCTTCGGCCACGAGCGGGGCGCGTTCACCGGCGCCCATCAGCGGAAGCTCGGCAAGCTTCGAGCTGGCGCGACGGCGGCACGCTGTTCCTCGACGAGATCGGCGACGCTCGAGCCCGAGCTCCAGGCCAAGCTCGCTGCGCGTGCTCCAGGAGCGCGAGATCGAGCGGGTGGGCGGCACGCGGTCGATCAAGATCGACGTCCGCGTCATCGCCGCCACCAACACCAACCTCCGTGAGGCGGTGAGCCGCGGCACCGTTCCGGGAGGACCTCTACTATCGCCTCAACGTCGTCCCGATCGTGGTGCCGCCGCTGCGGGAGCGCGCCCAGGACGTCCCGCTCCTGGCCGACGGCCACTTTCTGCGTCGCGACAGCCCGCGACTTCAACAAGCGCATCCGAGGGCCTGTCGCCCGAGGCGGTCGCCGCCCTGCAGGCCTACCGGTGGCTCGGCAACGTCCGTGAGCTCGAGAACGTCATCGAGCGGTGCGTGGTCGCTGGCCGAGGGGCCGGTCATCCAGCTCAACGATCTACCGCTCGACGTTCTGCTCCGCAGCAGGCCGCCCGCGTGCGGGCGGCCGAGGCGCTCCCGCTCAACGAGGCCACCGACCAGTTCGAGCGCCAGATCGTGCTGCGCGTGCTCGAGCGGGTCGGATGGAACCTCACCGAGGCCGGACGGATCCTCGCGATCCACCGCGCAATTCGCTCCGGGTGAAGCTGGCGCGCTGGGGCGTTCGCGCGCCCGGCGGAGCGCGCTGAGCGCCCAGTCGATGGGCGCCCAGTGATTGGGCGGGCCGCCCAACGCCTGGGCGCTCCCGCGAGGAAAGACGCTCCCCCGATGACGCGTTCGCCGTCGAAAAACAGGCACTTGGCTCGGCCATCCAGTATCACCTTGCTACGTGGCGATGAAATTGCTCTACTTCTCGCGAATTGTGGCTCGGAGCCCTCATGGGGAGGGCTTCACAACCGGCGAGGAGGAGAGCGATGACGAAAGTGTGGACCAGCATCGTGGTCGTGGCAGCGGTGATCGGGTCGTTCCTGCTAGCGGCGCCTGTCATCGAGTCGGCGACTTCCGGCTCGACGCAGTTCTTCCAGGCCCTCGGCACGGGCGGAGAGCGGCGGCGACTAGTCCGTTTCTTGTGGAAATTGGGGGGCGGTACGTCCCCCGTTCTGCTGAACATTCTCGCTGGTCGCGCTTCTCGGCACCGGCGCGCTGCCGGTGTCGGCCCAGGAGCAGGAAGGACGCGAGTGCCGAGGCGGTCTACCGGCGCCCCCTGGGCCACGACCCCAAGACGCTCGATCCGGCACGCATCAGTGACATCTATAGCCTGTCGGTGTCTCCAGCAAATCTTCGACGGCCTCGTGCAATTCGACCAGACGCTGGCAATCAAGCCGGCGTTGGCGGAGTTCTGGAGGCTTCCCGGGATGGGCTCACGTGGACGTTCGATCTGCGGAAGGGCGCGAAGTTTCACCACGGGCGCGAGGTCACCGCGCGACGACGTCGTGTACTCGCTCACGCGCATCGTCGATCCGAGGACGCGCTCCGGCGCGGCCGACCTGTTCCTCGGCGTCAGGGGGCACGACAGTTCAGGGAAGGACTCGCCAGGGCGGTGCCGAGCTCGTCGCGCTCGACCGCAATACGGTCCAGGTCACCCTCGACGAGGCGCTGGCCCCGTTCGTCGCGATCCTCGCCGTCGGCCACGCCAAGATCGTTCCGCGGGACCTAGTCGAGGCTCAGGGCGAGGCCTTTGGCGCCCAGCCAGGTCGGCAGCGGACCGTTCAGGTTCCTCCGCTGGGAGCGCGGAAAGGAGATCGTGCTCGACCGCGAACGTCGAGCACTTCGAAGGGCGCCGAAGCTCGCGCGTCTCGTCTTCCGGATCTTCCCAGGCGACCAGCGCGACGCGCATGCACGAGGAGTTCCTGCGGGGTGGTCTGGAGGACGCGCCCTTGCCGTCCCACGCCGATCGGCGGGCCCTCGGCGCCGGCAACGGGCACATCTACGTGAAGCGGCCGATGAGCAGCGTGCGCTTCTACGGCTTCAACACGCGGATGAACCCGCTCAGCGACCGGCGGGTGCGCCAGGCCTTTCTTCACGCCATCGACCGCGAAGCGATCGTTCAGAACGTCTACTTCGGTCAGTACACGCTGGCCCGCGGGATTCTGCCGCCGGGCACGCTCGGCTTCAACCCGAAGCTGGCCGGGTACGCGTACGATCCGCAGAAGGCACGCGATCTGCTGGCGCGGGCGGGCTACCCGGGGGACGCGGTCTGCCGACCTTCGCGATCTGGTCGAGCGTGAAGCGAAACGACGTTGTCCTCGAGCACGAGCAGATCAAGAAGTCACTCGCGGCGGTCGGCATCACGGCCGAGATCCACTACCACACCAACTGGTCCGCGTTCTCGAAGATGGTCGACGACGGCAAGCTCCTCATCTTCCTGTGGGCGTGGTACGCCGACGTCCCGGACCCCGACAACTTCCTCACGAAGCTCTTCCATTCGAAGAGCTCGCGTAACTTCTTCGGCTACGCGAATCCGGCCGTCGACGATCTGCTCATCAGCGCTCGCACCAGCGGCGACGCCCAGCGGCGCGTCGAGCTCTACCGGAGAGCCGAGCAGATGATCCTCGACGATGCGCCCGTCATCCCGGTTTCCACCACACGTACGAGCGGCTGTTCCAGCCGTACGTCCGGAGCATCGAGGTCAACGGGCTCGGCGATCCCTACATCCCGTTCCGGAAGATCTGGCTGGACCGCGCGCGATGATCCACTCGCTCCGCGCGAAGCTCCTGCTCGGCACCATTCTGGTCATCGTGCTGGTGATGGCGGCCGTCGTCGTGGTCGTGGAGCACATGCCCGCGTCGCCATCATCGATGAGCTCCAGCGCCGCGGTGAGGCGCTGGTGCGAAACCTGGCCGCCACCTCGTACGGCCCGCTGCTCCTCTACAACTTCACCGCGCTCGAGCAGACCGTCGTGCGGGCGGCCGCTGAGCGCGACGTCGTCTACGCGATGGTGCTCGACGCCGACGGCAAGGTGGCGGCGCACAGCCGGTATCCCGAGCGGGTCGGCCTCGCTGCTCCAGGGCGACCGTTCCGGAGCGGGCGGCGAGCGCGACCGAGCCGGTCACGCAGCAAACGGTGACCGGGGCCGGCGAGGCCGTGCTACGACTTCGCCGTTCCCATTCTCGTCGACGGCCGAAAATGGGGAACGGCGCGGCTCGGTCTCTCCAAGGGCCGGATGGAGGCGGAGATCCGGCGGGCGCGGCTCGAGCTGGGAGCCTGACCGTGGTGACGCTCCTCCTGGGCGAGCGTCGCGGCGGCGCTGGTAGCCCGGCGGATCGCCCGGCCCGTTCAGCAGCTGCGCCGAGGGCGCCGCGGCGATCTCGCGCGGCGAGCTGAACCAGCGGATCGAGCCCTCACGACGGATGAGATCGGGCGACTCGCCGGCCGCCTTCAATCACATGGCGGCGCAGCTCTTCCAGCAGCGCACGGCGCTGGAAGAAGCGCACGCGGGACTGCGACGGCAGTTCGAGGAGCTGGCCGACCTCAAGGGCTACACCGACAACATTCTCGGATCACTCACCAAGCGGCATCGTGACGATCGATCTCGACGGCCGTGTCGTTACGCTCAACCCGGCCGCGGAGCTGCTCACCGGGTTCTTTCGCGGCGAGGCGGCCGGGTCGCTACTGCACCGAGCTCTTCGCCCACACTCCCGAGCTCAGCGACCTCCTGACCGAGACGCTCGCCAGTCGCGCGCCGATCGCGAACGTTCCGCTGACACTCCGGCGCCGGAACGGCAGCTCGGTGCCGATCGAAGTTTCAGCACGGCGCCGCTCAAGGGCGGCGAGGGCAAGGACCTCGGCGTCATCGGCGTGTTCCGCGACGTGACGCTGCTGCGCCAGCTCGAGAGCGACCTCCAGCGCTCCGATCGGCTGGCCGCGCTGGGCACGCTCGCCGCCGGCCTGGCCCACGAGGATCAAGAACCCGCTGACCTCGCTGCTCACGTTCAGCCGGCATCTCGAGCGCAAGTTCGACGATCGAAACTTCCGTGAACGATTCGGCAGCGTGGTGCCCCGTGAGCTGGAGCGGATCAATGCGGATCGTCGAGCGCCTGCTGGAGCTGGCGCGGCCGGCCCGACTGAGCTTCTCGCTCATCCGGCTGCCGGAGCTCCTGGAGCGCGCCGCCGATCTCTACGCCGATCAGCTCGACGACCGGCACATCGAGGTCGTGCGCGAGTACGCGCGCGATGTGCCGCCCATCCAGGCCGACAAGGAAGCCCTCTACCGCGTGTTCGTCAATCTCGTCGCCAATGCGCTCGACGCCATGCCGCGCGGCGGCCGGCTCACCGTGCGCGCCGGCTGGGTGACGGGCGGGGACCCGCTGCCGCCCGCGCGCCGGCGAGCGGCGAACCGCGTGAAGGTCGAGGTCGAGGACACCGGGACCGGGATCGAGCCGTCGGAGACTCGACCGGATCTTCAATCCCTTCTATACGACCCGCTCGGGCGGGACAGGGCTCGGCCTCGCCCTGGCCCACAAGATCGTCCAGGACCACGGCGGGAGGATCAGCTTCACCAGCACACCCGGCCGGGGCACGACGTTCACGATCGTCCTGCCGCTCGTCGCCGAGCCGCCCAGCGCGGCCGAGGATTCCCGATGACCTCGGAAGGCGGAGCCACGGCCCTCGCGATCCGGCGCGGGGCTCGACAGAGGCGCTCGCCGACATCGCCAGCCTGCGTCGACACGCGAGCAGCGTCGCCCACGACTTCAACAACCTGCTCTCGGTCATCACCGGCTACACCGAGATGATGCTGCGGCGCTTCGCGCCGGACGATCCGCTGCGCCGCAACGCCGAAGCGATCAAGCGCGGCCACCGAATGGGGCGCCGCCCTGGCTCAGCAGATCCTCGCCGGAAGCCGCCGGCCGCCGGCGGCGCCTACGCCGGTCGATCTGAACCAGCTCGTCGGGAACGTGACGCGCGTGCTTCAGCCGCTGCTCGGCGACAACATCGAGCTGGTCGACACGGCTCGAGCGAGGCTGGGCCTCGTCAGCGCCAACCCGCATCAGGTCGGGCAGGTGATCATGAATCTCGTCGTCAACGCGCGCGACGCGATGCCGCAGGGCGGGCGCCTCACGATCGAGACCGCCAACGTGAGCCAGGTCGTCATGCTGGCGGTGAGCGACACCGGATGCGGCATGGACAACGAGACCCGCGCCCGGCTCTTCGAGCCGTACTTCACCACGAAGGAGCCCGGGCGAGGCACCGGGGTCGGCCTCGCGACGGTCTACGACGTGGTCACGCAGCTCGGCGGCCAGATCAGCGTGATGAGCGACGCGGGCGCCGGCTCGACGTTCAAGATCTACCTGCCCCGCGTCCTCGAGACCGCGCCGCCCGCCGAGGCGCCCGTCACGCTCGCCCGGCGTCGAGCGCTCCAGCCGACAGCAAGACGGTGCTCGTGGTCGAGAACGAGCGCGAGGTGCGCGATCTGATCCGCGAGATCTTGCAGCTGCAGAACTACGTGGTCCTGGAGGCGAGCGACCGGGACGAGGCGCTCGCCATCAGCAGCCAGCACGCCGGCCGCATCGATCTGATGGTCGTGGACGTCGGGATGCCGCCATCGTTCGCCGACGAATGGATCACCCGCGTTCGCGTGCCACGCGGCCCGAGGTCCAGGTGCTCTACGTCTCCGGATATCTCGCCGAGGCCGGATCGGTCGAGGCGCCGAAGCTGGGTCTCTTGCTCCAGAAGCCGTTCACGGTGGGGGCCTTCACGAAGGCGATCAGCATGGTGATGACCCGGGCGACGTGAATCGGCGCGCGCGGCGCCCTCAGCGGAACCGCGGCATGACCTCCCGGGCGAAGAGCTCCATAGACCGGCGCACCTGATCCTGAGGCAGACCGCCGAAGTTCATCCAGCACAGCATCTCGCCGACGCCGAGCCGCCGGAACTCGTCGACCCGCTCCGCCACCGTGTCGGGCGAGCCGAAGGCCACGCTCTCCGCGACGAGCTGCTCCCAGCTGACCGTCGCGAATCGCTCCTGCATCGCGCGGAAGCCGGGCTGCAGCAGCGGGTGCACCCGATCGATCCGCTCGGGAATGAGAAAGCGCCGCAGCGATTCCTGATACCACATCTCGGCGTCCCGGGCCTCGGCGAGGGCCTGGGCGTCGGTGGGCGCCACATAGACGTGGCGAGAGACGCCCCAGCGCGAGAGGAGGCTCGCGGTCTCGGCGGCCGATCCGCCCCGCCTTCGCACGCCTTCACGTAGGTGTCGCGGCTCCTGGCGAGCTGATCGACGCCGCCGCGGAGCAGCGAGTTGAGCATGGGCGCGCCGCGCAGCGCGGTGGCCTCGATCGTGTCGGGGCTCGTGCACACGACGTAGACCGGGGATGCGGCTGCTGGAGCGGCTTGGAATCACCCGACCTCGGGGATCGTGTAGTGAGCGCCCCTCGAACGAGAAGCGGTCCTGGGTCCAGGCCTTGAGCAGGATGGCGAGGCATTCCTCGAAGCGCTCGCGGTTCTCGATCTGCGGCACGCGGTACCCCTCGAACTCGACGGGGCGGTTGCCTCGCCCGACTCCGACGTCGAGGCGGCCCTCGCTCAGGATGTCGACCATGGCCAGCTCCTCGGCGAGCCGAATCGGGTCGTGGAACGGCAGGATCGCCGCCGCCAGCCCGATGCGCACGCGCCGCGTCCGCATCGCGGCGGCCGTCGCGAGGACCGCCGGTGAGACCGAGAGGCCGTAATCGATGAAGTGGTGCTCGGTGAGCCAGATGCTGTCGAAGCCGAGCTCCTCCGTCCACGCCATCTGCTCGACCTCCTGACGGATGACGTCAGGGTGCCTGACGGACGGGGAGCCTGCAGGAAGTAATAGGTGCCGAAGCGCATCGTGGCCGGGCCGACTCTACATCATCTAGCCGTGAAGATCGACCAGCAGCGCGGCGTGATCGCTCGCGAAGCTCGCGCGCGACCCGACGCGCCGGCCCCAGTCGTGCCGGACGTCCCGCAGACGAGACCGCGCCGGCGTCGTTGATGAACGCCTGATCGAGCCGGAAAGCCGTTCCGTCCGTTCGGGAGTACCAGGTGTAAGCGCGCGACTGGCCGTGTCGAAGGCGGAACGCGTCGAGCCATCCCGAGCGCTCGAGCCCCGACAGCCAGGCGTCTTCCTTCGGGCCGAACACCGCAGTCTCCTCGTCGATGCCGGGACGGCCAGAATTGGTGTCGCCGACGAGGACCGCCGGGCCGCGCCGCCAGCGGCCGAGCAGCGAGAGCGTCGCCGCGAAGAACGCGTCCTTCCGTCCCGTCACGCGATTCGGGACGTGCATGACGCCCAGGGTGATCGGGCTCGGGAGCCTCGATCGCGGCGACGAGCATCAGCCGGGCGGCTTCGTCACAGCGCAGTACAGGCGAATCCGCGTGAGCGGCCAGCGGGTGGCGAGGAACACACGATTCGCGGTCGGCTTCGCGGGCTGGGCGGTCGTGCACTGGTGAGGGAGGCCGAGCGCGGCCAGCGTACGCGCGAGCTCGAAGGCTCGGCGGAGTCGCGCGGAACTCGCAGAGGGCGACCGCGTCCGGCGCCCAGCGCTCGAGCTCGGAGGCGATGCGTCCAACGCGAACGCCGCCGCCGGCCCGGATGTTCCAGAAGACGATGCGCATCGGTCCTACCGCGAGGCCAGCGCTGCCTCCAGGAGCTCGAGGGCCCGCTTCGCGAACGCCCACATGTTCTTCTCGCGGTCACCGTGCGCGGTCTCGAGCGTGACGGCCCGCTCGACCGGCCCGGTCACCGCGAAGCAGGCGTGGCCGGCCGCGTCGCCGTAGCGATTGCCCGTCGGCCCGCTAGCGCCAGTCTCGGCGAGACCCCACGTGGCGCCGAGCAGCTCACGGATCGTTCGGGCCTTCACGAGCGCATACGCCTCGGTGCTCGACCGGATTCCCTTGACCGATTCGTCCGGCACGCGGAGTAGGCCGCGCCGTGCCGCCTGCGTGTAGATGACACCGCCGCCCAGGAAGTAGGCCGAGGCGCCGGGCACCGCGAGCAGCGCGGCCGAGATCAGCCCGCCGGCCGAGGACTCCGCGATGGCGATCGTTTCTTTCCGTTCCTTGAGACGCGTCCCGAGTGCCGTGGCCAGGCTCGTCAGCTCGTTCATGATTGTGCGACCTTAGGCAGGCGCCGACCGCTTGTCAGGGGGCGCGGAGCCGGAGCGAACTCCTAGACGGCTCGACGCGACGGCGACGTGAGATCGCACTCGGCGATCTTGTGGAGCAGCGTCTTGTAGCTGACCTTGAGGATCCGCGACGCCTCGGCGCGATTCCAGCGGACCCGCTCGAGCACCTCGGCCAGCGCCTTGCGCTCGGCCTCGCGCGCGCCGCGCCGGGCGATGTCGCGCAGGCTCTCCGAGACGATGGCCGCGGGCCGCGGAGCCACCGCGTGCCCGTTGCGATCGCGGGCGGCCAGGGCGTCGAACGCCTGCTCGCCGTCGCTGAGCACCACCATGCGCCGGATGACGTTCTCGAGCTCCCGGACATTGCCCGACCACGAGTACTCGGTGAGGCGGGTCAGCGTCTCGGGCGAGATCTGCTTCTGCCGCCCGTACTGCGCGTTGAATCGGGCCAGGAACAGCTCGACCAGGCCGGGGATCTCCTCGCGCCGTTCGCGGAGCGGCGGAACCCGGAGCTCCACGACGTTGAGCCGGTAGTAGAGGTCCTCGCGAAACTCCCCGAGGGCCATCTGGTGCTCCAGGTCTCGGTTGGTGGCCGCGATCACGCGCGCGTCGACGTCGATCGTCGCGTGCCCGCCCACGCGGGCGAAGCTGAAATCCTGGAGGACGTGGAGGAGCTTGGCCTGCAGGGCCAGCGGCAACTCCGCGATCTCGTCCAGGTACATCGTGCCGCCCTTGGCGTATTCGAACTGGCCGGGCTTGCGCCGGTGAGCTCCGGTGAAGGCGCCCTTCTCGTGGCCGAAGAGCTCGGACTCGAGCAGACCGTGCGGAATCGCGGCGCAGTTGACCTTGACGAACGGGCCGTCGCGTCGGGTCGAATGCGCGTGGATGGTCCGGGCGACGAGATCCTTCCCTACGCCGCTCTCGCCCCGGAGCAAGACCATCGCGTCCGTGTCCGCGACGTTCTCGATGATCGTCCGGATGGCCTGCATCTTCGGGCTTCCGTCCACCAGCGCGACGCGCTCAGTTATCACAGGGCCCCCGGAGAGATCTAAACGCCAACTCGTCGGCGCAAAATGAGTGCAAGCAAAGCGCCACCTTCCAACGTTCCGGAATTCAAGTACTTACGGCCACAATGAGGATGGAATGAAACGGATCGCTGCTCAGATTCTGACCGGGGCGGACCTTTCGATGCCATTCGGAGGATCACCCCGAGGGATGGTACCCGCGCCGTGTAACGAGCTGACCACGGCGCGGTGAAGAGTCGGCGACGGGCCTAGGGGCGCGGCAGGAGCACGGTGAACCGGCTCCCTTTTTCCCTCCTGTGACTCGGCGGTCACGCGCCCGCCGTGGGCGTCGACCACGGCGCGCACGATGGCCAGTCCAAGCCCCGTCCCACCGCGAGCGTGGTGGGCCTGCCGATAGGCGTCGAAGATGTGCGGCAGCGCGTTGGCAGGAATCCCGACGCCGGTGTCCTCGACCTGGAGCTCGAACTCCGGGCCGGCGTCGATCACCCTCACGACGACCTGCCCGCCGGCCGCGGTGAAGCGGATCGCGTTGGCGCCGAGGTTGACGACCATCTGGTGGAGCCGCTGGGCGTCGCCGTAGTAGCTGAAGCTCGTCCCCAGACGCTCGAACTCCAGGCTCACTCCCGCGTCGGCGGCCCGCGGATAGAGCTCCTCGACGGCGTGGTCCACGACCTTCGCGAGGTCGAGGGGCGCCGATCGAGCTGCACGGTGCCGGCGTGCAGGCGCGAGATCTCGAGGATCTCGTCGACGAGCAGGAGCAGGCGCCCGGAGCTCGCCGAGATGATGTCCATGAGGCGATCCTGCTTGTGCGTGAGCGGCCCGGTCACGCGCTCACGGAGGAGCTCGGCGGCGTTGCGGATCGAGGTGAGAGGCGACCGGAACTCGTGCGAGACGTTGCGCAAAGAACTCCTGGCGCGTCTCTTCCATCCGGCATAGCTGAGTGCCCATCGCGTTGAAGGATCGCGTGAGCGCGCCGATCTCGTCGCGACTGCTGACCGCGAGGGGCTTGCGGAACGCGCCCGCGGCGACGTCCGCCGCCGCGGTCGACAGCCGACGGAGCGAGCGGGTCATCCGGTGGGCGATGATCGCGGTGCCGAGCAGCGCCAGGGCGACCGCCGCGCCCAGGGCGCCCAGCACCTGGGTCCAGGTGAGCGCCTCGAGGCGCGCGGCCTCGGCTTGCATCGCGATGACCCGGGTGTGGGTCGCCGCCATCAGCCCGTCGAGGCTCTCCCCGGAGCTGCTCCACGCTCGCGCGCGCATCGGTGTCGACGAGACGCGCGGCGCCGGCGCGGTCGCCGCGCCGCAGAGCGCGCCTGTTCCTCGTCGACGAGGGCGCGGTATCGCTCGAACTGCGAGCCCGCCTCGGCGTGGCGCCGAGCCTCCTCAGGACTCTTGCGTGTAAGCGGCCAGACGCTCGAGATCCGCCGCAACCTCGCCAGCCCGCAGGGCCCATGCTTCCGCGTAGCGCACGTCGCCGAGCACGACCGCACGCGCCTCGAGGCGCGCCAGCGGCGCGATCGCCTCGCGGATGGACGCGGCCAGGTGCAGCGCTGGAAGCGCGCGGGTCGTGATCTCTCGGTTGACCGACACCAGCCGACCGACCGCGCGCAGGCTCAGGATCCCGACGCCCGTGAGGACGACGATCACGAGGCCGAGGTCAGAAAAATTTTCCACGCTAGTCGCACGACATTCCCTCCCCAGGTGATGCAATAGATAGTTGTGCGGAATCCTGGCGACCCCGCGATACGACCGGACTACTCCTGAGGACGAGCTAGGGAGCGGAGGTCAGAAAACGCCGCGGCCGGGGAGACGGAATGCGGGGGGTAGTTCGTGCGTCCTTCCACGAGGCGGCAGTGTATAAGGCTGGCCCCGCGGCTGTCAACAAGCGCGAGCGCCGGCCGCCTGCGCTCACCAGCCCGATGGCCTGTGCGACCGTCTCCAGATGACGTGCCGAATCGCCGAATTCGAGGCTGGCGGCCTGGATGCGCTTGTGGACGAGATGGAGCGGGTGCTCCTCGCAGTAGCTGATGGCGCCGAAGATCTGATGGCCGCGACGCGCCACCGCGAGACACGCCTCGCTGGCGTAGGCCTTGGCCAGGGCCACGTCGGGCTCGGCCGGGCGCCCTCGCTCACCCGCCAGGCCGCCGTGTAGAGCAAGGCCGCGCGAGGCGTCCACGTCGCGCACGAGATCGGCGCACGCGTGCTGGATGGCCTGGTAGCCGCCGATCGGCCGGCCACCCTGCACGCGCGTTTTCGCGTGCTCGACGGCCAGCTCGAGGACGCGCTGCGCGCCGCCGACCATCTCGGCCGTCCGCGCGAGCGCCCGGCCCGCAGCGCCGGGGCGAGGAGCTCGGCAGGCGCCGCCGACACGGCCCAGCAGATCGTCCGGCCTGACGTCCACGCCGTCGAAGGTCACCTCGAAGACCTTCTCGCCGCTGATCGTGTCGAGCGGCAAGCGCGCGATCCCTGGCCGGTCCGTGGGCAGAAGGATCAGGCTCGGGTCGGCGCCGATACGCACGGCGACGATGAGGTCGTCGGCGACGTGGGCGTCCCGGACGAAGAGCTTGCGGCCGGTGAGCCGGCCGGGCACGGCGCACGTCAGCGTGACGCCGTCGAGCTCGAAGGAGCCGCTCTCTTCCACGAGCGCCAGCGTCGCGACGCGCTCGCCCGCCGCCAGCGCAGGCAGCAGGCGCTTGTGCTGCGCCGGGCTCCCGGCGGCGAGCACGAGCGACGTCGCCACCACCGCGCTCGGCACGAACGGGCCGGGAAGACCGGCGCGTCCCATCTCTTCAGTCAGCAGAATGACGTCGAGCACCGAGCCGCCGCTGCCGCCGAGCTCGAGCGGGACCAGAAGCCCCGGCCAGCCCAGCTCGGCCATGCGACGCCAGAGCGTCTCGTCGAAGCCGCGGGCGTCGAGAGCCAGGCGCTGCGCCAGCTCGGGCGGACAGTGCTGGCGGAGAAACGCGCGCGCCGTCGAGATCAGGATCTGCTGGGCCGGCGAGGGGCGAAAGTCCATCAGCGCCGCGCCTCCACGGCCACTTTCGGCTCGGCGGGCAGACCGAGGCCGCGCACGGCGACCGACGAGCGAAGGATCTCCGCCGGTGCCGCCGGCGATGGTGTGGCCGAGAGTCGTCAGATAGAGGTGCGAGATCTGTCCGCCGAGCTTGGCCCAGCGCGAGCCCTCACGCAGCGGACCCCAGACGCCCAGCAGATCCATGCCGAGGCGAGCCAGCTTCTGTCCGGTCTCGTCGGCGTAGACCTTGGCCATCGCGGTCTCGTAGGTGAGGGCGCACCGTCGCGGATGAGACAGCCCGTGCGATAGAAGATGAGACGCAGCGCGGCGATGTCGGCGGCGATCGCCGCGAGCCGCCGTCGCAGGCCGGGGTCGCGCGCCAGCGGGACGCCGCGGACGTGCGTCGTGTTGGCGTAGCTGACCAGCTGCCGGAGCACCCGCTCGAGCGCCGGCGCCTTGTAGAAGCGGCCCCAGAACCGGTCGGCGTCGAGCCCGTTCAGCAGCGCCTGGAAGCCGTCGCCCTCGGGGCCGAGCATCAGCTCGCCCGACACGCGCACGTCGTCCAGGAACACCTCGTGGTGATAGACCTCGCCGGTCAGGCTCCGGATCGGGCGAATGTCCATGCCCGGCGTCCCGTTCGCCACCACGAACATGCTGAAGCCGCGGCTGCGGCGCGCCTCCCGGCTGGTCGGGCGAACACGAGCCCGTGCGTCGCGATGCCGGCGTGGCTCGACCAGATCTTGTGGCCGCGGATCACGTAGTGGTCCCCGTCCCGGCGAGCCTCGGTCTTGAGGGCCAGAAGGTCCGAGCCGGCGTCAGGCTCGCTGTAGCCCTGCCAGAACGTCGCGTCGCCGCGGGCGATCGCCGGCAGCACCTCACGGCGCAGACGCTCGGTGCCGAACCCGATGATCGCGTCGGCCGTTTGCCAGACGCCGGCCAGCGGGCCGAACGGCGCGCCGGCGAGCGCCAGCTCTTCCATCAGGACGAGCTTCATGAACATCGGCGCTTCGCGGCCGCCGTACGTCTTCGGCCAGCACATGCTGAGCCAGCCCTGGGCGCCGAGCGCCTTCAGAAAGCGCGCGAGTTGGCGCCCGAGCCGTAGCCCGCGTCCATTCCGTCGATCGCGAACGTCTCGGGCGGGTTCGCGCGGAGGAACCCGCGAACCTCCTCCGCGAACGTCCGCTCGGCGTCGTCGAAGTCGAAGTCCATCGGATGCGCAGGATAGCGTATGGTTTGGCCATGCGATACGGGTTCTATCTGCCGACCCGCGGTCAGACGGCGACGCCCGAAGCGCTGGAGACGCTCGTCCAGCGCGGCGAGGCGCTGGGCTTCGCGTCGGTCATGATCGCCGACCACCTGGTGTTTCCCGTCACCATCAAGTCGAAGTATCCGTACACGGTGACCGGGGTCTTCCGGGCCAGGGCGACGTGCTCGACCAGCTCTCGCTGATGGCGTTCGTCGCCGCCAAGACCACACGTCTGCGCCTGGTCACGAGCGTGATGATCGTGCCATACCGCAATCCGGTGCTGACGGCGAAGGCGCTCGCGACCATCGACGTGCTCTCGAAGGGCCGTGTCACCGTCGGCGTCGGCGTCGGATGGATGCGCGAGGAGTTCGAGGCGCTGGGCGCGCCGGATTTCGACCGGCGCGGCGCGGTGACCGACGAGTACCTCCGGATCTTCAAGACGCTCTGGACCGAGAGCCCCGCGTCCTTCGCCGGCCGGTTCTACCGCTTCGACGCGCTCCGCTGTCAGCCGCAGCCCGTGCAGAAGCCGCACCCGCCGATCTGGGTGGGCGGCCACAGCAAGCCGGCGCTGCGCCGGGCGGCGCGACTCGGCGATGGCTGGCATCCCGTCGGCGCCAACCCCGCGGTGCCGCTCCCGCCCGCGGAGCTGCGCGCGCTCCTCGACGAGCTCTACCGCCTCACCGAGGAGCACGGCCGCGACCCGAAGTCGCTCGCCATCTCGTACAAGGCGCCGGTGTACGACGCGAGCCAGACGCGGCTCGGGCCGGGCGGCGAGCGCCGGCCGTTCTCGGGGGCGCCGCGCAGATCGCGGACGACATCGCGACCTACGCGCGGCTGGGCGTGAGCGAGATCGTCTTCGACTTCAGGAGCGAGAGCCTCGCCGAGAGCCTCGAGCGGATGGAGAGCTTCGGGCCGGTGATCCGACAGACCGCGCACGTTTAACGGCTGTGGTACGCTCTCGCCGGGGTGAACGCGCGATGATCCAGGAGCCCGCTCGCATCGGGGTCGTGGGCGACTTCGACCCGGCGAATCGCACCCATCGGTTCACCGACGCGGCGCTCGAGCACGTCGGCTTGCGCTTCGAGTGGGTGCCGACGGATGCGTCCGGGGACTGGAACCAGATTCTCGCCGCGTACGACGGCCTCTGGATCGCGCCGTCGAGCCCGTACCGGAGCATGGACGGCGCCCTCGCCGCGATCCGCTATGCCCGGGAGCGCGGCGTGCCCCTCGTCGGCACCTGAGGCGGCTTCCAGCACGCGATCGTCGAGTTCGCGCGCAACGTTCTCGGGTTCCGAGACGCCGATCATGCCGAGACGAACCCCGGCGCCGAACGACTCGTCGTCACGCCGCTCGCCTGCTCGCTCGTCGGACAGACGCAGCGCGTGGTGCTGCTGCCCCGCACGCGCGCCGCGCGCCTCTACGGCGCCGACGAAGCAACCGAGGACTACTACTGCAACTACGGCGTGAACCCGGACTACCGTCTGCGGCTCGAGGCCAGCGGGCTGCGGGTCAGCGGGGTGGGCGGCGAGGGCGAGATCCGGATCGTCGAATTGCCCGAGCACCCGTTCTTCATGGCCACACTGTTTCTTCCCGCAGGCGCGCTCGACCGCGGCGAGCCCCCATCCACTCATCGCGGGCTATGCGGCCGCCGTCGCCGCGGGCCAGGATGCGCGACGCCGCCTCGTGACGGCGCGACCGTAGGAGCTCGACGGGCTCTAGGCGTTCAGTCGCCGGCGCAGGAAGCCGAGCAGCCCCTGCGGCAGGAAGATGACCATGATGATGAAGATGATGCCGACGGGAATCAGGTAGTATTCGGTCAGGAAGCGCGAGAGCCCCTCGCGCAGCAGCAGGAAGAACGCCGCGCCCGCGAACGGCCCCACCAGCGTGCCCATCCCGCCCATGACGTTGAAGATCACCACCTCGCCCGACACGACGAAGAAGACGAAGTCGGGCGCCGCGAACTTGTTCTGGATCGCGTAGAGCACGCCGGCCAGGCCGGCGAAGAGCCCGGACAGCATCACCGCCACGATCTTGTAGCGCTCGACGTGATAGCCGATGGCGCGCGTGCGCGGCCTCGTTCTCGCGGATGGACTGGAGCACCATGCCGAACGGCGACCGGGTGATCCGCCGCACCAGGAGGTAGGACACCAGCACCACCGCCAGCACGAACCAGTGGAAGGTCGTGGGCGTGAAGCGGTCGCTCCAGAGGCCCAGGATCGACAGCGCGGGCTGGCGGAAGGTGAGCCCGTTCTCGCCGCCGGTCACCTCGGTCCAGGTGAAGATGATGACGTAGAAGATCTGCGAGAAGACGAGGGTCGAGATGGCGAAGTAGATGTCGCGCAGCCGCGTCGCGAAATAGGCGACGAACACGGCGGCGACGCCGGCGGCGACCAGGCCGTAGAGCACCGCCAGGCCGAGGCTCGGCGGCTTGATGGTGAGCGAGCGCGGCGGCGGCGCCGTACATGCCCAGGCCGAAGAACGCCGAGTGCCCGAACGAAACCATGCCGGTGTAGCCGATGAGGATGTCGGAGGACATCGCCAGGAGCCCCCAGATCAGGATCTCCGTGGCGAAGCGCTGCCAGAACGGTGGGAGCACGATCGGCGCGATCACCAGCAGCGCCACCACCACCGCGAACCCGGTCCAGTAGGGGCGGCGGGCGATCTCGGCCGCGCCGCGATCGACGCGGTCATTTCGGCGTCGGGACGAAGAGCCCGGTGGGCCGGAAGAGCATGGTCAGGACCAGCACGATGAACGAGACGATCACGGCCTGGGCCGGGCTCACCACGATCGCGGCGTAGGACTCGAGCAGGCTCACGAAGATCGAGGCGAGGATCGAGCCGCCGAGGTTCCCCATGCCGCCGACCACGACCACGATGAACGCGCGCAGCGTGAAGTCGAAGCCCATCGTCTGGGTGACGCCGGCGAACGGGCCGAAGAGCACGCCGCTCGCTGCCGCCATCGCCGAGCCGATCGCGAAGACGCCGGTGTAGACCAGCGGCACGGGAATGCCCATGGCCTGCGCCATGACGCGGTCCTGGGTCGTGGCCCGGATCCAGATGCCGTACTTCCCGTACTTCAGGAACAGCCAGAGCCCGGTGATGATCAGCCCGGCCAGGACCGCCGTGGCGATGCGATACCAGGGTATTGGAGGTGGAACAGCACGAAGTCGCCCGGAACCGGCTCGCTGATCCGTCGCACCGACGGGCCCCACTGCCAGAGCGCGTACTTCTGGATCACGAGCGAGACGCCGAACGTGGCGAGGATGGTCGTCAGCGGGTCGCGTCCGATCAAGGGCCGCAGCGTCGTGATCTGGAGAACGCGCGCCCAGCACGGCGATGACGACCGCCGCGACGAGCAGGGCCAGCCAGTAATTGCCGGTCACGCCCAGCACGCTGGCGCCCACGAACGCGCCCAGCATGAGCAGGTCGCCGTGGGCGAAGTTGACGATGTCCATGATGCCGAAGATCAGCGTGAGGCCCGAGGCGACCATCGCGAGGACCATTCCGTTGACCAGGCCGTGGAGCGTCTGAATGATGATCTGGTCCACCTTAGACCCCCAGGTATTCGTGGATGACGCGCTGGTCGGCACGCAGCTCAGCCGCCGACGCGTGGTGCCGCACCGCGCCCTTCTCCATGATGTAGACGCGTTCGGCTGCGTCGAGCGTCAGCGGAACGTTCTGCTCGACCAGGAGAATGGCGACGCCTTCCCGGTGCAGCGCGTGCACGATCTCCTGGATCTGGCCGACCATGCGCGGCATGAGCCCCTCGGTCGGCTCGTCCAGCAGGATGATCTTCGGCTCGAGCATCATGGCGCGCGCGATCGCGAGCATCTGCTGCTCGCCGCCCGACAGGGTGCCGCCGGCCTGATTGCGCCGCTCCCTCAGGATGGGAAAGTAGGCGTAGACCTTCTCGAGCAAACCCTCGCGACGGGCGGGCGTGACACCCGGGCGGTCGAGCCCCGTGCGAAGGTTCTCGAGCACGGTGAGCAGGCGGAAGATGCGCCGCTCCTCCGGCACCCAGGCGATGCCAAGCCCGGCCAACCCGTGCGGCGGCACGCCGTGCAGGTCCCGCCCTCGAACGTGATGCGCCCGCCGGTCCGGCGCGCCATGCCCATGATCGCCTTGAGCGTCGTGGTCTTGCCCACGCCGTTACGGCCGAGCAGGCCGACCACCTCGCCCGCGCGCACCTCGATCGACACGCCGTGCAGGACGTGGGACTTGCCGTAGTGGGCGTCGACGTTCTCGAGGACGAGCATCAGGTCTTGAGGTAAACCTCCTGGACGCGCGGGTTCGCCTGGATCTCCGCCGGCCGCCCCTCGGCCAGCACCTCGCCGTAGTTCAGCACCGTGATGGTGTGGGCGAGGCCCATCACGACCTCCATGTCGTGCTCGACGATGAGGATCGTCAGATCGCGCGCGATGCGGCGAATCAGATCCACCGTGGCGTGGGTCTCGGTCACGCTCATGCCGGCCGTCGGCTCGTCGAGGCAGAGGAGCTTCGGCTCGGTCGCGAGCGCGATGCCGATCTCGAGGTTCCGCTGCTCGCCGTGGGAGAGGTTCGATGCGAGCTCATCCTCTTTGCCGCCGAGTCCGACGTCGGCCAGCACGGCGCGCTGCGGTCGATGACGTCGCGGTACGACCGGTGGTGACGCAGCATGCTCCAGCTGTGGTGGCGGGACTGACTGGCAATCCGGACGTTCTCCAGGACGGTGGCGCCCGGCAGGATGTTGGTGATCTGGTACGAGCGGGCGATCGCCTTCCGGGAGACCGTGTGTGGCGGAAGGCCGGCAATATCCTCCCCGTTGAACACGATTCGGCCACTCGTGGGCCGGAGCACCCCGGTCAGACAGTTGAAGAGGTGGACTTGCCGGCGCCATTCGGACCGATGACCCCGCGGATCTCACCCGCGGCACGACCAGGGACACGTTGCTCAGTGCCGCCAGGACCACCGAAGCGAACCGTCAGGGCCTCCGTCTTGAGGATCGGGGACGACGTGGTCAGCGTGGACACACGCGTTCCCGATACAGGGAGCGCCCCGGGATTTCCGGGGCGCTCCGACCGAAGGTACGGGGGCCATGTCAGGGTCCCCATGCTGCTGGCTACGAGAATGTGCACGCCGGCGGCACGATGGTTTTCTCCTTCGGGACCGTTTCCAGGAGCTTGTGCTTGTTGTTCTTGACGGTGAAGATGAACTCGCGAAGGAACGCCTGGTGGTCTTCCTTCCGGAGCGTCTTGTCGCCCTGGGGAAGTCGTCGCTCTCGCTTGACGTCCATGCCCTCCAGCGCCTCGATCAGATTCATCGTGTCTTCACGGCCCCGGAACCTGGACTTCTGCATGCCGAGCTTCAGGAAATTCATCGCCTCGAAGTTCGACTGCACGTAGCGATCCGGCAACGGACCGGACGGATCGATCTGCTTCAGTGCCGCGACGGCCTGATCGAAGAACTTCTTGTGGTACGGCGTGTTCAGCGGCGGCTCCATCACCGGGATGTAGCGATTGATGCCGATGAACCCCTCGATCTTCTGGCCCAGCGCGGGGAGGTGCGTGGACTCCGCGATGGCCCCGTCACCGGCGTATTTGTACTTCTTGGTGAGCCCCAGGTCGTAGATCGCGTTTGTGAAGTTGACGGCGTTCGCGCCGAAGAAGATCCCGAAGAGGCCGTCGAAGTGTCCGGTGATCTTCGAGACGAATGGCGCCATGTCGGCCGTACCGAGCGGAATGCCGGTCGTCTCGACAACCTCGCCGCCGTTCTTCTTGATCTGCTGAAGATACGCATCCCGTGTGGACTGGCCCCACGCGTAGTCGAGATAGGCGATGTGCCATTTCTTGCCCATCTTGTTGACCAGGTACGGAGCGATGGCAACGGCCTGGGCCGGCGCGTAGTCGAAGGGCCGGAAGACGTACCGACTGCACTTAGTGGTTGTGATCGTGGTGTCCAGGCAGACACCGATCATCCATACGGTCTTGTTCTCCTCGAAGACCGGCATGCAGGCCAGGCAGACGTTCGAGAGGTAGCCGCCCTCGGCGACGTCAACCTTGTCCTCGAGCACCATCTTCTCGGCCTTGCGGCGCCCGACGTCGGGCTTCGACTCGTAGTCGGCGACGATCAGCTCGATGGGGCGTCCGTTGACGCCGCCCGACTTGTTGATCCGCTCGACGGCCATCTGGGTGCCGACCAGGGCGGTCTTCCCGCCCGCCGCGCCCGTGCCGGAGAGCGGCTGGAGGACGCCGACCTTGTACGGCTAGCCTGGCCGAAGGCCTCGCGCCAGGGCGCCGGGACCAGGATCGTCGCGCCCATTGCGCCGGCCGCCGCCGACGAGAGCGCGAGGAACCGACGCCGCGTCGTCTTGCCGCTCCACCACATATCCTTCGCCCAGGCTTCGTCGTGCCACCGTTCAGTCATTCAATGATCCTCCTTGCGGTGCGGACCGCGGGCGAATGCCTGCGGCGCGGGCACCGGGTAACCGGTAAGAGAATTGACCCTAGTTACACTAACCGGCCGGGGCGCGCAAGGGTTCACCTTTAGCGGGCATCGGGCCGGCGACAAACGTGGCGGCTACAGGGTCCCCGGGTACGCGCCGCCGTCGAGCACGAAGTTCTGCCCGGTGATGTAGCCGGCCTGGGCGCTGCAGACGAACGCGCACACCTCGCCGAACTCCGCCGCGGTGCCGAAGCGTCCCGCCGGGTTCTGGGCCTGGCGCTCGCGGGCGACCTGCTCGAAGCGGCTTGCCGGTCGCCCGGGCCTGGGACTCGATGTTCGAGCGCAGACGGTCGGTATCGAACGGGCCGGGCAGGATGTTGTTGATCGTCACGTTGTGGGCGACGGTCTTGCGGCTGAGCCCGGCGATGAAGCCCGTGAGCCCGGCGCGGGCGCCGTTGGACAGGCCGAGGCTCTCGATGGGCGACTTCACGGAGACCGACGTGATGTTGACGATGCGGCCGAACTTCCGCGCGATCATCCCGTCGACGATGGCCTTGATCAGGAAGATCGGCGTCAGCATGTTGGCGTCGAGGGCGCGCAGCCACACCTCGCGGTCCCACTGGCGAAAATCGCCGGGCGGCGGGCCGCCCGCGTTGTTGACCAGGATGTCGGGGGCCGGGCACGCCTGCAGCAGCGCCGCGCGCACCGCGTCGGTCGTGATGTCGCCCGCCACCGTCGTCACGCGCACGCCGGTGGCATCGCGAATCTCCTTCGCAGCCGCCTCTCAGCGCGTCCTCGGTGCGCGCGTTCATGGTGATGTTCACGCCCTCGCGCGCGAGGACATGGCGCAGCCCTTGCCGAGCCCCTTGCTGGCGGCGCACACGATCGCGTTCTTGCCCTTGATTCCGAGATCCATGGCTGCCTCGCTCCTGTCAGGTCGTTGAAAGCCTAGCGCCGCTCCGCGACGAGGCCCGCCGCGGCGAGCGCCCGGCGGATCGCCTCGCGTTCCGCGCTGCTGACGGGCGTCAGCGGCGGCCGCACGTGGGCCGCCGGAATCCGTCCGAGCAGCACGAGCGCTTCCTTCATCCGATTGTGCATGTCCACGAAGGGCGGCGCGTAGAAGACGGAGACCAGCGGCGCCAGCCGGTCGTTGATGCGTCGCGCGCCGTCCAGATCACCCTTGCCGCACGCCTCGAACAGCTCCGGCCTGAGATCGGCGGTGACGCTGCCCATGCCTGAGATGGCGCCGTCGGCGCCGAGCAGGAAGGTCGCCATCAGCGACATCGTGAACGCCGAGAGCATCGCCACCGGGCGGCCGGTCGCGCGCAGCATTCTCAGATTAGCCTCGAAGGCCACGATCTCGTTCGACCAGTCCTTCACCGCCGCGACGTGCGGAATCTCGGTCAGCATCGCGAGGGTCTGGGGCGCGTAGCCGATCCCCGACGCGGGCGGGTACTCGAACACGACGATCGGCAGGTCAGCGCCGGCCGCGATCTCGGAGAAGTGGCGCCGCACCATGTCCGGCTTGAGCTGGGCGCCCCACATGAACAGCGTGGGCGGGAAGACCAGCACGCCGGCCGCGCCCGCGGCCCGCGCGTCGCGCGCCAGGTCGACCGCCTCCTGCGTACCGTCGGAATAGACGCCGGCGATGATCGGGCACGCGCCGGCCACCTCGTCGAGCGCGATGGCCGAGACCGCTTGCGCTCCTCACGGCTGAGCGACGAGACCTCGAGGCGTGTCCGTTGGCGACGATGCCGGTGACGCCGCGGGTGTCGGCGAGCCAGCGGAGATGCCGGCGGTACGCCGGCTCATCGATCGCGAGGTCGGACGCGAACGGAGGCACGTTGGCGGGCATGACGCCCGAGAAACGCAGCGGCTGACTCATCGCGCCCTCCTCAGAAGCTCCAGCTCGAAATCTGATCGGAAGCTTCCTCTCGCCGTCACGACGCGACCGTAGGCCCGCCCGATGATGTCGAGGGTCGCTCGCTGAATCTCCGGCCAGAGTGTCGACACGCCGTCCTCGACCACGGTGACGCGGTACTCCCGGTGGAACGCGCCGATCACCGTCGCCAGCACACAGATATCCGTCATCGTACCGGTCACGACGAGCGAAGTCACGTTGCGGGCGCGCAGCGCTCCATCGAGCGGCGTGCCGGCGAACGCGTCGTACCCCCGCTTGCGGACGACCAGCTCGCCCGGCCGCGGGGCCAGGTCGGGCACGGTGTCGGCGCTCGGGGTGCCCTCGAGGCACGAGGACGGACGGCAGCCCGAAGCCGCGCGGCGCCCCGGCTTCGCCGGCCGGTGCTCCGGATGGAGGCGCCCGACGAGGAGCGGCGCGCTCTCGAGTACACGAACTCCGTGAAGGCCACCGGCAGGCGCCTGGCCCGGAAGAGCTCCAGGAGGGTCTGGAGCACGGGGACGGTCTCCCGCGCCGGCGGAACTTCCATGGCCTCGCCGGGATCGAGAAAGCCGCGCTGCATGTCGACCACGACGAGCGCCGTGCGGCCGGGCTCGGGCGACAGCTCGCGCTCGAAGGTCTCGCGCCGGTCCGGCATCTAGCGGCCCGGGCGTCCGGCCGTGACCTGCGCCAGCCGCGGCACGACGTCTCGCGCGATCAGCTCCACCTGCTCCGGCTCGTAGCGATAGGGGATGAGGATGATCCGGTCGACGCCCGACTCGACGTGGGCGCGGAGCTGCTCGACGCACTCGTCCACGCTGCCACGGATCGCGTGCTCGATCGTCGACTCGCTCCAGGCCGCGACGTCCCATTCGGTCTGGAGCCAGCGGCGCATCGGCGCCTCGGCCGCCTCGCGCGAGCGGCCGACGTAGATCGCCAGCTGGTTCGTGCCGGTGAGCGACGCCGGATCGCGGCCCGCCTCGCGCGCGAACGCGACGATCTTGTCCCACCCGCGGCGGTAGCTCTCCGGCGTGTAGAAGTAGGTCAGCCAGCCGTCGCCGCGAGTCGCGACGCGCTTGAGCACGGCGTCGACGTAGCCGCCGATCAGGATCGGCGGGCGCGGGCGCTGCGCCGGCCGCGGCAGCATCACGGGCCTCGCGCAGGTTGAACTCGTCGACCTGCAGCGTGACGCGGTCGTCCGTCCAGAGCCGCGTGAGGATGTCGAGGTTCCGCTCGAAGAGCCGGCCGCGGCTGCTTGAACGGGCACGCCGACGGCGTCGAACTCCCGCGCGTACCAGCCGGCCGCCACGCCGAGGATCGAGCCGGCCCTTCGAGATGACGTCGAGCGTGCCGAGCGCCTTGGCGGCCACCGTCGGATTGCGCAGCGGGAGCACCAGCACGCCGGTGCCGAGCTTGATCGCGGCTGGTCCGCGCCGCGATCGCGCGTCAGCGTGCCGACCGCGTCGAGGATGGGGAAGGACGGCTCCACGCCGAGGATCACGTGGTCCCACGCCCACAGCGACTCGAAGCCGAGCGCCTCGGCGCGCTGCGCGTAGGCGTAGAGCGCGTCGATGTCGGGGTCTCGCTCGGCCCGACGAAGTTCTTGATGGCGAGTCCGAAGTCGCGTCACGCGCTGCTAGCCTCACGTGCCGCAGGAACCGGCGCGCTCGGGGTCGAGCGCCCGCGAGCATCGCCAGCTCGTCGTCGGTCGGCGGCTCGGTGACCGTCGACCCGCGGCGCCTCGACCGAGCGGGAAGCCGGTGTTCTCGCGCACCGTGTCGACCGAGACGCCCGGATGCGTCGCCTCGATCCGCATGCGCTTGCTGTCCGGGTCGAAGCCGAGGATGCCGAGCGTGGTCGACCACGCGCGAGACGCCGCCGAAGAGCAGGCCGGCCGCGCGGCGCGAGCCGTCGCCGCTGAGCCACGCCGGGCTCGTCACGGAAGTCGACGCGCTCGGACGAACCGCCGCTTCTCGTGCGCCGTGACGATGATGACCTCGCGGCACAGCGAGGCGATGTCGTTGGCGCCGCCCGTGCCGGGCAGGCGGACTTTCGGATGCCAGTAGTCGGGGCCGAGCACGCTCGTGTTGATGTTGCCGTACTGGTCGATCTGCGCGCCGCCCATGAAGCCGACGTCCACGAAGCCGCGCTGGGCAAAGAGGAAGGCGTCGGTGATGCCGGGCAGCATCGTCGCGCGATGGCCGGCGCGCATCTCGTTGGTCGAGACTGGCAGCCGCCCGGGCGCGATCTGGGGCCCGATGATGCCGCCCTCGATCACCATCGTCAGGCCGCGGCGCGTGCGCTGCTAGCTGGCGGGCGGCCGCAGCGAGGAGGCCGCCGACACCCGCGAGACACCGTGGTGTCGTCGCGAAGCTGGCGCGCGGCGATCACGGCCAGCAGCTCGGCGGCGTTGCAGTCATCGCGTGAGCTCCTTCGGCTCGCTCGGCCTGCAGCGCCAGGCGCTCGCCGCCGCAGATCGAGTGTAGTCGCTCCACGTCGGCGGCGCGTGCACGGCAGCTCAGATACTCGCTGACGGCCGCCGGGCCGCGACGCGTCGATGGCCCCGCCGTACTCCGCTTGAAGTGGTCGTAGTCGCGCCTCGTAGAGCGCGTAGCACTCGTGGGGAAGGAGCCGAACGGCACGTGCACGAGCGCGTCGACGACGAAGCCCGGGATGACGGTCCGGTCAGGATGGCGGCGCGTTTCCCTCTTCGGAGACGATCTCCTCGGTCGTCACCAGAGCAATACGTACTGAACGTAGCCGC
>ERZ1370068.932-contig-10852_pt1 | contig 36515 bp, 54 predicted proteins | sample MGYA00561227_ERZ1370068 | MGnify/ENA primary metagenome ERZ1370068 (study PRJEB38410, sample SAMEA6850437) | metagenome | study: Metagenomic assessment of the ecological functions of the soil: analysis of the soil microbiota associated with the... | reverse complement strand
TTATTACTTCGTTCGATTGCATGTGTTACTCGGTGAATTTCCGGATGATCGGCAGCAGCGAGTAGGTGGCCAGTGCCGGCGCTTCGTCGATTTCCGTCCAGATGATCTTTGCCGGAGCCCCGGTCGTCACAGCGTCGCCTCCTTGTGGCGGTGCGCGTGGCATTCGATCGTCACCGCCACGGGCGAGCGACGTGATGTGGCAGGGAACGCGATCAGCGTGGATGCCGAGTGAGGTCGTGTCGCCGCCGTAGCCCTGCGGGCCGATGCCGAGGCGGTTGGCGCGGTCGAGCAGCTCCTGCTCCAGCGTCGTCGAGGAACGGATCGGGGTTCGGCGAGCCGATCTCGCGGAAGAGCGCCTTCTTGGAGTTCAGCGCGGCCTTCTCGAACGTCCCGCCCGACCCCGACCCCCAGGATCAGGGGCGGGCAGGCGTCGGGGCCCGCCATCTTCACGCACTCGATGATGAAGTCCTTCACGCCCTCCACGCCGGCGGCCGGCGTGGAGCATCGCGTACTTCGAGCGGTTCTCGCAGCCCGCCGCCCTTGGCCATGATGGCCAGCTTCAGCTCGGCGCCCGGCACCACGTCCACGTGGATCACCGCCGGCGTGTTGTCGCCGGTGTTCACGCGGTCGAACGGCGACTTCACACGATCGACGCGCGCAGGTAGCCTTCCTTGTAGCCCTGGCGACGCCCTCGTTGATCGCGTCGGAGAGACCGCCGCCCGCGACGTGGACGTCCTGGCCGAGACTCGACGAAGCAGATCGACTGAAGCCGGTGTCCTGGCAGTACGGCGATCTTCGCTGGTCCGCGCCATCTCGGCGTTCTGCTTGAGGATCTGGAGCACCTGCTTGCCGGCGCGCCGAGCGCTCGGTGGTGAGCGCGCTTATCGAAGGCGCGCAGCATCTCGGGGCCGAGGTTCCAGTTCGCCTCCATGCAGAGCTTCTTGATGGTGTCGGTGATGGCCGAGACGTGGATGTCGCGCATCGGCTTCCGCTACCTGCGCCATCTGGGCCATCGCGGCCTTGGCGCGCTCGGCCATCTGCTCTGGGCGGCACGTCTTCCTTGTGCGTCGCCAGCCTCCACTGGCTGCCGTAGGGGTCCTCGAGCTTGCCGAAGCGATCGCCCCAGAACATATCCGGTGCGGCGCCATGATCGACGTGCAGCCGGCGTCCGTCGCGCGCTTGAAGGCGGCGTCGACGTTCGGCACGTACACGCATGAGCGAGCCGGTCGTGCCGCCGAGCGAGGTCGGGGCCTTTGCGAGCTCACCCCCGGAAACTCGTCGCTCAGCATGACGATCGCGTTGCCGATGCGCGAACTCGGCGTGCCCGAGTCTCGCCGCCCGGCGCCGCCATCCGCATCATCTCGCGGGCGCCGAAGGCGCGCTGGGTAGAACGCCAGCGCGCCGGCGCCGTCGTTCACCGTGAGGTATGGCGTGACCGAGGTGGTAGCCTGGCGGGATGCGGCGGACTTCTTCGCCGCGGCCTTCTTGCCGCGGCCGGGCCTCTGGCCTTCGCGCGGGCGGGAGTCCGCTTCGTCGTCTTCCGTGTCTTTGCCATGGTGTGTCTCCGGCTACGAGCTTGAGCTTGTCGACCAGCTCGCGAACCGAGCGCCGCCGACTTGTCGAAGGCGGCCTGCTCCGTCGGGCGTGAGCTTGATCTCGATGATCTGCTCCACGCCGCTGCGGCCGAGCTTCACCGGCACGCCGACGTAGAGGCCCTTCGTCTGCTGTACTGGCCGTCGAGATACGCGGCGCACGGCAGGATCTTCTTCTTGTCCCTGAGGATCGCTTCCACCATCTCCACCGCGGAGGCGGCCGGCGCGTAGTACGCGCTGCCCGATCTTCAGGTAGGCTGACGATCTCCGCGCCGCCGTTGGCGCGTGCGCGTGACGAGCGCGTCGATCTGCTCCTTGGGCAGGAGGTCGGTGATGGGGATGCCGGCCACCGTGGAGTAGCGGGGCAGCGGCACCATGGTGTCGCCGTGGCCGCCGAGCACGAACGCGGTGACGTTCTCCACCGACACGTTCGAGCTCCTGGGCGATGAACGTGCGGAAGCGCGCGGAGTCGAGCACGCCCGCCATCCCGACCACGCGCTCGGCGGGAAGCCGAGACTTCTTCCACGCCAGCTGCACCATCGCGTCGAGCGGGTTGGTGACCAGCGATCAGGATGGCGTTCGGCGAGCGCGCGCTGACCTGCTCGACCACCGAGCCGACGATCTCCGGCGTTCTTGAACAGCAGGTCGTCGCGCGTCATGCCGGGCTTGCGCGCCAGCCCGGCGGTGATCACGACCACGTCGGAGTCGGCCGTCTCGTCGTAGCCGTTGGAGCCGACGCATGCTCGCGTCGTAGCGATGGATCGGCCCCGCCTGCGCGAGGTCGAGCGCCTTGCCCTGCGGGATGCCCTCCACGACGTCGACCAGCACCACGTCGCCGAGCTCTTCTCACCGCGTACTGCGCCACCGAGGCGCCCGACGTTGCCGGCGCCCACCACGGTGATCTTCGGCCGAGCCGCCATCGAGATGTCCTTTCCTGGCTTCAGTGCGCCTGGGGCGGCGTTGAGCGCCGAGCCCGGCCTTGAACCACGCGATCTGCTCGCGGGTCATGAGTGTGCTTGACCGGGATCTCCTCCGTCCGGCCGTCGGGCTTGCGGATCCAGACCGTCACCGGCTTGCCCGGCTCCAGCCGGCTAGGCCGACGATCGAGACATCCGGTCGTTCTGCTCGATGCGCTCGTAGTCCGCGGGGTCGCTGGAACGTCAGCGGCAGCATGCCCTGCTTCTTCGAGGTTCGTCTCGTGGATGCGCGCGAAGCTGCGCACCAGCACCGCCGCGGCGCCGAGATAGCGCGGCGACATCGCCGCGTGCTCGCGGCTCGAGCCCTCGCCGTAGTTCTCGTCGCCGACGGCGACCCACGCCTGGCCCTCGGCCTTGCAGTCGCGCGCGCGATCTTCGAGAGCGGCCGCCCGTCTCGCCGGTGAGCGGTTGACGCCCTTGCCGGTCTCGCCGGTGAAGCGCGTTGATCGCGCCGAGGAACATGTTGTCGCTGATCTTGTCCGAGGTGGCCGCGGTAAGCGCAGCCACGGGCCCGCCGGCGAGATGTGGTCGGTCGTCGTCTTGCCCTTCGCCTTGACCAGGATCGGCAGGTCGACGAAGTCCTGCGCCGTTCCACGGCTGCGAAGGGGCCGAGCAGCTGCAGCCGCTCGCTGTTCGGATCGGCACTCGACCGTGACGGCGTCGCCGTCGGCCGCGCGGCTCTCGTAGCCCGCCGGCGCCGCGCGCGAACCCGTCGCGCGGCAGCTCCTCGCCTGCCGGCGCGCGTGAACCGGACCTTCTGGCCGTTCGGGCGCCGTCAGCGTGTCGGTGAGCGGGTTGAAGTCGAGCGTGCCCGGCGAAGCGCGCAGCGCGATCACCAGGTCGGGGCTGCGTGATGAACGAGCAGCGTCTCGCTGGCTGCCGTCGTTGCGCCCGCGGAAGTTGCGGTTGAACGAGCTGACGATCGTGTTCGGCTCGCGCTCGGCGCGATGTCGTGCGCTTCCACTGCCCGATGCACGGCCCGCACGCGTTCGCCAGCACGGTGCCGCCGATCGCGCTCGAGCGTCTCGCATCATGCCCGTCGCGCTTGATGGTCTGGTAGATGCTGCTCGGAGCCCGGCGTGACCAGGAACTTGGTCTGCGCCTGAGCCCCGGCCTGAGCGCCTGCATCGCGACGTGCGCCGCGCGCCGCATGTCCTCGTAGCGACGAGTTGGTGCAGCGAGCCGATGAGCGCGTTGGTGATGGTCGCCGGCCAGCTCGTTCTCGCGCACCTCGGCGGCCAGCTTGCCGATCGGCCGCCCGCGGTCCGGCGAGTGCGGGCCCGACGACGTGCGGCTCGAGCGTGCGAGAGGTCGATCTCGACGATCTCGTCGTAGAAGCTTCGGCGAGCTCGCGCTCGACCTCCGGGTCGCGCACGCAGGTGCGGGCGGAACTCCTCGGCCAGCGCGGCCAGATCGCGCGCGCCGGTGGCGCGCAGGTACGCGGCCATGCGCGCGTCGAACGGGAAGAGCGACGTCGTCGCGCCCAGCTCGGCGCCCATGTTGCAGATCGTCGCCCTTGCCGGTGGCGCTGATCGACTCCGCGCCGGGGCCGAAGTACTCGACGATCTTGTTGGTGCCGCCCTTCACGGTCAGCGAGCGTGCACAGCTAGAGTGATGACGTCCTTGGGCGCGGTCCAGCCCGCCGAGCTTGCCCGGTGAGGTGCACGCCGACCAGCTTGGGATGCAGCACCTCCCACGGCAGGCCCGGCCATCACCTCGACCGCAGTCCGCGCCGCCGACGCCGATGGCCAGCATGCCGAGGCCGCCCGCGTTGGGCGTGTGCGAGTCGGTCGCCGATCATCAGCGCGCCCGGCGAAGGCGTAGTTCTCCAGCACGACCTGGTGGATGATGCCCGCAGCCCGGGCTCCCAGAAGCCGATGCCGTACTTGCGCGCCGCCGAGCGCGAGGAAGTTGTAGACCTCCGCGTTCTCGCTGCGACGCCGCGCTGCAGGTCGTCGGCCGCGCCCGACTCCGGCGCGGATCAGGTGATCGCAGTGCAATGGTGGACGGCACGGCCACCCGCTTGCGGCCCGACATCATGAACTGGAACAGCGCCATCTGCGCCTGTCACGTCCTGCAGCGCCACGCGATCGACGCGCAGCTTCAGAGATCGCCTTGCCGCGCTCCCACGCCTGGCTGTCGAAGTCCCAGGCAGTGCGGAGACGAGAATCTTCTCGGAGAGCGCCAGCGGACGGCCGAACCGTGCGGCGTGCGCGGGCGAGGCTGTCGGGCATGGAGGCGTGAGCAGAGCGCGGATCGGTGACGCAGCGGACATCGGGGCCTCCCTCTTCGCAGGCAAAGAGACGCTTCCTTCCCCTTGGGAAGGAAGCGCGGTCGACGGCGAATAACTCAACGCGGCGCGGCGTTAGGCGGGATCGCAGTCACCGTCGCGGTCATCGCGGTACGCCGCCAGTCAAGGAGTCGGGTACCCTCCCGGGCGATGAGACGCGCCAGCCGGCTGGAGTACACCCGCCGGGTGAACTGGTGATCGACCACGTCCGCGAGCACCTGGGCGAAGACCTCTCGCTGGCCGGCCGGGCGCAACTGGCCGCGTTCTCGCCATTCCACTTCCATCGCGTCTTCCGGGCCGTCACCGGCGAGACCCTGTTCGGCTTCATCCAGCGCCTGCGGATCGAGCGGGCGGCCAGCACCCCGCGCCACGATGCCGACGCGCAGCGTCCTGGAGGTGGCCCTGGACCACGGCTTCGGCTCGGCGGCGACCTCGCCAGGGCCTTCCGGGCGCGCTTCGGCACCACGGCCACGGCGTGGCGGGCGGCCGCGGCCCGCCAGAAGCGCAAGCCAGGCAAATCGATTCGCAAGGGGCGCAAAAGCATCGGCGGGCCGCCGGGCCGACACTCGGAGGCGAAAGGCCAAGGAGGCAGCCATGAACATGAACGTGCAAGTGCGCCAGTCGCCGCCTTACCACGTCGCCTATATGCGATACGTCGGGCCCTACGGCCCCCACGGCATCCCGGAGCTCTGGATGAAGCTCCGCACGTGGATCGACGCTCACGGTCTCGCCTCGCCCGACTCGATCGCGATCGGCGTCTCCTACGACGACTCCAGCGTCACCGAGCCGGCACGCTGCCAGTACGACGCCTGCGTCGTCGTTCCGCCCGATTTCGTCGCTGATCGCTCCGTCAATCTTGATGGACGTCGCGGGCGGTCGCCACGCGGTCGCCCAGCTCGAGGGCACCGCCCACGAGATCCAGGGCGCCTGGGACCGCGTGTTCTCGTCGTGGTTGCCCGGCAGCGGGCTACCAGCCCGGACGACCGGCCCTGCTACGAGGTCTACCGCGGCAACCCCATGAAGGCCTCAGGTGGCGGCGTCTTCCGATGCGAGCTGTGCCTGCCGGTGCGGCCGCTGTGATGGTCAGCTGGCAAGGGTTTGCCGCGGCCGCTCCCGAGCTGGCTCAGCTCGGGCGCGCCCTGCTCACGCAGTTCGGCGTGGGCCTGGCCTTCCTCGCCACCATCCGCCGCGACGGTGCGCCGCGCCTGCATCCGGTAGTGTCCGGTCCTCTCGGACGAGCGGCTGTTCGTCCTGATCACGCCAGAATCGCCGAAGTGCAACGACCTGCTGCGCGATGGCCGCTACGCGCTGCAGACGTTCCCGCAGCCGAAAGCGGGCAGCGACGAGTTCCACACTCGCCGGGCGGGCCCGTGTCGTCGAAGACACTGCCACGCGGGCCGCGATCTTTCGCGACGCCAAGCACATGGCGGACGCCGCGGAGATCCCCTTCGAGCTGACGCTCGAGCGCGTCATGCACACGCGCTGGGAGCACGTGCTGACGCCCCAGATGCGTCCGGTACAGCAGAAGTGGCGCGCGCCGCGGCCGTAGAATCACACTCATGCGGTGTCCGCCCGAGCTACTCGACGATCTCGCGGACGTCTTCGAGACGGTGCGCGGCTGGGACGGCGTCGTGGAGAAGAAACTGGGCGTCTTCTACGCCCGCCGCCTGCCGTTCCTGCACTTCCACCTGGCCGAAGGTGGGCGGCGCCGGGCCGACATCAAGAGCCGGGCGGGCTGGTTGCCCTTCGATCTTCCGCGTCCGATCTCCAGCACGCGGCGCCGCCAGCTCTTGCGCGCGCTGAAGACCACCACGCCGACCGGGTGCGCCCGGCGCGGCGTGATCGCCGCGTCTAGGACAGGCCCAGCAGCTTGCGCGTGGCGAGCGCGCGCAGCCGGATGATCGACGTGGTGGGCGCCAGCTCCATCGGACACCTCCGGTGCAGTTGCCCTGGCCGTGGCAGCGGGCGAGCCGCGTCGTCGCTCAGCAGCACCGCCCACCGTCGTTCGCCGGCGGCGTCGCGCGAGTCGCGCACGAGCGTGAACGCGCGCGGTTGAGCGCCGGCCGGCCCGGGAAGCGCTCGTTGTGGGCCACCATGGTGCACGCCGACACGCACATCCCGCAGCCGATGCACTCGATGGCCTTCGTCGATCTCCTTGCCGCTCGGCCGAGCCGGCCGGGATCAGCGCGTAGGGCTCGGCGGCCGAGGCCGGCGCCAGCGCGGCTCCCGACGGCGCGCTGACGCTCCACGAACGGCGTCATGTCCACGACGAGGTCGCGCAGCAGCGGGAAGTGATAGAGCGGCCGGACCGTCACCCGGGCCAGGCCCGAGCGTCGTCAGCCGCGTCCGGCACGCCCACCGCTCGCGGCCGTTGGACGACCATCGCGCAGGAGCCGCACATGCCGACCCGGCAGGCGTAGCGGAACGCCAGCGTGGCGTCCTGCCGCGCTGGATGGCGACCAGCGCGTCGAGCACGGTCGTGTCGGGCCCGGACTCCACCACGAATTTCGCCAGCGTTCGCGACTGCCGCGCGACCAGCGGAACACCGAGAGCGTCGTTGGCACCGCGCTGTACCTACCGTGGCCCGAAAGGGAGGAGACAGCCGTGTCGTCACGCCACGATCGCCTCGCGATGCTCGATCGCTATCTGCGAATTCCCACCATCAGCCGCGAGGTCACGCCGGCGATGGTCGACGACGTGCGCTGCGTTCTGGCGCGACCTCGGCCTGACCTCACGCTGCTGCCCGTGCCCGGCGGCGGCGGCACGCCCGCCCTGTGGGGCGAGATCCCCGGACCCGCCGGGGCGCGCCGACCCTCCTGCTGTACGGCCACTACGACGTCCAGCCGACCGGCGATCTTCGCGCGCTGGCAGTGGGAGGGCGTGGCCTGCCGGCCGTTCGAGCCGACCTACTTCCACGGCGGCCGGCGGGTGGATCCGCGCACGCTGGACGACCGCGCGCTCGACGACGTCACGGTGGTGGCGCGCGGCGGTGCCGACAACAAGGGCCAGCACCCGTCCAACATCCTGCGCGCGCTCGACGCCGCGCGGGCCGGACGCGCGCGCTGGCGCGCGCGTGATCCTCGACGGAGAGAGAAGAGCACGGGCAGCCCGAACCTCGACGCCATCGCGCGCGCTAATCGCGAGCGTCTCGCCGCCGACGTGCTGATCGGCTCCGACGGCCCAAGCAGAAGAACGCCCCGACGATGGTCAGTGGGTGTGCGCGGCCTGGTCGGCGTCGAGCTGGTCGCCGACAACGGCCGCCCCGCCTCGCTGCACTCCGGCAACTACGGCAACATCGTGCCGAATCCGGTGCTGCCGCTGGCCCGCCTCATCGACGACATCGAGTCCGCGCGTGCGCGCTCTTCGGCGACACGCACGACGCGTTCCGGCGCGAGGCCACCGAGCTGTTCGCCAAGTGGGAGGACAAGGCGGTGTGGAAGCCGTTCCCTCCGCCCACGGTGAACATCAACCACTTCATGACCGACGGCGCCTCGCCCACCGCGCGGCGCACGATCATCCTCCGCACCGCTCACGCGCGCCTGGACATCCGCGTCACGCCGGACACCCCACCGGCCGCGATGATCGAGATCGTCGAGCGCTGCGTGGCCGAGCACCGCGATCGCACGCCGGGCATCACCTTCAGCGCGAAAACTGCGGCCCAGCCCGCCAGCTACACCCTCGCCGGCGCGGCCGGAGTTCGGCTGGCTGCTCCGCTTGCTCGAGCAGCACGGTGACGCCCGACGCGGTGGCCCTGCCGACGCTCGGCGGCACGCTGCCGCTCTGGGTCTTCACGGAGACGCTCGGTATTCCCGCGCTCTGGATCCCGGCTGCCAACAGCGACAACCAGCAGCACGACGTCAGCGAGACACTACGTGCTGCGGCACTTTTATATGCAGGCTGCGCTGTACGCGCGGATCGTGGCGGTCGCGGCCTGTTTGACGATAGGGGGCCCCGAAATGGCCCCCATACCCCCAGACCTTCGGGCGCCACGGCCTGACGCCTGTGGCACAGCTCGATGTCTCGCGGTTTCAACGGTCCGTTGCAAGGCAACCAGTGCGCGTTGGTTCTGATCTCAAAGCCCTGCGATGATCTTGATTCTCGCGGCGGCGGATCGATGATCACGCGGACGGCGATCGAGACCAGAGCTGCGGCAACGCGGCGCGTGCCGGTGCGTGGCTCGACCTCGCCGGAGCTTCCATCGCAGGGCGAGCTGTCCGGTGACGTACGGAGCCCGGAGCCCGCCCGACGTTCCGCTGCTGCGCGTCAGAGGTGCCGAGATCGATCTGCGCGCGGTCACCGCCGGTGTGGTCGCTGCATCCCCGGCCGCCCGGTCCCGCACGCCGACCTGCCGACCGACCATCCTGCGCGACTACGTCAGGCAGGAGACGGCCGACACCTGATCGGCGTGACGGAGCTGCTGGATTGCCTGTGGCTGCCGGGCTCGCGCTGGCACGAGCAGCGCGCGAGCCGCAAGCCGCTGCAGCTGCAGCTGGCCGCCGAGCTGGGATTCGAGATCCCGCCCACGCTGATCACGAACAGCCGGGACGACTTCCTGGACTTCCACCGCCGCCACAACGGCGCCATCGTCAGCAAGACGGTCACAACCGGCTGCTACCGGTCGACGCCAGCCAGGGCTACAGCGCGCTACGTGCTCACCGAGGTGGTGGCCAACCGGGACGTGAGCCACGCGGACGCCGTCCGCTACTGCCCGGTGACGGTGCAGCCGTACGTCGACAAGCGCGTCGAGCTGCGCGTCACCGTCGTGGGCGATCGCGTGTTCCCCGTCGCGCTGGATTCGCAGTGGCTGAACCACATGCGTCACGACTGGCGGCGCGGCGATCACCACCACGGGCGCTACGAGATCCACGACCTGCCGTCGTCCCACGCGGAGATGTGCGTCGAGCTCGTGCGGCGTCTCGAGGCTTCGCTTCGGCGCCATCGATCTGATCCTCACCCCGGACGGGCGCTACGTCTTTCTCGAGATCAACCCCAACGGCGCCTGGCTCTGGATGGAGCGCACCACCGGCCTGCCGATCGGCGCCGCCATCTGCGACGTGCTCATGTCGCGCGAGCCGCCTTCGCCGGGCGTGGCCGCCAGCCCTGGCCGCCCGGCGCCTAGCGCTGGGCGTTGCACCCGATCCCGCCGCGCTGCCGACCGAGCCGCCGTCGACGGCCTCTGCCCCCGCGCCGGGCGATCCCGCGCACCGTCGACACGGCGCTCGGCGCCACGCTCCGCTACCTCGTCGACATCGCCCGCGCCGGGACTCGGCCGGCCGAGGCCGTCGCCGGCTTCCGCCGCCTGGCCGAGCGACATCGTGAGCTCGAGGCGTCACTGGTCTGGGAGATCGAGAGCCACCTCGGCGGCGTCCACTACGACGCGCTGCTGCGACTCCCCGGAGCCGGGACGCTCTCGCTGGCCTTCGCGCCGGACCGCGCCGTGCCCTGGGCGCTCCGCCACGCGCACCACGCCCGCGAAGCGATCTGCTGCGCGTCAACGGCCTGACCCTGAACATGCAGACCGTGATGGGCTATCTCGACGGGCTGTGGCACGACGCGCGGCTGCTCGACAGCCTGGTGGACGGCTGCCTGGTGCGCCAGGCCATCGACGCGCGCGGGATCGAAGCCTCGGCCGCCGAGGTCCGCGCCGCGACCGCCATCTTTCGGCGCGCGCAGAGTCTCACCGCGGCGTCCGCCTGAGCGCCTGGCTCCGGCAGCACGGCTGGACACCGTACGACCTCGAGCACGAGATGCGGCGCACGGTCATCGCCGGCAAGCTCCGCCGCCAGATCGCCGGCGATCAGGTGCGAGAGTACTTCGCGCGACATCGGCGCGAGCTCGACGTCGCCGTGATCGGGCGCGTGCGCGCGGACGACCGCGAGGCGGCGCGCCGTCTCGCGCGCCGGATGAAGCGCGGCGCGCTCGCCTTCACCCAGGTCGAGACGGTCCGGCGCCGGGAGCTGCCCCGCCCACGCGCGCGCCGTCTTCGGCGCCGCGGCGGGCGCGGTGCTCGGTCCCATCCCGAGCGGCGACGGCTACGAGATCGTGTGGGTCGCCCGGACCAGCGCGCGCCCGCCTCGACGCGCCGACGCGCGCGCTGATCGTCGAGATCCTCTTCGCCGAGTGGCTGGCCGCGCGTCGGGCCGAGGCGACCGTCGAGTGGTTCTGGGGCGACGTCGAGCGCGCCCGGTCGAGCACAGGCCGGAAGGGCCGCGCACAGTGAAGGTCGCGCTCCCTGTCACAGCCCGCGGCCCGCCGTGACGCCGCCCGGGCTGCCGGACGACGCCTTCGAGGAATACGACCGCGCCGAGACGATCGCGGCCATCGGCCGGGCCCTCGAAGCGCTCGGCGTCCGCGTCGAGGCGGTGCCGGCCGATCGTCGCCTGCCCTGGCGACTGGACGAGGGCCGCTACGACTTCGCCTTCAACGTCGCCGAGGGCGCGGGCCGCCGCTGCCGCGAGAGCATCCCCGCCGCGGTCTGCGAGCTGCTCACGGCCTTCCCTTCACCGGCTCGGACTCGCTCACGCTGGCCCTCACGCTGGACAAGGCGCTGGCCCGTCGCGCCGTGTCGCCCGAGGTGCCGGTCGCGCCCGCGGTCCTCCTCGCGGCCGAGGACGACGAAGCACGCGCTGGCCGCGCTGCGCTATCCCGTGCGTCGTCAAGCCCAACGACGAGGGCTCGAGCAAGGGCATCCGTGACAGTGCGGTGGTCGCGGACGGTGCCGCCGCGCTCGAGCGGAGCCACTGGCTGCGCGCCCGTTACGGCTGCCCGGTGCTCGTGGAGCAATACCTGCCCGGCGCCGAGATCACCGTCGGCATCACCGGCAACGGCCCCGGCGCCGACGTGCTCGGCATGATGGAGATCGCGTCCGCCGCGAACGAGACTCCCTTCGTGTACTCGGTGGACGTCAAGCGCGACTGGCGTCGGCGCGTGCGCTATCACGTGCCGCCGCGGATTCCTCCCACCACCCGGGCGACGCTGCGGCGCCTCGCGCTCACCGCGTATCGCCTCCTCGGCTGCCGGGACTTCGCGCGCATCGACTTCCGGCTGGATGCCGCCGGCGCTCCCACTTCATCGAAGTGCAATCCTCTACCGGGTCTCGACCCCGACAATAGCGACCTCGTCATCCTCTGCGCACCCACCCGCACCTACGACGCGCTCGTGCAGGGCGTGCTGCTCGACGCGCGCGGCGCGGACCGGCGTGCGGATCGCCTGAGCGTCGCGCGGGACGGCATGAAGGTGCTCATCCTGCACACGGCGCCGCCTCAGACCGTCGATCCCGGGCGGCGGGTGTGGGAGTTCGATCTGGAGCCGGCGGCGTGCGGGATCGCCACAGTCCTGCCCGGCGCGACGGTGGCCAGGGTGCGGGGCGAGCCGCGCGAGATCCTCTCCTGCTCGAGGCCCACGCACCCGACGTCGTCTTCAACCTCTGCGAGGCGCCGCTCGGCCGGCCGGAGCTCGAGCCACAGGTAGCCGCGCTCCTCGAGTGGGCGGGCGTGCGCTTCACCGGGATCAGGCAGCGAGACGCTGGCTCTCTGCCGGCGCAAGGATCGCGTCGCCGCGGTGCTGGCCGGGGCCGGCGTGCCCGTGCCGCACCCGGGCGGATTCCCCTGCATCGTCAAGCCCGCGGATCAGGACGGCTCGGCGGGCATCGACCATCACTCGGTCTGCGAGGACGCCACCGAGCTGGCGGGTGCGCGTGCGAAGGCCACCGGGCCCGTCGTGATCGAGGAATTCCTGCCCGGTCGAGAGTTCGTCGTGTCGCTGTGGGGCCAGCGTCAGCCCGAGCACGTCTCGATCGGCGAGACGCTGTTCCAGCACGGTCTGCGGCTGATCACTACGCCGCCAAATGGGACATCGAGGCGCCGACTACGCCAACTCGCCGCTCTCCTACGCCATCGACCTCGATCCCCCCTCCGGGCCTCGATCGTCGCGGCGGCGCAGGGCGCGTGGCGGGCCGTCGGCGCCGCGCGGGTACGCGCGGATCGACGTTCGCCTCGACGCCGCCGGGCATCCGAAAGTCCTCGACGTCAATCCCAACCCCGAGATCGGTCCCGAGGTCGGGATCCACCGGGCGGTCCTCGAGGCGGGGTGGACGTGGCCAGCGCTTCATCCACGCGCACAGCTCGCGTGGGCGTGACGGTCCGCGAGCTCGGTCCGGTGACCGCCCGGCGGTCTCGGAGGCGCTCGTCGCCTGTCGCGCGTTCACGGACGAGGAGGTCCGGGTCGCTCTCGAGGTCCTCGACGCCGGTCTGGCCGGCGGACTCGACGGGGACTATCCGATGTTCACCGCGGAGGTGGACGGGCGCTTCGCCGGCTACGTGTGCGTGGGCCCGACGCCGCTGACGCACAGCACCTGGCACCTCTACTGGATCTGTGTCCATCCGCGAGCCCAGGGACGCGGCGTCGGGCGCGCGCTGCAGGCGCACGCCGAGGCGTTCGTCCGCTCGCGGGGCGGCGAGCGGATCGTGCTGGAGACGAGCGCCAGCGCCGCCTACGCTCGGGCGCGCCTTCTACGCGCGAGGCCGGCTACGCGACGATCGGACGCATCCCCGACTACTACCGTCCCGGTGACGACTGTCTCGTGTACTGCCGCGCGTGGTCGCCGCCGAGCGATGACGCCGTGATCGTCGTGGGCGTCAGTCCGGGCAAGGGACGCGGGATCTTCGCGAGCCGGAAGATCCAGGCGGGCGACCTCATCGAGGAGGCGCCGGTGATCGTGCTGCCGGGTGCCGAGATCGAGCAGCATCTCGAGCGGACGGTGCTGCAGAGACTACTACTTTCTGTGGGGCGCCGACGAGGAGGACGCCGCGATCCTGCTGGGCCTCTGCTCGCTGTGCAACCATTCGTACTGCAGCCCAACACCGTCTTCGTTCCGCGCCCCGAGACCTGCACCATCCGGTTCGTGGCCCTGCGCGACATCGAGGCGGGCGAAGAGATCACCACCAACTACAACGGCAATCCGGACAGCCTCAAGCCCGTGTGGTTCGACGCCCAGCCCTGAGTCAGGCCGGCCGCCTGACCCGGGCCACCAGGACTCAGACGCCATCCAGATAGTTGCTCGACTGCGTAGCTGTCGACGTGGGAGCGCAGCCATGCCGCCCGGACGCTCGTGCTCTTCTTGGCCACCGGCAGGTCGCGGGTGGTCTTGGCCCGCTGCTTGGACTTCGCACTCTTGATGGACGCGCGCTTCTTCATGAATTCCCCCTCCCGGGATCCTAGCGTGATACCGATCGGTCCATGGCAATGTCAGATACCAGCGCCACGCCCATACGGCGGCGAAGAGCCCGGCCGCCAGGAGGAGGGCGAGGCACGAAGAGCGCGCGGTGCCAGCGCAGCGGCAGGCCGAAGTCGAGGAGCAGCGAGCGGACGCCCAGGAGCGCGTGCAGCAGCGCCAGAGCCAGCAGCGCCGCCTGCACGGGGCGCCGGAACAGGTTGACCAGATGCAGCGCGATCACGACCAGGCAGCCGATGGCCGCGGCGCGCTGGATCAGCCACGCCCACATGCCGGCCCGCGTGCGCGCGCCAGGCTTCTGCCGTCGTCCACCCCCGTCGCAGGACACGCCCCGGCTCGGTCATCTCCGGAGCGAGAGCTCCACGACCACCGGAGCCAGCACCGCAGCCAGGACGATCGCCGCGCCCACCGCCATCACGATCCAAGTCCGCCGTCGCGTCATCGCGCTCAGGCCAGCGCGACGCGCGGTGGTGTAGCGGACGGCGTCGGCGGCGTCCAGATATCGCACACCTCGACCTCGGGCGGGCTCGCCCTGGGGCCGGACCGTCACCAGCCCGCAGTTGAACGCGTCGCAGATGAAGAAGCGCCCGCTCGCCTCAGCAGCGGCCGGATGCGGGGGCGATCCCGGCACGGACGGCCAGGCGGCCAGCGGGCCGGCGACGAACTCCCGCGGACCGCCGTCGAGGCTCGATGTCCACCGCGGTGTGGACGTCACCGCTGAGCACGATGACGCCACGGATGCGCTCGTCGCGGATGAAGCGCAGGAGCTCGTCGCGCTCGGTCGCGTATCCGGCCCAGCGGTCGGCGCCCCAGGGGCCTTGCAGCGGCACCGACGAGAGCAGGAACTTCGCCGGCGCGCGAGACGCCCGTAGCCCGTCCTTCAGCCAGGCCTTCTGGCGCGCGCCGAGCATGGTCTTGGCCGGGCCCTCTGGATCGCTCTGCGGGCTGCGGTACTGGCGACAGTCCAGCGCGAAGAAGTCGGCGCCGGAGCCCCACGCGAAGCGACGGTAGAGCACGTCCGGGACCGGCCACCGGCCAGTACTCGCCGAAGGCCTGGCGGCCCTGCGGGATGTACGGGTTGGTGCTGTTGAAGTCGTTCCTGCACCCTCGTGGTCGTCCCACATGGCGTACACCGGCGTCGTCGTGAGGAAGCGCCCGAGATGTCGATCGTCGCGGTTCTCGCGATGCTTGAAGCGGTAGTACGCCAGCGTGGGCTCGAAGCTCGTCCGGGGCAAGTCGGCGTACACCGTGTCGCCCAGGAAGACGAGGAAGCGCGGCGCGCGGCGGGTCAGGAGCGTCGAAGATCGTGAAGGGCTGGTGGCCGGCCTCGATGTCGGCGCTCCACGCGAAGGTGAATTCGTCGGCGGCCACCGGCGCGGTGCGGAACCCGCCGAGTGGGCCGGAATCGCCGCGCCCCTCCACCACCGCACGATAGCTGGTACTCGCGATCGGGACCGGAGATTGTCGAGCGCGACGGCGGCGGTGAGATCGCTGTCCGCCGGATGGCCACGGCAGGCGTCCTGCGCACGGCGGCGCGCCGATCCCGGACGGCCGAGTACTCGATCTGCACGCGACCCGGCCGGTCAGCCGATGCCAGACCAGCGCCGAGTGGGCGGTCCACCTCGAAGCTCGCCGGGCCGTACTCGATCTGCGACCGCGCGGTGGCCCGCTGCAGCTCCGGTCGCGCAGCTCTGCAGCGCGACGAGCGGCGCCAGCTCAGCGATCTGCAAGAAACGCGGCGACGCGAGCGCGGCCACCGCGTCAGCCCCGCTCGCCCAGCCGATCGACGCCAGCGCGACCCGGCGGCGCAGCACCAGCCGAACGTCGTCGAGCGCCTGGATGCGCTCAGCCGGGTTGCCCGCCACCGCGAGCAGGTCGGCGGCGAGGCCGGGCGCGATGCGCCCGGTCTCGCCTCGAGACCGAGCACGCGCGGCGGTGGAGGTCGCGGACGCGATCGCCGCGAGCGGCGTCAGGCCGCCCTTCACCATGAGCTCGAGCTCCGGCACGGAGCGAGCCGTGGGGATTGAGCGGCGTGCCGGCGTCCGTGCCCGCGGCGATCGGGCACGCCGAGCCGGAGCGCCAGGCTGGAAGCTCTCGCTGTGGCGCTCGCGCACCGCCAGGGACTTGCGCACCGCGAACTCCGGGATGCCGGCGGCCACGCCGCCCTCGACGATCGCGTGCGGGCGCGATGAGCGTCGGCACCAGCGCCACACCGTCACGGGCCATGCGCCGGCACAGCGCCTCGGTGAGGAAGATGCCGTGCTCGATGGTGGTGATGCCGCCCTCCAGGCAGTTGGCGATCCCGTCGCTGCCCTGGGCGTGCGCGGCGAGTGCGGCGAGCCGGCCTTGCGCGCTTCCTCGATGGCCGCCGCCACCTCGTCCAGCGTGAGCTGGGCCGGGTTCAGATCGACCCCCGGCGTCATCACGCCCGCCGGTGGCGAAGATCTTGATCGACGTCGGCGCCGGCCCGCAGCTGCTCGCGCACGGCCTTGCGCACCTCGTCGGGCCCGTCCGGCCTCGCGCCCGATCAGCTGCCAGCCGTGGCCGCCGGTGATGCAGATGCCCTTGCCCGCGCACAGCACGCGCGGTCCCGGAATCGGCCCGCTGCGGACGGCGTCGCGCACGCTCAGCTCGGCGTAGTCGCGGCCGCCCAGATCGCGCACCGTGGTGACGCCGGCCTCGACCGTCTGCCGCGCGCGCGCAGCGCCGCCTTGATCACGGTGGTCGCGAACGTCTCCTTGACCATCGCCGCGCCCGGATCGGCCTCGCCGCCGAAGCAGAGATGGACGTGGCAGTTGATCAGCCCGGGCAGCAGCGTGAGGCCGTCCAGGCGCGGGTCTGGCCCGGCGGGCGCGTCGCGCTCAGCGACCACGGCCTGGATGCGACCGTCCCGCACCACGACGGCGCGGCCGCTCACCGGTGCCGCGCCGGTCCCGTCGATCCAGCGTCGCGCCGGTCAGGACGAGGGACTCGGGCATCTCAGTCCTCGATGGGCTCGGACCAGAAGAAGATGTTCTTCGGCCGCTCGAGATAGTTGTCGTAGAGCTGGCCCGGATCAGCTCCTGGCCGGCCGGCGAGGCGATGTCGCTGGCGTACTGCTCTCTGTCGCGGACCTCGATGCGCTCGATGTAAGTGCCATCCGGCCTGCTCGGCGCCGGTGATCGCTCCCTCGATGCGGTGGGTGCGGATAGCTGACGATCGACGGCAGCGTCCTGGCCACCCGGTAGTCGTACTCTCGCGCTAGCCACCGCTCGTAGTCTTCCGGTCGCACACCCTGCTTCAGCGTCGTGATCACGTAGCGCACCAGGCATCGGTCAGCTCCTCTCGAGATCCCGCCGGACGTGCAGCATCACTTCGGTCTCAGGAACCGTTCGATCGTGCCCGCGATGCGGCCATCGAGTCCGAGCGGGTACACCATGAGCTGGCCGATCCCGCTCCGGGCGAGGCCGGGCCACGCCGGCGGCCACCGGGGCCGAGCGGCCCGCACAGCGTGAGCGCGCATCGACGAAGGCGTCGGGGACCAGCGGCGCCAGCGTCAGCAACGGCGCCGGATCGTGCGTGTAGGCGAGACGGAGCACGGCCTCGCGCAGGAGCGGCGGCAGCTCCAGCCCCGCGGTCCGGAACGTGAAGAAGTGGCGCTGGGCGGCGAGACTTCCGCACGATGGTGGGCGCATGGATATCGCGCGCCTGCGGCCACGCATCGTCCGCGATGCCAGACGTTGATCCGGCCGCCAGCTCGCACGCTCGGCCGGGTCCCGCTCGGCGCGCTCGAGGCCCTCGGCCACGCGATCCTTGAAGAAGCGCACCAGCGGCTCGGCCACGCGGCCCTGCATGATGGCACCGTCGGCGACGCGGCCGGCCACGCGACAGCCGTGGCGGCGCGCTGGGAGGCGACGTAGATCGGTACGTCTGCGCGCGGCGCACGCGCGTCGAGCCGGCCGTCGGCGAAGCTCACCTGCTCGCCCTTCGGCGTCACCGTCTGCCGGCCAGGGAGGCCGCGGATCAGCGTCACACGCCTCGCGGATGGCGACGGCGGAGCGCGAGGCATCGACCCCAGCTCGCGGAAGCCGGAGCCGCCGGCGCCCAGGCCGAGGATGGCGCGCCCGCCGGAGACCTCGTCGATGTGGCGATGGCCATGGCGGTCAGCGCGGGATGGCGCGAGTAGGGATCGGTGACGCCGGGCCCGAGGCGGAGGCGGGACGTGCGTGGCGGCAGCAGGCCCAGGATCGTGTAGGCCTCGCGGAAGAATCGCTCGTCGGCCAGCCAGAAGTCGTCGTAGCCGAGCGCCTCGGCCCGGCACGGCGAGCTCCACCAGCTCGGTGGCGGGACGCGACGGCAGGCAGCAGGAGCCCGGTCCTCACGGCTGACGCTCCAGGCGCGCGAGGGCGATCTTCTCCGCGGTCATCGGCAGGCTCGTGAGCCTGACGCCTGTCGCGCTCGCGATGGCGTTGGCCACCGCCGGCCGGCGGCTCGATGTTGGGCGGCTCGCCCACGCCCTTGGCGCCGAACGGGCCCACCAGGCTCGGATGCTGCACGAGGATCGTCTCGATACGAGGGACGTCCACGGCGGTCGGCATCTTGTAGTCGGTGAGGTTCGCGTTGAGCACCCGCCCGTTGTCGCACACGATCTCTTCGGACAGCGCCTGCCCGAGTCCCTGGCCACTCGCCCTCGATCTGCCCCTCGATCCCAGCCGGGTTCACGGCGAAGCCCACGTCCTGCGCGACGACGTAGCGGTGGATGCTGACCTCACCCGTCTCGGCGTCGACCGAGAGATCGACGGCGTGGGCGTGGAAGCTCGGCGAGTGGAAGGCGGGGTACACGTGGCCCTCGACGCGCTTGGCGTCGTACGGCGTCGGCGGAGCCACGAAGGTGCCGTGGGCGATGAGGCCGCCGCCGGAGTCTGCGAGACGCGCGCCAGCTCCGCCAGCGTGACGGCGCGGGCCGCCGTCGGCCGCGAGCACGGCGCCGTGTCGCAGCGTGAGCACGCTCTCCTCCACCCCGAGGTGCCGCGCGGCGAGCGTCACGATCTGACGCTTCAGGTCGGCCACCGCGGCCCGGCACGCGTTGCCGACAGCGAACGCGGTGCGGCTGCCCTGGGCGCCGAAATCGTACGGCGTCGAGAGCGTGTCCGCGGAGACGACGTGGATGTCGGCCAGCTCGATCCCGAGATCCTCGGCGAGCACCTGGGCCGCGCCGGTCAGCGCCGCGGTGCCGATCTCGGCCGCCCCGTGTTGAGCGCGACCGTGCCGTCGGGATTGACCTTCACGTAGACCCGGACGATCCGCCCGTCGTCGTCCACCAGCCGCAGGCGATCCCCTTGCCGCGGCCGGGCCGGGGCCGCCGATCCTCCAGCCGATCGGCGTCGGCGACCTTGCGCAGACACTCCTCGAGTCCGACCGCGGCGAGCACCTGCCCGGTCGGGCCCTCTTCGCCCTCGCGGACGATGTTCCGCAACCGGAGCTCGAGCGGATCGATGCCGAGAGCGTCGGCGATGATGTCCATCTGCGACTCGACGGCAAAGTTCGCCTGCGGTCCCGACGGCGCGCGGAACGAGCCGAAGTTCGTCTTGTTCGTGTAGACCGCGTAGCCCTCGAGCAGCAGGTTCGGGATCCGGTAGGGGCCGGCGAGCATCAGGTGGCCACCGAAGCCACGCCCGGCCCCGATCCGGCGAAGGCGCCGGTGTCGAACCAGAGGCGGCCTTCCGCGCGACGATCCGCCTGTCGCGCGTGACCCCGGTCTTCAGCTCCACGATCGCCGGCTGGCGCGCGTAGCCCGCCGTCAGCTCCTCCTCGCTCGTCGTCATGACCTTCACCGGCGCGGCCGGACTTCCGGGCCAGCAGCGCGGCGAAGTGCTCGACGCCGACGCGAGCTTGCCGCCGAAGCCGCCGCCGACGCCGGGCACGATCACGCGCACGCGGGAGGACGGCAGCTGCAGGATCTCGGAGAGCGTGGTCTGGATCTCGAAAGGAAGCTGCGTGTTCGACCACACGGTGACCTGGCCCGCGCTGTCCCACTGGGCGACCGCGGCGCGCGGCTCGGTGTAACCCTGGTGCACGCATCCGCGTCGTGAAGCGATGCTCGAAGACGCGGTCGGCCTCCGCGAAGCCACGCTCGACGTCGCCGACCACGATGCGGGCGCGGTTGCAGACGTTGCCATCACGGTGAAGGATCGGCAGCGCCGTGTAGCGCGGCCCAGCCCTCGTGCACGAGCGGCGCGCCGGGCGCCAGCGCCGCCGCCACGTCGAGCACCGGGGGCAGCGGCTCTACACGTCACGTCGATGGCCGCGAGCGCGGCGGTGGCTGCGTCCAGCGAGGCGGCGGCGACGGCACGCCAGCGGCTGGCCGGCGAACCGAACGCGGTCGCGCGCGAAGACTTCCTCGTCCTTCACGCTGCCGCCGTAGCGCACGCGGGCCACGTCGGCGGCGGTGAGGGACCGCACTTCGACCCCGGGCAGGCCGAGCCGCCCGGCCAGGGTGTCGAGGCTGATGAGGCAGCGCATGCGGCTCCGAGCTCGCGGCAGATCTGCTGCCGTAGAGCATGCCGGGCAGCGCGAAGTCGGCGGCGTACACCGCGGTGCCAGTCACCTTGCCATGCCCATCCATGCGGGGCAGCGAGTGTCCCACCACGCGGTCATCGCATCACCTCGGCGGCGCTCAGCACCGCGTCGGCGATCTTCTGATGCCGGTGCAGCCGGCACGGGTTGCCGGCCAGCGCCTCCCGCACCTCGTCTTCGCTCGGCGCGGGGTGGTCGTCGAGGTATGCCTTGGCGGCCAGAATCATGCCGGAGTGCAGGTAGCCGCACTGCACGGCCCCTGATCGATGAAGCGCGCTGCAGTGGATGCGGCTCAGCCACCGGCGCCGAGCCCTCGATCGTCACGATCGCACGAGTCCGCGGCACCGGACGGCGAGCAGCGATGCACGCGTTCACCGCGACGCCGTCGAGGAGCACCGTGCAGACGCCACACTCGGCGTCCAGGCAGTTCTCCTTCGTGCCGGTGAGTTCGAGGATCGGTGCGGAGCACCTCGAGCAGCATGCGTGCGCGACGGCTCCACCGACACGTCAGTGCGTCTGGCCGTTGATCGACAGGCTCAGCGCCGTGCGCGCCATCACGCGGCTCGCTGGATGCGCTCCCGGCAGCGCGCCAGCGCCCGCGGCACTAGCGCGTCGCCACCAGCAGGGCGCGGTGACGCGCCGACGCCCGGACGTCCGTGATCGGCTGGCATTCTCGCCGGCCGCCGCGCGACCGGCCTCGGCCAGAACCTGGTCGCTGAGCGGCCGCCCTGCAGGCTGCGCTCCGCGGCTAGCGCGCGCAGCGTGGTGGGCGCGACAGCGCCGAGCGCGATGCGCGCGTCGAGACAGCGTTCACGGCTGGTGTCGAGCGTCAGGCGCACGGCCACGCACACGAGCGAGATCTCCATGGCCCGTCGACGGCCCGCCTTGAGGAATGCGGTTGCCGAGTGCGGCGACGGCCCGGGGAAGCTCGCGCACGTCAGCAACTCGCCGGGCCGCCGCGCCGTCACGCCGGGCGCGGACGCGAACTCCTCGATAAGCAGGGACCGCTCACCCTGGAGGCCGACACACGTGACGGTAGCGTCCAGCGCCAGCAGCACCGGCACCACGTCCGCCGCCGGCGAGGCGTTGACGATGTTGCCACCCACCGTCGCCACGTTGCGGATCTGCTGCCCGCCCGACGACCTCGGCGCCCTCGATCGGCGCCGCCAGCGCGCCGCGGAAGTCCGCGGCGCGCTCCAGCTGACGGTGGGTCACGAGCGCGCCGAGCGTGATCGCTCGCCGTCGATCTCGATCGCGTCGAGCCCGGGCACGCGGTGTGCACGACTCACGAGGTGTCGCGGAACGATCTGGCCGCGGCGCATCTGGACGAGGAGATCGGTCCCGCCGGCCAGGAAACGGCCGTCCGCACCGAACCGCGCGCCGAGCTCGACCGCCTCGCGCACCGACTGTCGGCTCGTGGTAGTCGAAGCTCACGGGCCGCATTATGCGCCAGGACCCTGAAACGCGCCTTGACAACGCTTCGACGGTACAGGCAGAGTCTGCCCCACCAACTGACCGTCCGATACCCAGTCGGAGGCGCGATGCGCCTGGATCGGTTTTCTCGGACAACCCCTTCCACCCTCGCCGGCCACCTCGGGTGGCCATCGAGGGCGTTCGTCGTCTCGCACCACCGTGCAGCGGCGAATCGAGCCCACGCAGGGAGGACCAGCCATGCGGAAACCACCGAGGTACGGCATCAGGGGTTGGCGATTCTCACGCTCGTGCTCGTCTTGCTCGCGACGGCGGGGCCCGCGGCCGCCCAGGGCAAGCCGATCCGGATCGGCGAGATCAACTCCTACAGCGGCCTCGCCACCGTGTACACCTTCCCCTACAAGGAAGGGCTCCTGATGGCGGCCAAGGAGATCAACGACGCCGGCGGCGTCCTGGGCCGGCCCATCGAGTTCGTCTTCCGCGACGACAAGCTGAAGCCGGACGAGGCGGTGAAGGCCGCGCGCGAGCTGGTCGGGCAGGAGAAGGTCGACTTCCTGGCCGGCTGCATCTCGAGCGGCGTGGGCCTGGCCATCTCGGCGTATGCGAAGGAAGCCAAGACGCTCTACTTCGCCACGCACTGCCAGACCTCGCGGCTGACCTGGGACGACGGCCACAAGTACGTCGCCCACACCACCAACAACGTGAACCAGTACATGCGCGCGCTGGCCGAAGAAGGCGGCCACGCTGCCATGACAAGAAGTGGGCGCACATCTCGCCCGACTACGAGTACGGCCACAACGTGTGGGAGGAGTTCATCGCCTACCTCAAGCAGCTCAAGCCCGACGTGCAGGTCGATGCAGGAGAACTGGCCGAAGCTCGGCGAGACCGACCACAGCTCGTACGTCACCGCCCTGCTGCAGTCCGAACGCCGAGGCGTTCATCAGCGCGGTGTGGGGCGCGCAGGAGATCGCCTTCGTCAAGCAGGCGCGGCCCTTCGGCCTCTTCGACAAGGTCAAGTTCGTCAGCGCCTCGGTGGGCAATCCCGACGAGCTGGACCCGCTCGGCAAGGAGGCGCCCATCGGCGCCCTCACCCCGGGCTTCGCCTGGTACGACGACGGGATGCAGAAGCGCCATCCCAAGCTCGCCGAGTGGGTCAAGAAGTACGAGGCGCGGACGCAAGAAGGACCCGACGCTCGGCGCGTCGTGGGGCTACGCCAGCGCCTACATCATCGCGGAGGCCATCAAGCGGGCGAAGAGCGCGGAGACCGACAAGGTCATCGCCGCGCTGGGCGAAGGCTACGAGATGGAGTTCCCGTGGGGCAAGGTGATCATGCGGGGCTGCGACATGCAGGCCATTCCGCCCCAGTGGGTCGGCGTCGTGAAGATGAACGCCCAGGGCAAGCCGGTGCTGGGCGACATCGAGGAGACGCACGGCAAGGACGTGATCGCAGAGCTGCGACGAGGTCGCCAAGCTCCGCGCGGCCGGCCGCCGAGAAGAAGAAGTAGGGGCGTCAGCTCACCGCCGTGTCCTGGATCACCAACGGGCCGCTCATCACCGTGCAGGTGATGAGCGGCCTCAGCGTCGGCATGCTCCTGTTCCTGGTCTCGGTCGGGATGTCGCTGATCTTCGGCGTCACCCGCATCGTGAACCTGGCCCACGGCTGCTTCTACATGGTCGGCGCCTACCTGATGGTCACGCTGGTCGAGATCCTGCCCCGACCGGCCGTGGGCGTTCTGGCTGGCGCTGCTCCTGGCGCCGATCGGCGTGGCCGCGCTCGGCGGCGTCATCGAGATGGGCCTGCTCCGCCTCATCTACCATCGCGATCCGCTCATGCAGCTCATCCTCACCTTCGGCCTCATCCTCGTCATCGGCACGCTCGTGCTGCTCGCGTGGGGCCCCGACAACAAGAGCGTGTCGCGACCGGACGCGCTCGCCGGCTCGGTGAAGATCTTCGGCCAGCCCTTCCCGTCCTACTACGTGCTGGTCCTCGGCCCTGGCGCCGCTGGTGGCGGTGGCGCTGTGGCTCGTCTTCTATCGCACGCGGTGGGGCATGCTGGTCCGCGCCGCCACCGTCGATCGCGAGATGCTGGGCGCGCTCGGGGTCAACGTGGCCGCGCTCTACACGCAGGTGTTCATGTTCGGCAGCTGGCTGGCCGGCTTCGGCGGCGCGCTCGCCGCGCCGACGGTGGCGGTGGCGCTCGGCATGGACGGCGACGTCCTCACCACCGCCTTCGTCGTGGTCGTCATCGGCGGGCCTGGGCAGCTTCGCCGGCAGCTTCATCGGCGCGCTGCTGGTGGGATTGCTCCAGTCGTTCGGGATCCTGATCTTCCCGGCCATCTCCATCGTGCTGCTCTTCGCCCTCATGGCCGTCGTGCTGATCGTGCGGCCGTGGGGTCTGCTCGGCCGGCCGGAGGACTGAGCGCATGCCGCCGAGGCGCTGGCTCGGGCTGCTGATCGTCTCAGCTGGTGATGGCGCCGCTGGTGCTGCCGCCGTTCTTCCTGCAGCTCTGGACCGAGATCGCCATCGTCGGGCTGTTCGCCACCGCCTTCAATCTCCTGATGGGCTTCGGCGGCATGGTCTCGTTCGGCCACGCCGCCTACTTCGCGCTCGGCGCCTACACCGCCGCGCTTCTCGTCAAGCGCGCTCGGCGTGCCGCTGCTGCTGGCGCTGCCGGCGGCGCCGATCGTCGCTGCGGCGGGCGCCCTGCTGTTCGGCTTCTTCATCGTGCGGCTCAGCCACACGTACTTCGCCATGCTCTCGCTGGCCTTCGCCCAGATCGTCTTCACCGTGATCTTCAAGTGGAAGACGCTCACCGGCGGCGACGACGGCCTGCCTCGGACGTGTGGCCGCCGAGCCTGCTCAAGTCGCCGGCCGCCTACTACTACTTCACGCTGGCGATCGTGGGGCTGTGCATGCTCGCGCTCCATGCCATCGTCGCCTCGCCGTTCGGCTACGCGCTCAAGGCGGTGCGCGAGAACCCGCGCCGGGCGCGCTACATCGGCATCGACGTCCGCCGCCATCAGCTGGCCGCCTTCGTCATCTCGGGCGCCTTCTCGGGCGTGGCCGGCGGGCTCTTCGCCTTCTACAACGGCAGCGTCTTCCCCGACTTCGCGTACTTCACCAAGTCGTTCGAGCCGCTGGTGGTCGCGCTGCTGGGCGGCGATGCAGTCGTTCTTCGGCCCGCTGGCCGGCGCCTTCGGCTTCAAGATCCTCGAGTGGCTGATCAGCCGCCAGTGGCCCGTGTACTGGCCGCTCTTCCTCGGCGCCGATCGTCGTCGTGGTGATCGTGGCTCCGCTGCCGTCGGGCTTTCGTGGGCGCTCGTGGGAGGCGCGGCTGTGGCGGACCCGGCCGGCGACCAAGGCCTAGTCCTTCAAACCCGTCGGGCCTGCGCAAGCACTTCGGCGGTGTCCAGGCCGTGAACGGCGTGGACCTGGCGGTGCCGCGCGGGCGACCTGCGCGCGATCATCGGGCCCGAACGGCGCCGGCAAGACCACGCTGTTCAACCTGATCAGCGGCGACCTCGCCCACGACACCGGCCAGATCTATTTCAGCGGCGAACGAGGTCAGCGGGCTGCCGCCCCACCGCCTGTGTCGACGCGGGATGGGCCGCACCTTCCAGATCACGAGCATCTTCCGCCGCCTCACCGCGCTGGAGAACGTGCAGACGGCGCTTCCTGAGCCACCATCGCCGGCACTTCAACCTCCTGCGTGCCGGCGCGCCGCCTCTACCGCGACGAGGCGCTGGCGCTGCTGGAACGCGTGGGGCTCCGCGAGCAGGCCGGCCAAGCCGAGCGGGATCCTGGCGCACGGCGACCAGCGGCGGCTGGAGCTGGCCATCGCGCTGGCCAGCGCGCCGCAGCTGCTGCTGCTCGACGAGCCGACGGCCGGCATGGCTCCGCGCGAGCGCCACGAGATCATGGCGCTGGTGGCTCGCATCGCCGGCGACACCGGCCTCACCGTGGTGTTCACCGAGCACGACATGGACGTCGTGTTCGCGGTGGCCCGGCGGATCACGGTGCTCCACCAGGGCGCGGTGCTCGCCGAGGGTGCGCCGCGCCGAGGTCCGGGCCAACGGCGACGTGCAGCGCGTGTACCTCGGGCGCAGGCGGCGCACTGATGGCCCTCCTCGAGCTCAGCCACGATCGACACGTACTACGACGACAGCCACATCCTGTTCGACCTGTCGCTCGACCGTCGAGGCCGGCGAAGTCGTGTGCCTGCTCGGCCGCAACGGCGCGGGCAAGACGACCACCGTGCGCAGCATCGTCGGGCTCACGCCGCCGCGCGCCGGGCGCATCACGCTGCGCGGTCACGACCTGACCGGGCTGCCGCCCTTCCGCATCGCCCGGCTGGGCATCGGCTTCGTGCCGAGGACCGCCGCGTCTTCGCCAACCTGACCGTGCGCGGAGAACCTGGAGGTCGCGCGCGAAGACCTGGGGCAACGGCGGCGCGCAGCACCTGGACGGCCGAGCGCGTCTTCGAGCTGTTCCCGCATCCTGCGCGAGCGCCGGCGTCAGGCCGGCGGCACGCTCAGCGGCGGCGAGCAGCAGATGCTGACCGATCGCCCGCACGCTGATGGGCAGCCCCGACGTCCTGCTCCTCGACGAGCCGTCCGAGGGACTGGCGCCGCTGGTCGTGGAGACGCTGCGCCAGCAGCTCGCCCGTCTCAAGGCGCAGCGGCCTCACGATCGTGCTCGCCGAGCAGAACGTCCGCTTCGTCAGCGAGCTGGGCGATCGCGTCTACATCCTCGAGAAGGGGATGGTGCGCTACCAGGGCTCGATGGCGGAGTTCCTCGCCGACGCGCAGGTGCGGCAGGCGTACCTGGCCGTCTAGTTCGCGGGCGGTGGAAACCTACGGCGTCGCGGTCAGTGGCGACGCGCTGGTAGCCGCTCCGATCCGCCGTCGTGATCGTGATCTTGCCCGACAGCGCCCCCACCGGCACCGTGGAAGCCGACCTGCGTCAGAGTGCTGATCGAGATCAAGCCGGGCGGGATGACCAGCGTCCCCACCTTCACCGTTGGCGTCGTCGACCCGACCTTCAGGTTAGAAGCCGTCAACCGTCGCCGACCGCGGGCGCCCCGGCCGTCACGCTCGACGGTGCGAACCGTGATCTTCGGCAACACCTTGAAGCTCGCGGCACTGGGGGCGTCAGGTTCGTCACGCTGACGGGGATCCCGTCCAGCGCGCCCTCGAGCACCACCACGGCCGACGAGGTCGCCCGGTCCGACCACCGTCGGCACCGCCGCGGCGCCGCCCGTGAACGTCACCAGCGTGGCGCCGGTCATGTTCGTTCCGGTCACCGTGATGAGCTACCTACCACGCGCCGCCGGCGCGAGCTGGTCGGCTCGCGGCGGCCTGCGGCACCACCGTCAGCGTCGCCGCGCTGGTGGCCGATCCGTCCGCCGTCGTGACCGTGATCTTGCCCGTCACCGCCCCCAGCGGCACCGGAACGTGAGCTGCGTCGCGCTGGACGGATCAAGGCGGGCGGCACTCAAACGCTCCCCGATCTTCACCTCGGGCGTCGTCGACTCCGACCTTCAGGTTGAACCCGCTCACCGTGATCACCGTGGCGCTTCCGCCCACGGCGCTCGGCGGCGTCACATCCGTGATCTTCGGCCGCACCTTGCAGCTCGCCGGCGCTGGGCGCGAGTGCCGGTCGAGTTCGTCACGCTGACCGGGGCCCGTCAGCGCGCCCTCGGGCACCACCACCTTCAGCGATGTCGCCCCGGTCGAGCCACGTCGGCACCGCCGTGGCGCCGCCCGTGAATGTCACCAGCGTGGCGTCGGTCATGTTTCGTCCCGGTCACCGTGAGTGAGCGTACCCACCACCGCCGCCGCCGGCGCGAAGCTGGTGGCCTCGCGGCGGCTGCACCACCGTCAGCGTCGCCGTGCTGGTGGCCGACCGTCGGCCGTCGTGACCGTGATCTTGCCCGTCACCGCCCCCAGCGGCACCGGGAACGTGAGCTGCGTCGGCACTGCGACGTGATCGAGGCCAGGCGGCACCACAAACGCCCCGATCATCACCCCGGGCGTCGTCGCCCCGACTTTCAGGTTGAACCCGCTCACCGTGATCACCGTCGCGCTCCCGCCCACGGCGCTCAGCGGCGTCACGTCCGTGATCTTCGGCAGCACCTTGAAGCTCGCCGCGCTGGGCGCCGTGCCGATCGGGTTCGTCACGCTGACCGGGCCCGTCAGCGCGCCCCGGGCACCACCACCTTCAGCGATGTCGCGGTCAGGCCACCGTCGGCACCGCCGTGGCGCCGCCCGTGAACGTCACCAGCGTGGCGCCGGTCATGTTCGTCCCGGTCACCGTGATGAGCGTCCCACCCACCGCTGCCGCCGGCGCGGAAGCTGGTGGCGCTGCGGCGGCTGCACCTCACCGTCAGCGTCGCCGCGCTCGTGGCCGATCCGTCGGCCGTCGTGACCGTGACCTTGCCCGTCACCGCCCCCAGCGGCACCGGGAACGTGAGCTGCGTCGCGCTGGACGTGATCGAGGCAGGCGGCACCACAAACGCCCCGATCTTCACCCCGGGCGTCGTCGCCTCGCGACTTTCAGGTTGAACCCGCTCACCGTGATCACCGTCGGCGCTCCCGCCCACGGCGCTCAGCGGCGTCACGTCCGTGATCTTCGGCAGCACCTTGAAGCTCGCGGCGCTGGGCGCGGTGCCGATCGGGTTCGTCACGCTGACGGGGCCCGTCAGCGCGCCCTCGGGCACCACCACTTCAACGATGTCGCGGTCGAGACCGACGGCACCGCCGTGGCGCCGCCCGTGAATGTCACCAGCGTGGCGTCGGTCATGTTCGTCCCGGTCACCGTGATGAGCGTATCCACCCACCGCCGCCGCCGGCGCGAAGCTGGTCGCTCGCGGCGGCTGCACCACCGTCAGCGTCGCCGCGCTCGGTGGCCGATCCGTCGGCCGTCGTGACCATGATCTTGCCCGTCACCGCCCCCAGCGGCACCGGGAACGTGAGCTGCGTCGCGCTGGACGTGATCGAGGCCGGCGGCACCACTAAACGTCCCGATCTTCACCCCGGCGTCGTCGCCCACGACCTTCAGGTTGAACCCGCTCACCGTGATCACCGTCGCGCTTCCGCCCACGGCGCTCAGCGGCGTCACGTCCGTGATCTTCGGCAGCACCTTGAAGCTCGCCGCGCTGGGCCGTGCCGGTCGGGTTCGTCACGCTGACGGGGCCCGTCAGCGCGCCCTCGGGCACCACCACCTGCAGCGATGTCGCCGTCGACGGCGCACCGACGGCACCGCCGTGGCGCCGCCCGTGAATGTCACCAGCGTGGCGTTGGCACATATTCGTCCCGGTCACCGTGATGTGGCGCACCACCACCGCCGCCGCCGGCGCGAAGCTGGTCGCTCGCGGCGGCTGCACCACCGTCAGCGTCGCCGCGCTGGTGCGCCGATCCGTCGGCCGTCGTGAGGCCATGATCTTGCCCGTCACCGCCCCCAGCGGCACCGGGAACGTGAGCTGCGTCCGCGCTGGACGTGATCGAGGCCAGCGGCACCACAAACGCCCCGATCTTCACCCCCGGGCGTCGTCGCCTCGACCTTCAGGTTGAACCCGCTCACCGTGATCACCGTCGCGCTCCCGCCCACCGCGCTCAGCGGCGTCACGTCCGTGATCTTCGGGAGCACCTTGAACGCCGCCGTGCTGCCGCCGCTGCTGGGACTCGTCACGCTGACCGGGCCCGTCAGCGCGCGCCGGACGGCACCGACCACCTGCAGCGACGTCGCGGTCACCGCCACCGTGGGCACCGCCGTCGGGCCGCCCGTGAATCGTCACGAGCGGAGGAGCCAGTAGGCCCATGCCCCCGATCGTGACGGTAGCGCCGACCGGCGGCGGCGGCCGGCGTCAGCGGTGGCGACCTTCGGCACCGACAACGACTGCCTCGTTGAATGGACGCGGTCTTGGCCGTTGCCGTGCCCGTCGTTCACCGTCACCTTGAGGCGCGCACGTCTGGGTCGCGCCGGTGGCGTTGGCCGCGGTCCAGCAGTCGGGCGTCCTCTCAGGTGGCGTTGTCGAAGATGCCGCCGCCAATGCCCGTGCAGGTGGAGGCCCACGCGTACGTGAGCGTGTGAGCCGGAAGCTGATCGGCTCGCGTTGACGTCTCAGGCCGAGCATCTGACCGGCCGCCGCCAACGGCCCGGTTCGCCGGCGGGGCCGCGGGTCCGCTCGTGATCGTCGGCGCGTGCAGGCGGCCATGAGCGCGGCGATCGGCGTGGATGAGTGGCCGAACTGGACGCTGGTGTCGAAGCCCACCGCGCGCTCATGGTTCTGGGCCGTCGTTCTCCAGGTGCTGCGCACCGGATCTCGGCCGGCGTCAGCGTTCGGCACCGCCTGCGAGCAGCGCGGGCCACCGCCGCCGCCGTGAGGCGCGGCCGCCGCGAGTCCCGAATGAGGTAGTCGGATAAGCCGGCGAGGTCGGTCGCCGCCACTGAAGGCCAGTCGTGTCGGCCACCGTCGGGCGCCACGATTTCCAGGCTTCTGCGTGCCGCGTGATACGGCGTATTGCGGATTGTTCTTGCCAAGGTCTGAGCACCACGGGCGTGGTATCCGGCCTGACCGGTGAAGACTCGATCGTCGTGAAGTCCGGCGCCCAGTTGGACGGCGCCCGCGGCGACCGCGCCCAGCGTTCGCGTGGCCGGCGATCGTCCCCGGCGCCGGTCGCTGGCGCGATCGACAGGCGACGGCCGTGCCACCGCCCGGAGAGAACAGCGTACTTGAGGCGCCCGGAACTGCAGGGGCCGGCGCGGTTGACGATCAGGCGACGAAGTCGACATCGCGACGACGCGCCCCGACACACTGCAGACGGGCCCAGGATCTCGACCGGCCCCCGGCGACACAGGCGTTGCAGTTGCGGTGGTGGTGCCGCCAGCGACCACGAAGCTGCTGCGGCCGGTCTGCCCCAGCACGTACACGTCCAGCGTTCGGCGTTCCTGGTCGCCCACGCCGGCGCACAGCTCGCCGGGGGAAATCCACTGCGAGTCCCACCGGCTGCAAGTGCCAGCTGCCGCCCGGAGCCGGATCGAGATCCAGCTGCATCGGCGGCGTGCTGCCGAACTCGTGCGGCGGTGCCCCCAGTGAACGCCCCGCCGAACGTCCCCGGGGCCGAAGGAACCGCCCGGGAACGCACGTGTTGCTCGTAGGCTCTGCCGGGCCAGGTTGCCGGCCGCCGAGAAGCCGGACGACCACGCCCGAGGCGACCAGCGTCGAAACCACGGCGTCGCGCGATGCGACGCCGTCCTGGAGACATCAAGGGCTCGGCCGGCGCAGCTCACGTCGTCCACGATCACCTTGGTTCCCCGCACGCAGCGGCGCGGATGTTGTTAGCGAAGGCCGCCTGACCGTCATGACGGCAGTGGCGAACGCGAGGCTCGCCCCCGGCGCGACGCGTCGGACGATCTGCCAGCATCGCTCGGCCTCGTCCGTGTTCGCGCCGAACTGCACGGGGACTCCTGCACGACCATGACGGTCGGGGCAGATCACCGGTCGCCATGTCGCCCGCCGCCCCGAACTGGCAGTTGTAGCTGTCGGAGAGCACACCGACCAAGACGCCCGCGCCATCGACGCCGAGACAGCTCCACGCGCGACCCGTCCGCGCCATCACATTGTCGCCCTGACCGGTCACGATGCCGACGTTGGTCCCGCCTGCGCCAGGCGTGCAAACGCGGGGACGCCACTCCGTCCAGAACGCGGGATCGCCGCGACAGGGATCCGCCGAGACCATCCGACCGGCGATCGCCAGACCACTCGGCCCTGAGCGCGATCAGCTCGGCTTCCAGCGCCTCCAGGTCGCCCGAGGCCACGGCGTCGATCGTCACCACATCCAGATGGGCTGCTGGCGCCTCGATCGCCCCGGGTTCGCTCTGGCTGGACAACGACGCCGCCGCACGGGCGACACGAGCTCGGCGAGGTCTTGCGAGATCCACGGGTCGCCAGCTTCAGTCCTCGGCGCTGCGCCAGACCTGGCGCTGCTGTGATCAGCGGGAGCCCCACCACCATCCATGCCACCACAGGGCGCATCGGTGATCTCACTCTCTGCCGCCCGGACTGGCGCGAGCGCTGGTTACATCACGAATCAAACGCGCTCCGCTCAGCGGACTCCAGGAGCACCGTGAGTCGCGCGTTGCGGCGCAGGCGAACTGAGGCTCAGCGCGCGCTGACGCGATCGACGATCGGGAGTGACAGATCGGGCGCGGATCGAGCGGCTGATCGCACTCGCAGAGCCGCCCTCAGCTTCGGAACCGACCTTTGGCCAGCGCGTCGCCGCGGGCTGCGGATGGTGCACCGTCACTTGTCAGCAAAGCTGACAGTAGGAACGCGACGCCCCAGGGGCGTCGCGGCCCAGGCGGAGACCGCCTCAGTGTAACGGATAGATTGCCACCCACGCACTTATGTAACGAATCACGGCTGGCACCTCTCACGTCATCGCCGGCCCGAGCGCCTTCGTCTATCGAGCCTCGCTGACGATAGCGAGCCGCTCCACAGCGAAGTCAATCGGCTTGGCGGCATTCGGAGAGCAGGTAGCGGATCGCCCGATCCTCAGGTGGTGAGCAGGCGATGCTGCTCCACGCCACGGCCGGGAGAACAGGATCGGAGATTCGCTTCGATCCCCCCGAGTTGGCGCTCGACCACGTCCGGTCCGATCCCGCCGGAGCGGCGTAGGCCACGTAGAGAACCCGGACGTCGCGGGAGAGATCGGCGAGCGAGCGTCCTGCCCGTAGATGATCGAGCAGCCAGATCCCCTCCGCGTCCCGCATGATCATGTCGCCCGGCCGGATGGCCCTGGACGTGCCATTCATCTGCGTCATCTGATCTGCCGTCGCGCGACACGTCGATCACGAGCGGCGCCGCGCAGCTTGTCGCTGTCGTGTCCAGCCGTCAGGACCAGCGTCTCGACGCTCGGCCATGAAGTTCGCATCCACGGCCGGCGACACGTCCGGCAGATGCTTGCCCTTCAGGACGATCGACTCGCAGCTGCAGCTGGCACGTGATAGGTCTTGTTGAAGCGCGTGTAGTACCGGTCGTATTCGACCATCGACCGGGAGCGCCAGTGAACTGCTGCCGGCGTGAAGCCCTGGTAGCGTGCTGCTGCAGGCTTCGCTTCGATCTCGCGCTTCTGCGCTCGGTCAGCCTGGACGACGAGCCGGCGTTCTTCACGCCCGACAGCTCCAGCAAGCCGATCGTGGCCCCAGGGTGCGCCCTTCGCCATTCATCCGGTCGCCGCAATCGTCAGCATCGCACTCCCCAGGCCTCCCGGTCCAGGCACGCGCCCTCATCGTCCGGCTCGGTAACGCTCGACCTCTGTCCGCGGAGGCCGCTGCCTCTGGATGGTAGCCAATGGTGGGCGAAGCCCACTTCATCTTCGCGGGAAGCTCGGGCGCGTCGAAGCCATGCCGGGCCCCGGGATACACCACGATCCTCACCGCGGCCGGGGGTGGCCACCCTCTTCACCGCGTCCTGGCACAGCGTGGCCGGGTCATGTCGTCGTCGCCACCGAGGAAGCATCAACACGTTCAGCGTCGTCTTCCACGGCGGCAGAGCTCCGGCAATCCGGATAGTAGACAATGGCGCGCGAGAACCCCAGCTGGCTCTGTCGTGTTCCTGGCCAGGGCCACGAGCACGGCCCGGCCTCCGTACGACCATCCCATCCGCCGTGATCCGGGCTGGGTCCACCGCGGCCTGAGATCTCAGCCAGGCGGCCGCCGACACGACATCCCGAGCTGCTTCCTCGTGGGTGATCGATCCGGCGCAGGACTTCAACCCGCGGCGACCGAGATAGTCCGCGAACGCGACGACATACCCCCTGGGCGCGAAGCGTTCCGCGCGCCGCTCGTAGCGCGTCGGCGCCATCGGCGGCGCAGACCTGCTCGGTGCCAGAGACGAAGATGATCGCGGATGAGTCCGCGACCGTCCGGTCGAAAGACACGGTATGGCGCGTCCGCAGCCTGGCCGAAGCTCGGACGCGGCGACCAGGGGCCACGCCAATCCAGCCAGGATGATGAGCGCTGATACGCCGGGCCCTCACCGCTCGATCGCCGATGGAGTCGGCCGCGCAGTCGAGCGCAGTCTCAGGCGCAGCCACGGGCCTACAGTCGGGCCCCAGCGCCTGGCGCCCAGCGCGGCTCTGGCCGCCACGTGTCTCAGCCGAGCGCCGCATGGTGGGATGCGGCGTGGACGTCGCGGTGGAAGCGCTGCAGCGCCTGCGAATCCGCGATGGCCCCGGCGCCGCCGGCCTCGAACAGCCGGTTGACGGCCTGACGCACAGCCGCGTGACGAAGGCCTTGTCGCGGCGATAGCGAGCGCGATCGCAGCTCCGTGAACTCGCGCCCGCCGCCGCCTGGTCGAGCATCTCCTGGATGCGCGGCTCGGTGGATCGTGCGCGCCGCGTCGACCTCGGCGGAGGCCTCGGCCAGGCGGAGCTGCAGCGGCACGGAGTCCGCCGTGCGCCCGGGCCCCGACGTGCCCTGCAGGCGCGCGGTGAACTCGTCGACGGCGCCCTGCGCGACGCCGACGAGCGGCGCCGCCAGATCCCAGCCCGAGCATGATCCGCAGCGGCACGCGATAGCTCGAGCCGCTGGTGCAGCTCCCACCCGGTGCGCTCGTGGTCGCCCGCGCGATCCGGATCGAGCTGGCGGTGCGCGGGGACGAACACGTCGTCGACCACGATGTCCTTGCTGCCCGTGCCGCGCATGCCCGAGACGAACCACGTGTCGACGATCTCGTAGTCGGGCGCGCGGGATCAGCAGCCAGCGCAGCGTGCCGGACGCGGGGCCGAGCACGGCGAGCATCGCCCACGTGGCGGCGTCGCAGCCGCTGGAGAAGCTCCACCGGCCGGAGCACGCGAAAGCCGCCGGGCACGGGCTCGGCCCGGCCGTTGGCGGGATTGAGGCCCGTCGAGGCGCAGCGGTGTCCGGTCCGGTGGCGAAGAACTCTTCCTGGGCCTGCTCGGTGAAGTGACCGAGCCACCAGTTGTGCACGACCCACAGCGAGGCGCACCACGCGGTCGATCCGCAGCCGCGCCCCAGCTCCCAGGCCACCGCGTGTCCGGTATCGATGTCGACGCCGACGCCGCCGTACCGCTCGGGGTTGCCGATGCGGAGCAGGCCGGAGGCGACCAGATCCTTCACCGTCTCCGGCGGAATCTGACGAAGCTGCTCGGTGCGCGCGGCGCGCTCCCGGAGCACCGGCACGAGTCGGGCGGCACGCTGGAGCAGGTCGTCCCGGATCGCGTCGGGCGGCACTGGGCTGATGCTTGATGACTGATGGCGAGTGTCCGCTCCAGCGCGGACAGAAGCCTCGCCCGTTCCCACGGCCGCCTGGCCGATGTGGCCGGCCGCATCACCGCGGCGCGGTGGCGAAAACGTGAAGAGTGCGCGACACCGTAAGCGGCGATGGTCGCCCCGCGCGCGTGACGCTACCGGCGCGCGACCTTCAGGAGGCTTTCATGGCGAGGCGCGTGCCGATCCGCCGGCGCGGCCACCGCGATGCTCCTCTGCCGCGCTGGACCGCGCCAACCACCGCGCGGCGCGGCTCCGTGGGCCTGGCGGTCACGGTTGCCACCGTGGAGTGGATCGAGCAGTTCGACCCGGCGTCCTCGCCTCGGGGCCTGGGCTCAACTACAAGGGCTCCATGTTCGACAGCGTCATCGGGTCCGGACCGTCCGAGGCGCGCTCAGCAAGGACGACCGGCGTCGTCGAGGACTGGACGGTGTCGCCCGACGCCACCCACGTGAGCCTGCGCCTGCGCAAGGGCGTCAAGTGGCACGACGGCACCGAGGCCACAGCTGACGACCTCGCGTTCACCCTCACGCGCTTCGCCGCAGACGACAGCACGGCGAGCGCTCGCCCCACCGCGCAGGAAAGATCGCGAATCGTCGAGGTCGCCGATCGATACACAGTCAGAGTCACCTTGAAGGAACCGGATTCCGTGTTCGCCTACGGGCTCTCAACGCTCGAAGGCGACATGCTGTTCATCAAGAAGGACGCGTACCGGAAGACGGTGAAGGGGTGGGAGCTGATCGACCCAGAGAAGCCGGTCGGCACGGGACCGTACCGGTTCGCGCGCCGGAAGCTGGGCGAGTTCGTCGAGTACGAGGCGTTCGCGGACTACTGGGACGCCAGCCGGCGCGCCGCGTTCAAGACGCTCCGGATCGTCCGGATTGTCGACGCGAGCACGCGGCTGAGCGCCCTGCCGGACCGGCGAGGTCGGCGTCGCCCCCTGAACCCGGAACAGATCGAGGCAGCGCAGCAGCGCGGGCCTCAAGATCATGGGCCCTAAGGTCGCCGCCGATCCCGCTTCTGATGTTCTTCGGGAGCTACGATCCCGCCTTCCTCACGAACAAGGTCGACTTCCGCAAGAGCCCTGCTCCTCGGGTACGACAAGAAGGCGATCGTCGGCAGATCTATCAGCAATACGTAGC
>ERZ1370068.9255-contig-8045_pt1 | contig 36519 bp, 56 predicted proteins | sample MGYA00561227_ERZ1370068 | MGnify/ENA primary metagenome ERZ1370068 (study PRJEB38410, sample SAMEA6850437) | metagenome | study: Metagenomic assessment of the ecological functions of the soil: analysis of the soil microbiota associated with the... | reverse complement strand
TGCATACGTTTTCCTTGAGAACATCCGTAGAGTCGTTGCTCCCTGTTCTTCAATGATTGCTCGCGGAATAACGTTGATGGTCTGCGGTGTGTCGATCAGCGGCTCGGTGTATTTGGGGAGATGAAACTTGTGCAGTTGAATTGTCGTGATTTCTACGGACTCCTGACTGTGCCTCAATTCTGGAGAATTACGGTTTTAGCATCGCTGAAGCGGTAACTTACCCGGTGCCCTTTAAGTATTTCGCGCAGTTCGCTCGTTTGAATAGATGCCGGACACTCCGGAGACGCAAATGGGTTTCATTGCATCGTTTGGAATAATAACTTGCGCCGGAAGTGCTTTTGAAAGGCGATCAGTACGACCTTCGAGATTTCCAGGTGGGATATCGAACTGGTACGTTGTTGCGTTTGGACAATCCGTTCTTCATCGAAGTTTGCCCGTGCTAACGTAATGGCGTGGCTCTTGCCGCTGCTAAACGCAACTAGTAGTCCCAGCGACGTGGTTGCCACGACCCAGTATCTTGCCTGGCCTCGCGCGCCCTTACGTGGCCGCTTACTTCTTAGTCTCATTGAATACTCTCCGTCCTACCGATCGACAGGTGAATCCATTTTGTTGACGGTTTGGAATTGGGGTCGAGCTACTTCATCGTCCTTTCTGGTTCTTTGCGCGAAGTTGAAATCCGATTTCAATTTCGGCGGGCTGACGGGGAACTATAAAGATCAGAAGGACCGGTGTCAACAGGTGCGAAGTAAATAATTGCTAAGAGTTGGCGCTTGAGCGGAGGTCGCAAATCAACGCGGCTGCGAGGAGCGGAACGGTGAGTTCGTGGTGGCTCCAGTTATCGAAAAACCTTCTTGCCCGCACCGCCTTCTGCTGGGACTGGCGCACGACATTGGTTAGTGGACGATAAGACTGGATGAAGTCGAAGTTGGCAGTCGTGACGTCCGTGAATGGATACCCGAGGATTTCGAACGATCGTTACGCATTTCAAAACACTTCAGTGCAAGACAACCGCGGAACCGATATTGAGATAAACGCCTCCGCCGACCATCTTCAGCGCTTCCTACTACTCCTGCCAGGAGCCGGAAATCAGTGTGCGTTGTTGCGCCTGCAACGCACCGCCATCAGCCTTCGGATGGAAGTGCGAGCGATGTCGCCGCCGATCGTGACGTGGGCAGTCAATGGAACACGCATTTCGCAAGCATTGCATAGGAGCGAGTGCGAGCGATGTTTGGGATCGCGCGGCCAACAGGAGCCCGACACACACAGCTTCGCCCAATCTCTATTCCTTCGTGCGAGCCTGTTGATTGCTGCCGAGTTAAGCAGGTCGCCGGTTTCTTCCGCTGTCTCACCGAACCCGCCAGCCGCGAGTGCTGTCGCATCGACGTCTTCCGAAGTTGAGCCGACGAGCGCAATTTCCGGCAATCATGGACCAGCACCGAACCGTTGGAAGCAAACGCCGTCGCAAAACCACGTTTCATCAAATCTATGAGTAGCGGCGCTAAACCGGTCTTGATCACGTGCCCACCAAGTCCCCAGATGATCGGTTTCCGTAGAGTCATCGAGCACTGGCGAATTCGGTGCGCCAGCTGGCGGATGTCCTGAACCGCCAAAGTTTCATACGTATACGGCAGCAGAGAGCAAGTGAAGTCCTGGAGCGAAGAGTCTGCCGACGGAGGTTGTGCGAAGTCATCCAGGCTGACTTTACTCGGACGATTTGCCAGCGGATAGGTCTTGACCTCGGCGAGGCTTTCAGCGGTTGCAAATCGTCATCGTAGGATTGATGGCCAACGGTGTCGACTCCCCAATTGTTAGCGCTTAACAACTCGACAAACTCTCTAAATCCTTCTGTAAATTCATCCGAGTAAGGCGAAAGTACCGGTCCCGCAACTCCGCAAGAGCAAAGCGACGCGCCGCTTGGGAGTCTAACGAACGATGGTAGTCTCGGTCGGCCTCTGTTCGGGCTTCTTCATGAGATTTTGAAAATGCGAATACCCTTTTTCATCGTGGCTCATCTACCAGACAGCAATTGCGAAGGTGAACCATGGCTGCGCAGTTGAAGGGAGCAGCCGGGTCGCTAGATCAACTCTCCGTAACTGAGCAGTTGAAGGGGGCGCGGTCGCCAGGATTCGACTTGCGTGACGCTCAACTAGCGCGCTCCCCGCTGAGCTCGCATCGATCAACTCAGAATTTAGGATTCTAGTTACTCTTGCAGTAGTCTCTCACGCAGCTCAGCGGGGGCGCGCCAGTTGAATCTTCGGCGAGTCGAAATTTAGCAACCGCTTGCCCTTCCTTTACTGCGCGCTGACTTCGCAAGTTGAATCTCAACGATCGCTTGTCTCTTCCCAACTGCACAGTTCTGGAGATTTGAATCTGGCGACAAAGCGCCTTACAACGTGGTCTTATCACCATTCCGTTCTGCTTTCGAAATTCTTCCATTGAGCAACGGGCGCAGTACCCGTCCAGTATGCGATCGACGAGAGCGGGCAACCTCTTCGGGTGTGCCAGCCGCCACGATCCAGATCCACCATTTTTCACCGCCTTCTGGTCCAAGATCGATCAGATAGTCGGCCGATTTGATTACGTCGAGGTTGTGCTCACCGACAAGCACGGTGTTAACACTAAGCGAAACGAGCCGTTGCAAAACATCGAGAAGCTTGTGCACGTCGGCAAAATGCAGGCCAGTCGTTGGCTCTGGTTCCAGGGATGTAGATCGCGTTCCCTCCAGTCCCGCGCGTTTCGATAGTTCCTTCGCCAGTTTGATCCGCTGCGCTCTTCGCCGCCCGATAGCGTCGTCGCAGACTGTCCGAGTTTTATGTAACCAAGACCCACGTCCACACAGCGCCTGTATTTTTGACCAATCTGCGGGATAGACCTCGAGTAGTGGCGGTGCTTCTTCAACCGTCGTATCCAGTAGGTCGGCTAACGACTTCCGCCTTGCGCCTTAACTCCCATCGCTCGTTCACGGTTGTACCGGGCTCCTCGACAAACGTCACACAGTACATAAACGTCGGGCAGGAAGTTCATCTCGATGCGTTTCATACCATCGCCTTCGCATGCTTCTTCACACCGCCCGCCCTTTACGTTGAATGAGAAACGGCTCCGCTTTGTAGCCACGCTCGCGTGACTCGGGACGCTACGGCATAAAGCTCCCGCAGTGGGAGTGAAGAGCCCCAGTGTAAGTCGCGCGGGTTAGGATCTTGGTGTTCGGGCCGATCGGAGACTGATCGATCTCGATCGCTTTGTCGACGTGCTCTGGAAGTCCTTCGATCGTTCTAAACCGTCCCGGTTCAGCGTGGAAACCGTACAGGTACTGTGCGAGCGCCGGGTAAAGAATGCCCTCCACCAGGGCTGATTTACCGGAACCTGACACTCCAGTCACAACCGTCAACAGACCTAGTGGAATTGAGACGTCGATCTCTTTAAGGTTGTTTTGCCTAGTGCGCCGTATATCGACAAATACTTGCTTATTGGGCGGGCTGCCGTTCGGCGGGAACTTCGATTTTCCTTGCGCCGCGCATGTACAGGCCGGTTATCGAGTTTGGATTCGCCGCAACTCTTGACGCTGTGCCACAACGCAACGACTTCGCCGCCGTGTGCTCCGGCTCCCGGGCCAAGATCCAAAACATAGTCTCCGCTCGCCGGATTGTTTCTTCATCATGTTCGACCACCAGGACCGCCGTTGCCCAGGTCTCGCAACGCTGCAAGAGTATCGAGCAGTTTCTGATTGTCTCGCGGGGATGGAGACCGATTGACGGTTCGTCCAGGACGTAGAGCACGCCGCGAAGTTGTGGATCCGATTTGAGTCGCCAGTCGAATGCGTGCTGACCCTCGCCACCCGAGAGAGCGTTGATGAAGCGCGATCAAGGGTGAGGTAGCCAAGTCCCACCGTGTTTAAGAAGCCCAGCCGATTCTTTATTTCACGCAGGATTGGACCAGCTATCATCTGATTCTTCACGTTTGTTTAGTTTGACTTGTTCGAACTCTTCGACAGCAGATTCACATGGGCAAGCGATGTGTATTCAGCGATACCTGACCGCCGACTCGCACCGATAGTGAGTCAGCGCGCAGACGTTGACCATTACATTCCTGGCACACGGCTGGGGAGACCAGGTCCTCCAGTGCGAGACGTATTCTTTCTGACGGTGCTTCGTTTAGGCGATCCCGCAAACCAGCGATAGCGCGCACCTTTCCACTCGCTCAGTGTATGAATAGAGACCTTGAGTAAAAGCGCCGTTTGCCGATACAATCCTGTTCAAGAAACCTTCGCGTACCTCTTTGGGTAAGTCGCCAGGAGGCCGTCTTGGGGTCAGCCTCGAGGTGTTCGCAGAAACTGCAAGCAGTGCGCTCTTCAAGTAGGCAGAGCCCTGCTTGTCAGCTGGTTCCCATGTAGCCGAGTTTCTCCGGAGTTTGACCTGCATCCGGAATCAATTTTTCAGCGAATCATCAATCTCCATGACGGTGCCAAGGCCATGGCAACGCTTGCATGCTCCGTAGGCTGAGTTGAACGAGAACGACCGCGGCTCTAATGGCGGAACATTGATGCCGCAATCCACGCGCGCTTCATTCGTTCCGGAATAGAGTCTCTCTTCGCCGTCGACGATTGAGATGAGCACGGCACCGCCTGCGCCAGCTTTAATGCCGTTCGAACCGATTCGGTGAGCCTCCTCGCGGATCCCCGTCTTTTATTAGGAGACGGTCAACAACAGCCTCGATCGTGTGGTTTCGCCGTCTGTCGAGACGAATCTCCTCGTCGAGCGACACTAACTCTCGCCATCGACCTGAGCGCGTAGGAAGCCATCTTTCGCCAGCTTCTCAAGTCTCCTCTTTGAACTCACCTTTTGCGGCCTACGAACGATCGGAGCGAGCACCATCACGCGCTCGCCTTCGGAAGGCCGGAGAACATTCTGAAACTGATCTCGATCCACGCTCTGGCGCGGTGCTGGCTGCGCCGCAAACAGGGCAAATGCGGAATCCCAACTGAAGAGAACAGCAAGCGCACGTGGTGTCGTAGATCTCCGTGACCGTGCCCACCGTCGACCTTGGGCTACGAGAAACCGTCTCTCGTTCGATTGAGATAGCAGAGAGAAAGACCGTCAACAGAATCGACGTCTGGTTTCTCAAGCTGGTCGAGGAACTGACGAGCGTAGGCAGAGAGCGACTCCGACGTATCGTCGCTGTCCTTCTGGCGTAAATCGTGTCGAAGGCGAGGGATGACTTGCCGGAACCAGAAAGGCCAGTAACTACGGTAAAACGATCGCGAGGTATGTCGACATTGATATTTTTGAGGTTGTGCTGAGCGAGCCCCTTGAACGGTGATCCGTCAACTGCCATAAGTCTTCAGGAACCACGTCTCCACAGACGCGAATTTTGAGTAGTGGAGAAACCGTGATTCTAGCGGACACCGAAAGAGGTGAGCAAGCGTAAAATAATTTTTAGTTGAACCGCATTCCGACTTCCATTCGCCTGGGCATTTGCGCGGATGTTGCCTGGCCAAAGAAAGGCGAGGTCAATACACCTGAGAAGACCCCGAGGTTGGTGTGATTTAGCAGGTTAAAGGCCTGAAGATAGAATCCGGGAGATGATATTTTTTGGTCGATGGCATACTGATCGAAGGAGTGCAGCGCCGTCACCACCTCCACCACCTCTTACCATTCGCACTTCAGGACCACCGGGCTGTGTTTGTTCGGCTCCGAAGTTCACTCCCCAACTCAGTCGCGATCCGATTTCCCAACGCGGGCGCCGCGCCGGTTGTTTCGTAACGTTCAACGGCCGGTCGTTTATGACAGTGTCGCCGTTGTTGTCGAATCCGGTTGTCAGCTGTTATAGGGAAGAGCTGATGTCGCGCCATCGATTACAGATTGAAAAGCCTTTGGAAGCCGTCGACTGGTAAAGGCGTTTAATAGATGACGAAAGTCACTGGCAGGTGACCACGATCAGCTCGAAATCGAAGTTGTTCGCAGGCAGAGTGGAACGGCTGTCCGTCTCGTTAGTGTTCTTCATCAGCAGATAGTTAACATTCCAAAAGAAACCGTTAACGAATCCTGGCAGGGCCAATACCAATCATGAGCCGATGACCTCGACATGTAGGCTGGAACCCTCGACGTTTGTAATGTTTCCTCAGGTAGGATCCAGCGGCGCAGCCCGCACGGGAGCATTGAGATTCAAACCACGCAAAAGGTGGAACCCCACGCTGATACTCGCGGATAGTTTGTCGGTCAGAACCGCACAACATTGAATGGAGTAGCTTCAACGCCGAATGATGTTTGGATGACATAAGGCATCTTCAGTTTCGGATCTCAATTGAAATGATGCTGAGGAAGGGAGGTTTGGCCGCCACCCGAGAGCGGATCTCGAAAACCCGGATGCGGGTGATGAGGATGTCGAGCTGATGCTGGCCGCTCCACAACGAAGCGTCTGGCTCGTAGGTTTGTGCACCAAGCCAGTCGGTAGAAAATTCCTGCAACCACCGCGGGAGAGTAATTGAACCGTGTTAAGCGTGACTGCAAAACCACAGGCGCGGTGCGAAGTTGATCTCTGTCGAGACCACGTTTGATTGCAAATTCCTGCCTGACACCAAAACTGATCGTCAAACCTTTGCGCACGCGCCAGTCGACCCCGGAAGTACCATCCGAATTGAGACTGAGTGTGGTTAAGGAAACGTTTGGATCTCCCACACGCTGCGTGTATTGCGTTGGTAAGCCGAGCTGAAAGGCAGCAAGGTTGGCAAACCGAAAAGTACCGAAGGCATTTGTTGCTTCGTCCGTTCGATAACTACCACCTTCAACCTGTCCACCGAATCGGACCTTCCGTGTTTTCAAGTGCGCGGTAATCGATGTTGTCGACGAGTTCAAAATCCCACTGGTCCCGACCGCCACCGTGCTGGGCGCTGCCGGCAATGAAAGCGCCTGGGACTAGAATTGTCTGGCCCGGACGAGGCTGATCCGACACCACTTTCCTGCCAGCGCGACTGAAATCGAACCTCATTCAGGAGTTTCTTTCCAATCACCCGGAGTCGCCAACCCGGAAGATGTATTCAGTTTGTTCTTGTGCATAGGCTCGTGATTGCGGAGATCGAAATCACCCGCGCCGCGAGATTGCTTTGAACAACTGCGTTGCGTTGAAATTGAAGGCGCGATGTGTGTGTCTTGTCAGCGCGTGTTCTATTCGCGCGTCGAGATTGAGTCGTCGCGACGGCCGGTAAACCAACTCAGAAATAGGTCCGCTTGGAACAGTTGCCACGACTCGTCTTTGCGTCGTAGAAGAGTGAGCCTTCGCCATTCAGAAAAGCGAAGTGCGGTCCTTCCAGATTGGACCATCGAGTGAAAGACCAAATCGGCGTTGTTGCTCGGGACCCCGAATGGGGCAAAAGCTCATCGCGCATCATCGACTCGTCGCGAAAACCAAAGTTAAAGGAGCCATGCCAGGAGTTGACGCCCGGTTTGGTGGTTATGTCGACAAGACCGGAAACCGGCATCATGATTCTCTGGCAGCGTACGGATTCATGCGAAAGCGGATTTCGCGAATCTGTGACTTGGGCGGTAGCTTTCCACCGCGAAACCCATTTACCCGAATCTGTGCGCCTGGACTCAGCCAGCTGATTTATTGCGTTTTCAAACTCGTCCGGATCGTCGGCAATTGTGCAATCTGGTCCGCCGTTAGCACATTTGAGAATGCATTCCCGCAGAGGATCTGTGTTTCGAACTTGCTTATCTTCACTTCGCATTGACATCAGCTTTATCTCGTCGATCTCGAGATTGATCTCATGTCGATTTGCGCCAGCAACTACTGTCATCTTGTCGAGCGTCTTGTGACCTGAAGCCAACCGCGTCGACGCGAATCCGATATTCACCCGGCGTCAGCCGGTTGAATTGCGCGACACCTCTTTGGTTTGACTCAACTGTGGCCTCAGATTTTCCATCTCGTAGCAAGTTGCACGCGAGCTTTGTTAATCAAAGCACCGGATGGATCGCGAACAACAACCGCAGCGTCTTCACGCACTGATTGCGCGAAACTGGTTCCCACAAGCGCAATCAAGACTGGTGAACAGAGTTGTGACGACAAACCAGAAAGGTGATCGCATCTTCGTTTCCCTCCGGTTATTTTTGGAAGCGCTCTGGTTTGAGCTGCGGGTTGATCTGGTATTGTGAGATTTCTGAACTCTTCAGAAACTTCTGTGTCAGTCAGGTAATGCGATCTTAAAAGGAAGAAGAAGTCCATCAGACCTTCTTGTGATCCGTTAATCGGATGAAGAAGTCTACTTCCTCCGGTTTTTCCATTGGCTCCGCGGCGAGTTTCTTTCTGCTTCTTCGCGAGCCTTCTTTATTTGATCCGGTGATGAGTGTCCGCCTGGTCGCATCATCGTCATAATCCGTGGCTTTGTTCCGCGATAACTCAACAGCGCGGATGTGACTTTTCTGATCGAAAAAATGCGCACCGAGAACTTGTCTGGCCCATAACTTCGAGAACGTCAGCAGTCAGATCTTCAACATCGGAAGAACCAAGATATTTGTACTCGTGAGTGACATGGAGGCTGAGTGAGGTTGCCAGCAGACCAAGCAGGTAGCGGCGTTAGTTCAATGCGGTGAATGGCGACGGAGGTGCTGCCTCCATTTGCTCAGGGGTCATCTGCCGCCCGCCCGGGCCAGCCATTCCTGGAAAGACCATGCCTCCGCCACCGCTCGAAGCCGTCCAGGCCCGATCGCCATTCAACCCGCGGGTGTTAGCACAGATCGCTGTGCTAAGTCCGCCCGGGTTGACAGAGTCTTCAACGAGGTACTTGTCGGGCATTTGAATATTCCAGCCCGCGATCGCCGCCCATTTGCCGATCTCAATCACGCGACGATACTGAAGCAATACGCGTAACTGGAACGAAGTACAACCGGTTGTTACTGGTTGCTCGACGGACACGGAGCGACCGGCCTCGAGCGGGCACTTGACAGCGCGTACTCACGGGCCAGCTCCGGCTCCGCCGTGGTTCTCAAGGATCGCGACGGACGCGAGTACACGTGCTCCGGCCCGCGTCATCAGGGACCCGGTGCCGGGCGCCGACGTTGTGTTGACGCCGACGCCGAGCTGCGGGAGATCGCGCAGCGCGCCCTGGACGACGCCGTGCAGCGCACGCACGCCGATGGCGGAGACGTCGTCGCTCGATCCCACGACCGGCGAGGTGCTGGCGATCGCCTCGCAGCGCCGCGGTGGCGCGGTGCGGCTGAGCACGTTCATCGACACCTTCGAACCGGGCCTGATCGCCAAGATCTCGCCGCGGCGGCGCCGCCGACGCGGGAGCTCGTGCGGCCCCGAGGAGCGCGTGTCGGGCGAAGGCGGTCGCTACCGCCTTGCTTGCCAAACGGACGACCGTCGACGAAGAGCCGCTGGCGTCCTGACCCTCGCCGACGCGATCCGTCCTCGGGCAACATCGCCATGGTGAAGTTCGCCGCGCGCCTGACGCGCGAGGCGCATTACCACGCTGACTGGTGCCGAAGCCGAAGTTCCGCAGCACAGCTCCGCGCTGGCGCGGCGAATCCACATGGCGATGTTGCTTCGAGACCGATCGTGTCGGCGAGGGTCAGGGAAGTTTCTTCGCCGTCGACGATCGTCCGTTTGGCAAGGCGGTAGCGACCGCCTCGCCCGACACCGTACCCGGGCCGACGAGCCCCGCGCCCGCAGCGCCGCGGTGGCGCGGTGCGGCCGAGCACGTTCATCGACACCTTCGAACCGGGCTCGATCGCCAAGATCTTCGCCGCGGCGGCGCGTGCTGACGCGGGAGCTCGTGCGGCCCGAGGAGCGCGTGTCGGGCGAAGGCGGTCGCTACCGCCTTGCCAAACGGACGATCGTCGACGAAGAGCCGCTGGCGTCACTGACCCTCGCCGACGCGATCCGGGTCTCGAGCAACATCGCCATGGTGAAGTTCGCCGCGCGCCTGACGCGCGAGGCGCAGTATACCACGCTGCGGGACTTCGGCTTCGGCACGCCGACCGGCATCGAGTTCCCATCCGAGGCCGCGGGGCGATTGCGGCTGCCGCGGGAATGGACCCGGTTGAGCGCGGCGAGCCTGGCGATGGGCTATGAGATGGCCGTGACCTCGATCCAGATGGCCGTGGCGTACGGGGCGCTGGCCAACGACGGGCTATTGTTGCAGCCGGCGCTGGTCCGCCAGGTGCGGGCGCCGGGCCGCGGCGTGACGTACCGGCATCGCACCGAGCCGGTGCGCCGGGTGGTGACACCGGAGGTCGCCGCCGCGCTGCGCGAAATGCTGCGCGGGGTGGTGGAGGCGGGAACCGGCACCGGCGCGGCGATGGCCAACTTTTCGGTGGCGGCGAAGACCGGGACGGCGCGCCGCGTTGTCCGAGGGCGCTACGCGCCGGGGCAGTACACGGCGTCGTTCGTGGCGCTGTTCCCGGCGGATCGTCCGCAGATCGTGCTCGTCGTGAAGATCGACGATCCCCGGACCGGGAGCTATTTCGCCGCGCAGGCGGCCGCGCCGGTGACGCGTTCGATGCTCGAGCAGGCACTGGCGGCGCGCGACGTGGCGATCGATCGCGCGCGCTTGTCCACGGCCGCGCCCCTCGCTCCCGTCGCGGGTCTCGAGAGCAGCGACGGGGTCGTGCCCTACGTCGTGCCCTGGCCGTACCGTCCGGACACGGTGACGGCGCGCCCGGTTCGCACCGTTCCGGACGTTGCCGGACGATCGATGCGCGAGGCGGTGCACGTGCTGCACCGCCGCGGGTTCCGGGTGGCGCTCAAGGGCTGGGGCGTGGCGCGGCGCACCGCACCGGCGGCGGGCGATTCCGCCGCCGCGGGGTCGGTGGTCACCCTGTTCGCCGGACCCGCTCCGTGAGCGGGCTCGCAGCGATCGTCGCGGCGCTGGAGCGTGCCAACCTGCTTGCCGCGCCCGCGCCTGCGCGGGACTGGCCTGCCATCACCGGCTTGACGGCGGACAGCCGCCAGGTGGAGCAGGGCATGCTGTTCTGCGCGATTCACGGGACCGCGGACGACGGCCATCGGTTCGTGGCGGCGGCAGCGGAGCGGGGTGCCGTTGCCGCGCTGGTCGAAGTGCAGCAACCCGCTCCGTTGCTCCAGGTCGTCGTGCGTGACGGGCGCCGCGCGGCCGCGGTGGCTGCCGAAACGTGGTACGACCGGCCGGCGGCGCAGCTCGACCTGACCGGCGTGACGGGGACGAACGGCAAGACGACGACGGTCACCCTCGTCCGGCATGTCCTGTCCGCGCTCGAGCCGATGGGCTCGATCGGCACACTCGGCGCGATGGATCCGACGGGCGAGCCGGTTCCGAGCGAAGCCGGCAACCTGACGACCCCGGGCCCGATCGATCTGCAGGCGACGCTCGCGGCGCTGCTGCAGCGGGGCGCCCGCGGAGTGGCGATGGAGGTGTCGTCGCACAGTCTCGACCAGGGGCGCGTGGACGGCCTGGTGTTCCGGGCCGCGATCTTCACCAATCTGACGCGCGATCACCTCGACTATCACAAGACCATGGAGGAGTATTTCCGCGCCAAGGCGAAGCTGCTCCAGTTTCTCGCACCCGACGGTCTCGCGGTCGTGAACGCCGACGATCCCGCGTGGAAGAAGCTGCGTCGCGACCACCGGCGGGTCGAGTTCGGCGAGCGCGGGGCGACGTCACCGCGCGAGGGGTGACGCTCGATGCATCCGGCGCCCGCTTCGAGCTGGTGACGCCCGCCGGCAGCGCCGGGGTCCGCCTGCCGCTGCTCGGCCGGTTCAACGTCGCCAACGCGCTCGCCGCCGCCGCGTGCGCGTGGGGCCTGGGCGTTCCAGTTGAGAGCGTCGCCGAGCGCCTCACGCACGCCCCGCAGGTGCCGGGGCGCATGGAGCGCATCGCGGAGCGGCCGTGCACCGTGCTGCGCGACTACGCGCACACACCCGATGCGCTCGAGCGCGCGCTCGACGCGTTGCGGCCGCTCACCCGGGGGCGGTCTGATCGTCGTCGTCGGCGCGGGCGGTGACCGCGACCGCGGCAAGCGCGCGCCGATGGGCGCAATCGCCGTGCAGCGGTCCGACGTCGCGGTCGCCACCTCCGACAATCCGCGCACCGAAGACCGGAGAAAATCCTCGACGAGGTCGAGGCGGGGATGGTGGGCACGCGGCACCACCGTGAAGTGGACCGCCGCAAGGCGATCGCGCTGGCGCTCGAGCTGGCCCGGGAGGGCGACACCATCCTCCTCGCCGGCAAGGGACACGAGACCTATCAGGTGATCGGGACGGAGAAGCAGCCGTTCGACGAGCGGGAGATTGTGCGACAGCTGGGAGCGACATAATGGGCGGTCAGGCGGTCGGGCGGTCGGGCGGTCGGGTGTGGACGAGCGCCGAAGTAGCGGAGGCGCTCGGCGTCCCCGCATCCGGCGACCTTCGCTTCACCGCGATCTCTACTGACACCCGACACCTAACACCTAACACCTTGTTTGTCGCCCTCAAAGGCGAGCGGTTCGACGCGCACGAGTTTCTCGCGGCCGCGCGCGCCCAGGGCGCCACCGCCGCAGTCGTGCGCCGGGGCACGCCGGCCGTCGCCGGGCTCCCGTTCTTCGAAGTGGGCGACACGCTCGAGGCGCTCGGCCTGCTGGCGCGGGCCCGCCGACGCCGCCGTGCCTGCGGGAAGCCCGGTGGTGGCCATCACCGGGTCAAGCGGGAAGACCAGCACCAAGGAGATGATCCGCGCCGCGGTCGCCACGCGCTGGCGCGTGCATGCCACCACGGCCAATCTCAACAACCGCGTGGGGGTGCCGCTCACCATCCTGGGCGCCCCGGAGGACAGTGAGGCCCTCGTGGTCGAGGCGGGCGCGAGCGTGCGCGGGGAGATCGAGCAGCTGCGCCGCATCATCGAACCGACGATCGCCGTGATCACGAACGTGGGCTTCGCGCATGTGGAGGGCTTCGGCTCACTCGAAGGCGTGATGCGGGAGAAGCTGGCGCTCGTCGAAGGCGTGCCGCTCGCGATTGTCGGAACGGATCCTGCCGCGTTGGCCACGGAGTCGCGGCGCCGCACGCGCACGCTTGTGGCGGGAGCGATCCCGCGGCGGACGTGCATCCCGATCATGCCGAGCTCAACGATGCCGGGCAGCCGCGGATCCGCTGGGCCGGGCACGAGGTCACGGTGCCGGTGACGGGATTCCATCAGATCGAGAACGCGGCGATCGCGCTCGCGGTGGCGCGCGAGGCCGGTGCCGACCCCGCCCGCGCGCTGGCGGCGCTGGCGGGGTGCAGCTGCCCCGGGGCGCGGCGGCATGCTGACGGTGCGCGGGCTCACGGTGATCGACGATACGCTACAATGCCAACCCCGCCTCGATGCACTGGGCCGTGCGCTTTGCGCGCTGGATGGCGGCGCGGCAGCGGCGCCGCTCGCGGTGGTCGTCGGCTCGATGTTGGAATTGGGACCGAGAGTGGCAGATTGCACGCGGCTGCGGCGCGCGAGATCGCTGGCGCTGCAGCCGGCCTTGATCGCGGCGGTGGGGGAGTTCGTGCCGGCATTCGCCGAGCTCGCGTCCACGTTGCAGGGCCGCCTGGTCACCGCGCCCGGACGCCGAGGCCCTCGGGCCCCGGCTGCGGGAGGCGCTTCAGGGAGACGAGATCGTCCTGCTCAAGGCGTCGCGCGGTGCGGCGCTCGAGCGGGTGCTGCGGCATCTGACCTGACACCCCGGGGACAACGGATTTGCTCTATCATCTGCTCGTGCCGCTCGCCAAGACCCACATCGTTTTCAATCTCTTCAATTACATCAGTTTCCGCGCCGCCGGAGGCACCGTCACCGCCCTGTTGATCGCCTTCGTGTTTGCGCCGCCGATCATCCGGCGGCTGCGGGACCGCAAGGTCGGGCAGGTGATTCGCGCGGAGGGGCCGGCGAGCCACCAGGCAAGCGCGGCACCCCACGATGGGCGGCCTGATCATCATCCTCGCGACCGTGGTGGCGACGCTGTTGTGGGCCAGGCTCGACAGCCGCTATGTGGTCGTCGCCATCGTGGCGACGCTGTGGATGGGCGCGATCGGCCTGCTGGACGATTTTCTCAAGATCGTGCGCGGCAAGTCGCAGGGCCTCGTGGCGCGGTGGAAGCTCGCCGGCCAGATCTCGTTCGGTCTGGCGCTGGGGCTGGGCCTCTGATGTGGCCGTTGGCGACCAACCTGGGGGCCGCGTCGACCCAAGTGCCGCTCTTCAAGTACTACTTGCTCACGTTCTGGCCTCCGCTCGTACGTCCTCTTCGTCACCGTCGTCCTCACCGGCAGCTCAAACGCGGTGAACCTGACCGACGGACTGGACGGATTGGCGAGCGGTCTGACCGCGATTACCGCGGGGCGTTCGCCATCTTCGCGTACCTGTTCGGCCGGTACGACGCGGCGAAGTACCTCGGGGTCTATTTCCTGCCGGGCGCCGGGGAGTTGACGATTTTCTGCGGCGCCCTGCTCGGCGCGGCGCTCGGATTCCTCTGGTTCAACGCCCACCCGGCGCAGGTGTTCATGGGGGATACCGGGGCGCTTGCGATCGGCGGGGCGCTGGGCACCGTGGCCATCATGCTGAAGGCGGAGTTTCTGCTGCTCATCGCCGGCGGCGTGTTCGTGGCGGAGGCCCTCTCGGTGATGATCCAGACCGGCGCGTATCGCTGGCGCAAGCGCAAGCACGGGAAGGAATACGCCGACACGCATCGCGTCTTCCGGATGGCCCCGCTGCACCACCACTTCGAGAAACTGGGCTGGGCCGAACCCCAGGTCGTGATGCGTTTCTACATCCTGGGCGTGCTGTGCGCGGCGATCGCGCTCGCAACGCTGAAGGTGCGATGATCCCGGACGCCTGGCGCCGCGGCGAAGTCGCCGTGGTGGGCCTCGGACGAAGCGGCATCGCCGCCACGCGGCTGCTGGTGCACGCCGGCGTGCGCGTGTATGCGAGCGACGCTTCGGAGCACCCGGGCGGCGAGGATCGACTGGCGGAGCTGCGGGCGCTGCCCGGCGTGGCGGTGGAAGTCGGGCGGCACGATCCTTGCGCGGATCCGCCGCGCGGCAACGGTGGTGGCGTCGCCGGGCGTGCCCTCGGACGCGCCGCCGCTGGTCGCGGCGCGCGGTGCCGGGGTTCCGATCGTGTCGGAGATTGACGTCGGGTTCCGAGGCGCTCGTCGCCGGTCGCTGCATCGCGATTACCGGTACCAACGGCAAGACGACGACCACCGCCCTCGTGGCGCACCTGCTGCGCGCGGCCGGCCTGCGCGCCGAGGCGGTCGGCAACATCGGGCGGCCGCTCGCGGAGGCGGCGCTGCAGCGGGACCCGTACCAATGGCTCGTGGTCGAGGTGTCCTCGTTCCAACTGCACGACAGTCCCAATTTCCTGCCAGACATCGGCGTCGTCACGAACCTGTCGGCCGACCATCTCGACCGCTACCCGTCGGTCGAAGCGTATTACGCCGACAAGCGCTTGCTCTTTCATGATTCCAATGACCATCAGTTCTGGGTGCTGAACGGCGACGACCAGGCGGTGCTCAACCTGGCGCGGGGGTGCGGGGCCGGCACGTGCGGTTTTCGCTGCGCGGTCCGGCGGACGCGTGGTACGAAGCGGCGACCGGTGTGTCTGCGTCTGGGCGGCGCCGAGCTGGTGCGCCGCGGCGATCTGCAGCTGCTCGGCGACCACAACGTGGCCAATGCCCTCGCCGCGGCGCTCGCCGCCCACGAGGCTGGGGTAGCACCGGGCGTGCTCGCCGAGGGGCTGCGCTCGTTCGCGGCGCTGCCGCACCGGCTGGAGCGCGTGCGCGAGGTCGGCGGCGTGCTGTGGATCAACGACTCCAAAGCGACCAACGTGGCGTCCACCCTGGTGGCCGTGCAGGCGATGGACCGCCCCTTTGTGCTGTTGCTCGGCGGCCGCCACAAGGGCGAGCCGTACACGCCGCCTGGTGCCGCTGCTCGCGGCGCGCTGCCGGCTGGTGATCGCCTATGGCGAGGCCGGCCCGCTGATTGAGAAGGACCTCGCGGGCCATGTGGCGCTGGAGCGGGGCACGACGTTCGAAGACGTGATCGCCCGCGCCCGCCACGCCGCGCGTGCCGGCGATGCGGTGCTGCTGTCGCCCGCCTGCTCGAGCTTTGACATGTTCAAGGACTACGAGGCCCGGGGCGCGCGCTTCAAGCGTCTCGTGGGCTCGATGTGACCGAGCGTCGCTGGGAGGTCCGGTTGCTCGTGCTGCTGGCCGCGACCCTGGTGGTGTTCGGGCTCGTGGCGGTGTACGGCGCATCGAGCCTGGTGCGGACGCCGGGAGGCGAGGTCGGAGCGGGATTTGCGTTGCGCCAGCTGGTGGGCGCCCTCGTGGGGGTGTGGTGGCCGTGGTGCTGGCGCGATCGGACTATCACACCTGGCAGCGCGCCGCCTGGCCGCTGCTGGGGCTGACCGCGGTCCTGCTCGTCATCCCGCTGCTGCCATTCACCCACTCGATCGCTCCGTCGATCAACGGCGCCCGCCGCTGGGTCAATCTCTACGCGGTGACGATCCAGCCCTCCGAGCTCGCCAAGTTCACGGTCGTCCTGTGGACCGCGATGCTCGCGGCGAAAAGGGCGACCAGATCCGCACCTTCCAACGGGGGTGCTGCCGTTTCTCACGGTGCTGGCGCCCCTGCTCGCGCTCTATCTTTCTCGAGCCGAATCTCTCGATGGCCCTGCTCGTCGGCATCCTCGCCGGCGTCGTGCTGTTCGCCGCCGGGGCGCGCATCGGCCATTTCCTCGCGCTCGCCGTCGCCGGCGCTCCGCTCCTGTTCGGCGCGGTGGCGAGCGCCCAGTACCGGCTCGCGCGGGTGGTCACGTTTCTCAATCCGGGCAGCGCGCCGGCGGAAGCCACCTGGCAGGTGCACCAGTCGCTCGTGGGGATCGGCGCCGGGCGGCTGCTTGGCGTGGGAATCGGACAGGGGGAGCAGAAGCTCGGCTACCTCCCTATGCGTACTCCGATTTCATCTTCTCGACGATCGGCGAGGAGTGGGGTTCATCGGCATCAGCGTCATCCTGCTCCTGTTCGCCACCTTCGTGTGGCTGGGCTTCCGCATCGCCCGCTCGGCATCGGACCGGTTCGGCCAGCTGCTCGCCGTGGGGCTCACCGGGTTGATCGGGATGTCCGCGCTGCTGCACGTGGGCGTGACGCTGGCGTTGTTGCCCGCGACGGGGTCACGCTGCCTTTCATTTCGTTTGGGCGCTCGAGCCTGTTCATCTCGCTCGTGGTGACCGGGGTGCTGGTGAGCATCGCGCGAGGACGGTCCGCACGCCGACGGGCGGTGTGATGACGAAATGCGGAAGGCGGAATTCGGAATGCGGAATGAATGAAATGCGGAAGGTGGAGTTCGGAATGCGGAATGAACGACACTGGCCTTTCCACTCCGCACTCCGCATTCCCATTCCGCATTGGGGTAGGGGAGGCGGTGAAGGTTGTCATCGCGGGCGGCGGTACGGGTGGCCACCTCATGCCCGCACTGGCGCTGGCGCGGGCGTTGCGTGACGCGCGTCCGGACGTGGACATCCTGCTCGTAGGCGCCGAACGCGGCATCGAAGCCCAGATCTTGCCCCGCTATGCATATCCGTTCCGCCTGCTGCCGATGGAGCCGCTGTACCGCCGCACGTGGTGGCGCAACGCGCGCCTGCCGATCGTCGCGTGGCGCGTGTGGCGTGCCGTGGACCGGCTGCTCGACGCGGAGCAGCCGGCGGTCGTCGTCGGCACCGGGAGGATATGCGGCGGGACCGATGGTATGGCGCGCGCAGCGGCGCGGTGTGCCGACCGCGCTGCAGGAGCAGAATGCGTTTCCCGGTCTCGCCACGCGTTGGCTGGCGAAACACGCGCGGCAGATCCACCTGGGATTTCCGAGGCGCGCGGCCGGCTCGCCCCTGGCCGCGGCACCGACGTGTTCACGTTCGGCAATCCGATCCGTCCACCTGAGCCCGGCGACCGCGCCGGAGCGCTCCGCGAGATGGGCCTCGATCCGGCACGCCGTGTGTGCTGGTATTCGGCGGCGAGTCAGGGCGCTCGCGCGCTGAACCGCGCCCTGGCGGGCGCGCTCGAGCAGGGCCTGCTTTCAATGGTGAGCGTGTTGTGGGGAACGGGAACCGCCGCGGAGGCCGCACTCGCGCATCACGCCGAGGCCGGCCATGTGGTCGTACGCGGATTTTTCGATCCCATGGCGGACGTGTATCGGGCCGCCGATCTCGTCGTGTGTCGCGCGGGGGCGATGACCGTGGCTGAGCTGTGCGCCTGGGGAAGCCGAGCGTCCTCGTGCCGCTCCCACGGCGGCCGCAGACCACCAGACCTACAATGCGCGGGCGCTCGCCGACGTCGGTGCCGCCCTGCTGCTCCCCGAGAGCGAACTGACCCCCGAGTCGCCTCGCCGGCGTCGTGTCGGAGGTGGTGGCGGATCGGGTTCGACTGGCGTCGCTCGGCGCCCTCGCCCGCGACCGGGGGCACCCCGACGCGGCCCGGGAGATCGCGTCAACAATCTTGACACTCACGTCGTGACCTCTTTCGCAAGTTTCGTAGATTTGCTATATTAGCCCTCCACTAATGACCTTGTTTGGAATGGGTGATCCCCGCCCGATTCACTTCAGTGGGTATCGGGGGCGCGGGGATGAGTGGCTTGGCGCAGCTGGCCAAGCACCAGGGCTTAGCGATAACCGGATGTGACAACGACCCATCTGGCGCCGCCGATTTGGCAGCCTCAGGGGTGGAGATCTGGCGGGGCCACGACCCTGGGCACGTGGCGGGGGCTCGTGCCGTGGTGGTTACCGCTGCAGTAGCCGGGCAGCACCCGGAGCTAGAGCGAGCGCGCGCCCAAGGGATTCCCGTGGTGCGCCGGGCCGACGCCCTCGGCCAGGCCGTCGCTGGGGGACCGTGGTGGCGGTGGCCGGGACACACGGCAAGACGACCACTACGGTGATGATCACGGAAGCTCTGGCGGCCGCCAGGCGAAATCCTACGGGACTCGCCGGCGGCCGCGTCGCTCAATGGGGCGGGAAACGCCGGATCGGTGGGCACGATCTCTTCGTCGTGGAAGCGGACGAATTCGACCGGGCGTTCCCTGTCGCTCACGCCGACGGTCGCGGTGATCACCAACGTGGAGGCGGACCATCTCGAGTGCTATGGGTCGTTGGCGGCGCTCGAGCAGGCGTTCGCCGAGTTCGCCGGACGGGCGACGCGCGTGATCGTGGCGTGGACGACGCCGGCGCCCTGCGGGTCGCGGCGGGATTGAAGGTCCCGGTGTGGCGCGTCGGCCTGGCGGAGGACGCGGACTTCCGGATCCGTGCCGTGGCGCTCGGCGCCCAACGAGTCGAGCGCGCAGGTGCGGTTGCCGGACGGCGCGGAGCTGACGCTCCGGCTCCGCGTGGCCGGGCTCCACAACGTGCGCAATGCGGCGGCCGCGCTCGCGGTGACCCACGCGCTGCAGGCGGATCATGCCGGTGCACTGACGGCGCTGGAACGAGTTCACCGGCGTGGCGCGGCGCTTCGAGCGGGTCGGAGAGGCAGGCGGAGTAATGATCGTGGACGACTACGCGCACCACCCGACCGAAGTTCGGGCGACGCTCGCGGCGGCGCGGCAGGCGTTCCCGCGGCGGCGGGTGGTCGCGGTGTTTCAGCCGCACCTCTTCTCGCGGACGGCGCTGCACGGGGAAGCGTTGGGAGAGCACTCGCGGCGGCCGACGTCGTCGTCGTCGCGCCTGATCTACGCGGCGCGCGAGCAGCCGATGCCCGGTGTGACGGCGGAGATCGTGGCGCGCGGAGCGATCCGCGCCGGCGCCGCGACGACGGCGGTACGCGAGCGCGCAGCACGTGTCCGGACTGGGTGGCGCGTCTGGCGCAGCCGGGGGACGTCGTGCTCACGCTCGGGCGCGGGGATATCACGCGAGTCGGGACCGGAGCTGATCGAAAAGCTGGGGAAGAGAGAAGGGGAAGAGGGAAGAGTTGAAGAAAAAGCGCCAGAGCCGACGCGCGCGACGGAGCGCGGCAGTGGTCGTGGCCGCGGTATTGGCCGCTGGGTTGCTGTATGCCGGCATTCCGCGCGTGCTCGAGCGAATCCCGTTCTTCCGCGTGCGGCAGATCGACCTGGTGGGCGTGAAGTACCTGGCGCCCGACGCGCTGATCGCGGCCCTGCGGCTGCCGGCCGGCGCGAGCGTCTTCGGCGACACGCGTCTGCTTGCCGACCGGCTGGAAGGGCGTCAACGGTGTGGCCGATGCCGTCGGTGGTCCGACGGCTGCCCGGGCACGCTCGAAGTCAGGGTGAGTGAAGTCGAGCCGGCCGCATTCGTGCCCGGCGACGCGCGGTGGCCGATTGGTGGCCGTGGACGCCGCGGGGCATCCACTGCCGTTCGACCCCGAGCGGACCGGCCTCGATCTGCCGGTCGTCGCCACCGCGGATGCCGGCGTGGTGGGTGTGCTGGCGGTCGTGCAGGCGGTGGACCCGGCGCTGTTCCAGCGCATCACCGGCGCCCGCGGTTCGGAAGCGCGGCGACGTCCTGCTCGAGTTCGACGCCCATCGCGTGGTGCTGCGGCCCGATGCCGGGCCGAGGTGATCCGTGCGGTGGCGCTGGTGGGGCAAGACCTGGCATCGCTGGGACGCCCGTATGCGGAGCTCGACGCCCGCTTCGCCGGCCAGGTGGTGGTGCGGCAGCGTCACGCCGGCGCGACCAGGGGAAGAGCGTGACGCGGGAGCGGCGGCTCGTCGCCGGGCTCGACTTCGGAAGCACCAAGACGTGCGCCGTGATCGCCGAGGTGGTCGGGGATTTGCCGCGCGCGCCGATCGCCAAGGTGCTCGGCGTGGGGCTCGCGAAGAACGGCGGGTGCGGCGCGGGATGGTGCGCGACATCGATGAAACGACCGCGCTCCGTGGTGGCGGCGATGCGCGATGCCGAGCGCATGGCGGGCGTCAAAGTCACCGGGCCTGACGTGCGGCGTGGCCGGCGAGCACGTGGCCGCGCGCCCTCGACCGGTGTGGTGGCGGTCGGCGGCGACGAGATCACGGCGACGGACGTGGCGCGGGTGAATGAAGTGGCCCGCGCGATCTCCTGGGCAAGAGACAGCGAGCTCCTGCACGACATCCCGCAGGAGTACATCGTTGACCAGCAGGAGGGGATCTCCGATCCGGTGGCATGACGGGGACCCGGCTCGAGGTGGAGATGTACCTCGTGACCGTGCAGGCCACCGCCGCGCAGAACGTGCGCAAGAGCGTGCAGCGGGCGGGGTACCGGGTGGCGGAACTCGTGCTCGAGCCGCTGGCGGCGTCGTACGCGGTGCTGACGGACGACGAGAAAGAGCTGGGGGTCGGACTGGTGGACGTGGGCGGTGGCTCCACGGGCGTCGCGGTGTTTCATGACGGGAAGATCCGGCACATCGCCTCGATCCAGTTTGCCGGGCACGCAGGTGACCACCGACCTGGTGCACGTGCTGGGCGTGACGCAGACCGACGGCGAGCGTCTCAAGGAGCGACAGGGCGTGGCGTACGCGCCGCTGGTGGACGCGTCGGAGATGATCGACCTGCCGTCCACGCCCGGACAGGGCCCGCGGCAGGTGGCGCGCGAGCTGTTGTCGAATATCATCTACGAGCGGCGTGCACGAGATCTTCGATCTGGTGGGGCGCGAGTTCGAGCGGGCGGGGTTCGGCGGCAGGCGGCTGCCGGCCGGTGTGGTGCTGACCGGCGGCACGACCCACATGCCGGGCATGGTCGAGCTGGCCCGCGAGGCGTTCGGCCTGCCGGTTCGGCGCGGGATCGCCCGAGCAGGGTATCTCGGGACTCGTGGACAGCGTACAGGCGCCTCGCCATGCGGTGGCGACGGGTCTGGTGCTGTACGCGGCGCACCGGTTGGCGCAGGGCGGCCCGGCGAGCGGGCCGATGACAGGAAGCGTCGGCGTGGATAAAGTGTTCGGACCGCTCAAACGGTGGCTCCAGGACTTCTTCTGATCGACCTGAGGGAACCATGATCTTCGAACTCGAAGAAAGCGTCTCGCAGAACGCGCGCATGAAGGTCGTCGGCATCGGCGGGGGCGGCGGCAACGCGCTCAACCGCATGGTCGACGAGGGGCTCCCGGCGTCGAGTTCATCTCGGTCAACACCGACGCGCAGGCGCTGCTCACCAACAAGTCCGACGTGAAGGTCCAGATCGGCAAGAAGCTCACGCGCGGATTGGGCGCCGGCGCCCGGCCCGAGATCGGCCGCCAGGCGATCGAGGAGAACCGCGACGAGGTGCTGCACGCGCTGCACGGCGCCGATCTCGTGTTCGTCACCTGCGGCATGGGCGGCGGCACCGGCACGGGCGCGTCGCCCATCATCGCGCAGCTGGCCCGCGACATCGGCGCGCTGACCATCGGCATCGTCACCAAGCCGTTCCTGTTCGAGGGGCGGAAGCGGATGCGCCAGGCCGAAATGGGCATTGCCGAGATGAAGAAGCACGTGGACACGATGGTCGTGGTCCCGAACGAGCGGCTGCTGGCCGTGGTCGGGAAGGGGATTCCGTTCCAGGACGCCCTGAAGAAGGCCGACGACGTGCTGCTGCACGCCACCCAGGGCATCGCGACGCTCATCTCCGTCACCGGGATCGTGAACGTTGATTTCGCCGACGTGCGCACGGTGATGCAGAGCGGCGGGTCGGCGATCATGGGGACGGGGACCGGGCGCGGCGAGAATCGGGCGATGGAAGCGGTGCAGCAGGCCATTTCGAGCCCGCTGCTCGACAACGTCTCCATCACGGGCGCCACGGGCGTGCTGATCAACATCACGGGCGGCGAAGACCTCACCCTCGGCGAGGTGACGCAGATCTCCGACGTCGTCAGCGACGCCGCGGGCGACGAAGCGGAGATCATCTTCGGGACCGTGAGCGATCCCGCGATGCACGGCGAGATCCGGGTCACGGTGATCGCCACGGGCTTCGACAAGCTCACCGCGGCCGACGGATGCAAGCGGGCGCGCGGCGCCCGGCGTGCTGCCGTTCCGCGAGCGCGCGTCGCGGCCCACGCCCGATGCCCATGCCGGGCTACGCTAAGCCGGCCGAGGGGGCGGGGCGACCAAGCGCCCGCTCGCTGCAGCCGCCGGTCACCGACGTGAACGAGCTCGAGATTCCCACGTTCATCCGGCGTCAGATGGACTGATGGCCTGGCGCCCCAGCCACTATGTGGCGACCGGCATGCTGGCCGCCGCCGGATTGGTCTGGGCCGTGCGCGACGCGTGGCCCGGACGGCGCCCGCTCATGGCGCCGGTGATCCGCGTGGACCAGGCCTATGTCGAGTTCGATCGGGCGCTGGGACGCTCGGAGACGCTCTCGGACCTGCTGGAGCGCGGCGGCATCGTGGGGCGCGACCGCAACGCCCTGCTCGGCGCCGCCACCGACCTCCCGGTGCGCCGGCTGCGTCCGGGCCTCGTGTTTCACTTCCGGCGGCTGCAGACCGACAGCGTGGCGGACCGTGTCACGGTGCGCGTGTCGCCGGAGCGGCGGGTGCGCCTCTCCCGCGCCGACAGCGGCTGGCGCCAAATCACCGAAGCGATTCCGTGGACGATCGCGCGGATGCGGGTGACGGGCGCGATCGGGACCTCCCTGTACGACGCGTTGGACAAGGCCGTGCCCGACCGCGTGCCTTCCCGCTGGGCGAGCGACGCAGCCTCGCATGGGCGATCGCCGAGGTGTACGACTGGCAGGTGGACTTCACGCGCGACGTGCATCCGGGCGATCAGTTCCGCGTGTTGTTCGAGCGGCTCGAGTCGCCGGAGGGCGAGTACCGGTTCGGCCGCATCCTCGCCGCCGAGGTGCACGTCGCCCGCGTGCCCGCGTTCGCGTTCTCGTTCGCCGGCGGACGCGACGGAGCCGGCCGGGTTCTACGACGAACACGGCCGCTCGCTCAAGCGCGCCTTTCTCCGGGCGCCGCTCCAGTTCCGCCGCGTGTCGAGCGGCTTCGGCGCGCGCTATCACCCGCTGCTGCACGTATGGCGCACGCATGAAGGCGTCGACTTCGCGGCCCCGTATGGCGCGCCGGTGCGCGCGACCGCGGACGGGAGCGTGGCGACGGTGGGGCGCGGGGACCCCGGGTACGGCAACCTGATCGAGCTGCGCCACGCGAACGGCATCCGGACGCGCTACGGCCACCTCGTCGGGGTTCGCGCGCGGCCTGCGCGTGGGCGACCGCGTGCAGCAGGGGGAGACGATCGGCTACGTCGGCTCGACCGGCCTGTCGACCGGGCCCCACCTCCACTATGAGTTTCTGGTGAACGGCCGGCCGACCAACCCGCGGCGGAAGGACATGGGCGCGGGAACCCCGTGCCCAAGAATTTGCGCGCCGCCTACGACTCCGTGTGCTCCCACCTGCTCGCCGAGCTCGAGACGCACTCCACCGCTCACGCCCACCGCGTCGGCACCGACGCGCCGTAGTCCCGACCGTCGCCGCGCGCGACGACTAGCTTTTTCACCAGCATGGACCTGTATCCCGCCGTCGACGTTCAGGGCGGGCGCGTGGTACGCTTGCGCCAGGGCGCGGCGGACGACGCGACCGCGTACGCGGACGACCCCGTGGCCGTCGCGCAGGGTTCGCGCGCGACGGAGCGCGCTGGGTCCACTTCGTGGACCTGGACCGCGCGTTCGGGCGCGGCGACAATCGCGAGATCGCGCGAGCCTTCCTGGCCGGCGTCGCCGTGCCGGTCCAGGTGGGGGCGGCCTGCGGACGCCCGAAGCGATCGAGGAAATGCTCGCCTGGGGCGCCACCCGCGTCGTGATCGGCACCAAAGCGGCGACTGACCCCGCACTGGTGGGGAGGCTGCTGGCGCGTCACGGGCCCGACCGCCTCGCGGTCGGCATCGACGCGAAGAACGGACAGGTGGCGGTACGCGGCTGGACGGAGGTGTTCGACCTGACCGCCATGCAGCTGGCCGAACGGGTGCACGCGCAGGGGGCGCGCACGGTCATCTATACCGACGTGGCGCGCGACGGGATGCTCACCGGCCCGGATGTCGCAGGGGCCCGCGCCCTCGCGGACCTGGGGTTGAACGTGATCGCGTCGGGCGGCGTCGCGTCGCTCGACGATCTCCGCGCGGTGCGCGCGGCGGGCTCGGGCGCGATCATCGGCCGGGCGCTGTACGAAGGCCGGTTCACGCTGCCCGAAGCGCTGGCATGCGTCGCCGCCTGACGTGGGACTCGCGCTGCTGCGGGTCACCGGTTGCGCCGCCCTGCTCGTCCTGCTGTGGAATCCAGATCTCCTCCCGCTTGCTCCCCGGCACCGCGCAGCCGCTCGTTCTGCTCGACGCATCGCTCAGCATGGCGGGCCACGGCGGCCGGTGGCGCGAGGCGCTGGACAGCGCACGCGCGCGCGGGGGCGTGATCTGGCGGTTCGGCGACCAGGTCGCGGCATTCGACTCAGGCGCCCCGTCGGACGGCGCCAGCCGGCTCGGGCCCGCCATCGCGGCGGCCGCCGCCCGCGGCGGACCGGTCACGGTTGTCACGGACGGCGGTGTCAGCGATATCGCCGCCGTCGCTCCGGACCTGCTGCGCACGACTGCACATCGTCGTGTTGCCCTGTCCGGACTTTCACGACGCCTTCATAGCGACGGTGGACGGAGCGCACCGAATCGGAGCGAGCGGATACGCTGCGCCTGAAAGTCTCGTACGGAACGTCGGTTAGGGAAGAGGAGGGGAAGAGAGGGAAGAGGGAAGGGGTAAGGGCAGAGCGACTCGTGGTGAGCGTCGGAGGGGCGAGCGACTCGCCTCCCGCGAGGTGCCTCTCCCCGACAGCGGGATCGTTTCTACCGAGATCACTCTTCCCTCTTCCCTCTTCCCTCATCCCGGACTTGGCACGTTCTCGATGTTCGCTTGAAGGTGCGCCCGACTCCGAGCCCCGCGATGACGCGCGACTTGTTCGTCGTCGAAGTGAACCCGACGCCGTCGGTCGTGGTGCTCGCGAGCCCGCCCGATTGGGACCTGCGTTTTTCGCGCGCACGCTGGCGGACGTCGCCCGGGTCCCGGTGACGGTGTTCGTGGAGACGGAGCCGGGGCATCCGGCGCGCGGCCGGTGGCGGGACGCGGCCACGTTGGCGCCGGCGTCGCCCGCCGACGTTGAGCGCGCGCTCGCGGGCGCGCGCCTCGTGGTCGAGGGAGGCGATCCCGCCGGATTCGGGCGCTGGTCCGCGCCGGCGGACCGCGCGCGCTTGCGCTGGCCGACGGCGGGAGGCGGGCTCGCCGGGGACTGGTACGTGGATGCGCCGCCGCCGTCGCCGTTCGCCGCCGGCCTTGGAGGATTGGCGTGGGACTCGCTGCCGCCGGCGGTGGGGGTGATGCCGACGGCGCCGGACAGCACGACGATCGTCGCGCTGACGGCACGACTCGCGCGGCGAGGGCAAGCGCGCCCGGTGGTGCTGCTGTCCGAGCGTGGGGCGCGCGGCGCGCCGAGATCGCGGCGGTGGGGCTGTACCGCTGGGCGTTCCGCGGCGGAGCGAGCGCGGAAGCATATCGCGCTCTCGTCGCGGAGATTGCGAATTGGCTGTTGGGGGACGGGGGACGGGGGAGGGGGAGAGGGTGACGCCGGTGGCGCGTGTCGTTGCGAACGGCTTGCCCGTCGTATGGCGCTGGACCGGCTCCGGGCGCGCGCACGCGATCTGGCGCTGACACTGCGATCGAGCACCGGCGAACGGCGCGACACGCTGCGGTTCGACGCGGCGGGTGAGGCGACGCTGCGCTTGCCGCCCGCCGTCTATCACGTACGTCCTCGATGGGGGTCAGAACGAGGGGTGATTGCGGTCGAGACCTACTCCGATGAATGGCGTCCCAGTGCGCCGGTCCTGAAAGCGCAGCCCGGAACGTCCACGGGGCGGGTCGCGGCGGTGAGCATGCGGGACCGCTGGTGGCTGTTCGTGCTGGCGATCGCCGCGTTCACGGCGGAGTGGGCGTGGCGCCGCCGGCTGGGGTTGCCCTGATGTCGCTGTGGAAACGCCTGGCGCGGGTGTTCGGGGAGGGCGCAGCGCCGCCGCGCGCGGCGAGGCGGAGCAGCTGCTGATCGAGGCCGATTTCGGAGTCGCGGCGACGGCCGAGATTCTGACCCGCGTCGCGGATGCGGGCGAGGAGGATCTGGCTGGGGCGCTCGAGCAAGCCGTCGCCGCGATGCTGGCGTCGCCGCCGGGCGCGCCCGCCGGGTCGCTCGCGCAGGCGGATACCCCGCCCACGGTGATCCTGGTGTGCGGCGTGAATGGGACCGGGAAGACCACCACCGTCGCGAAGCTCGCCCGGCGATTGCAGCGGCGAGGGGCGGAGCCTCGCTGCTCGCCGCCGCCGACACGTTTCGGGCCGGCGCGGTCGATCAGCTCAGGATCTGGGCGGACCGGCTGGGCGGTGCCGTGCGTGGGAGGGCCGGCTGCCGGGAAGGGCGACCCGGCCGCGGTGGCGTTCGACGCGATCACCGCGGCCCGCGCGCGCGGCATCGATACGGTGCTCGTGGACACCGCCGGACGCCTGCACACCGACGACCGGCTGCTCGAGGAGCTGAAGAAGATCGCGCGCGTGGCGGCCAAGGCGCACCCCGGCAGCGGCGCGCCGCACGAGTCGCTGCTCGTGCTGGATGGGACCACCGGTCAGAACGCGGTGCAGCAGGGCAAGGTGTTCGCGGCCGCGATTCCCCTCACCGGGCTGATCATCACGAAGCTCGACGGGACGGCGAAGGGCGGCAGCGTCGTTGCGCTGCGCCGCGAGCTGGCGCTGCCGATCCGATTCGTCGGGACGGGCGAAGGGATCGACGATCTGCGAGCCGTTTGATGCGAGGGCGTACGCCCACCGACTTGTGAGCGGACGAACTTGGGGAAGAGGAAGAGGAAGAGGGAAGGGTAAGGCAACAGTGTCGCTCACACTGACCACGTCGGTGAAGTACCTGAAAGGCGTCGGCCCGAAGCGCGCCGAGTCGCTTGCCCGCCTCGGCATCCGCACCGTGGGCGACCTGCTGTACCACGCGCCGCATCGCTATCTCGATGCGACGAGCGTGACGCCGTTCGCGCGTGCCGCGGTGGACTCCGAGGTGACGTGCGTCGGTCGCGTGGTGAGCACGGGGATTCTCCCCACCCGGCGCGGCCTGCGCGTGTTTCGCGCCGTGCTGCGGGATGCGAGTGGCTCGCTCGAGTGCGCCTGGCCCGGCCAGCCGTTCCTCGAGCGGCAGATCAAGCCGGGGCAGCTGCTCCTCGTCACCGGTCCGGTCCGCTACTACCACGGCCGCCAGCTCGTGCCGCGGGAGTTCATCGTGCTCGCGGATACCGCCGAGGACGACGACCGGGGCATGGTGCTCGCCGGTCTATCCTGCCACCGAAGGCCTCACCCACCGGCAGATCCGCACCCTGATTCACGAGCACCTCGACGCGTTGCTTGCGCTCGTGGTGGATCCCCATCCCAAAGCGCTGCGCGAGGCGCACGATCTCGCTGGACCTGCGGAGCGCGCTCGCCGCCGTGCACCGGCCGGCGAGTGTCGAGGATGCTGAGCGGGGCCGCCGCCGTCTGGCGTTCGACGAGCTGTTCGACCAGCAGCTGGTGCAGGCGCGCGCCCGCGTGCTCGCCAAGCGGGCGCGGGCCGGCATCCGCTTCGCGCTCAAGAAGGAGCTGACGACGCAGCCTCAAGGAGCACCTGCCCTTCGAGCTGACCGCCGACCAGCGGCACGCGGTGCGCGAGGTGGCCGATGACATGACCGCGCCGCTGCGCATGCACCGCCTGCTCATGGGGGACGTGGGGACCGGGAAGACCGTGGTGGCGCTGTTCGCCATGCTGCTCGCGGCCGAGAACGACTACCAGGCCGCCATCATGGCGCCGACCGAGCTGCTCGCCGAGCAGCACCACGCCACGCTCACCCGGCTGCTGGCGCCGCTCTCGATCCAGCCCGATCTGTTGAGCGGCCGGCTCGCCGGCAGCGCGAAGGCGGCGGCGCGGCGCCGGCTCGCGTCGGGGCGCATCGCGCATCGTGGTGGGGACGCACGCGCTGATCCAGGAATCCGTGACGTTCCACCGCCTCGGGCCTCGCCGTGATCGACGAGCAGCACCGCTTCGGGGTGGAGCAGCGCGCGCGCGCTGGTCGAGAAGGGAGACGCGCCCGACGTGCTGCTGCTCTCGGCGACGCCGATCCCGCGCTCGCTTGCCCTCACGCTTGTATGGAGACCTGGACGTCACGGAGCTGCACGAGCGGCCGGCCGGTCGCGCGCCGGTCAAGACGGCGCTGCGGACGGAAGCGGCGCGCGCCAAGATCTACGAATTTCTGCGCCGCGAGGCGGCGGCCGGTCATCAGGCCTACGTCGTGTATCCCGTGATCGAGGAATCGGAGAAGACCGATCTCAAAGCCGCCACCACGATGGCGGAGCGGCTCCAGAAGGCGCTCCCGAAGCTCCGCGTCGGCCTGGTGCACGGCCGCATGCCCGCCGAGGCGCGCGAGCGCACGATGCGCGCGTTCCGCGACAACGAGATCCAGATCCTCGTGGCGACCACGGTCATCGAGGTCGGGATCGACGTGGCCAATGCGACGGTGATGCTCATCGAGCACGCCGAGCGCTTCGGGCTCGCGCAGCTGCACCAGCTGCGCGGCCGGGTGGGCCGGGGCGCAGCGCCGAGCCACTGCATCCTGCTGTCGGACTCGCGCCGAAGCGGTGCCGCGCCTCACCGCGTTCAGCGCGACGAGCGACGGCTTCGCGATCGCGGAGCTGGACCTGAAGGAGCGCGGCATGGGGGAGCTGGCGGGCGCGCGGCAGTCGGGAGGCGTCGCGCTGCGCTTCGCCAACTTCGCGACCGACCTGCCGCTGCTCGAGGCGGCGCGGCGCGCGGCGGGAGAGATCATCGCGCGCGATCCGGCGCTCGCCCGGCCGCAGAATGCGGCGTACCGGGAGAGGATTGTGGCGAGATATGAGAGGGTTCGAGCTGTTCAGGGTGGGGTGAGAGCGGTGTCAGGTGCCAGGTGTCAGGTGTCAGGAACTGCACCTCTGGCACCTAGCACCTGACACCTGACACCTCGTCTCGTTGACAGTACTGCACCTCGCCCCTAGAATGCCGCCCCTATGCCGGAAGCTCAGCGGATCGAGGCCCTGCCGCAGCGCGTCGGGGAGACGGTGGCGGTGCGCGGGTGGGTGATGACCACGCGCTCGAGCGGCAAGATCGCGTTCGCCGCGCTGCGCGACGGCACGGGGCATGTGCAGGCCGTCCTCTCGAAGGCCGACGTGCCCGGCTGCGTGGGAGACGTTCGGTCGGCTCACGCAGGAGACGTCGGTCGAGGTGACCGGCGTGGTGCGCGCCGGACGCGCGCGCCCAGCGGCGTGGAGCTGCAGGTCGACCGATCTCCAGATCATCGGGCCCAGCGTGGACTTCCCGGTCTCCCCCAAGGAGCACGGCACGGCGTACCTGTTCGAGCACCGCCACCTGTGGCTGCGCACGCCGGCGCCAGGTGGCGATCGCGCGCGTGCGCAACGAGGTCGATGCAGGCGATCCGCGACTTCTTCTACGACGCGCGACTTCACGCTGGTCGGACACGCCGATCCTCACGCGGCGCCATCGGCGAGCGCGGCGGGAGCTCTTCGCGACCGAGTACTTCGACCTGGGCAGCGCCTACCTCGCGCAGACGGGCCAGCTCTACGTGCGAGGCCGCCGCGGCGGCGTTCGGGAAGGTGTACTGCTTCGGACCCACGTTCCGCGCCGAGAAGTCGAAGACGCGCCGCCACCTCACCGAGTTCTGGATGGTCGAGCCCGAGGTGGCCTCGGAACGATTCCGCACGCCAACATGGCGCTGCAGGAAGAGTTCGTCGCGCTACATCGTGCGCGCGCTGCCTCGGAGCGCCGGAAGACCGAGCTGGCACGGAGCTGGAGCGCGACGTCGCGCCGCTCGAGAAGGTGCAGCGCGCCGTTCCCGCGGATTTCGACTACAGCGACGCCGTGGAGAAGCTCCAGGAGCCTGGGGAGCGACATGGAGTGGGGGCGGGACCTGGGCGCGGAGGACGAAACGCTGCTCGCCGAAGACAGTACGACCGGCCCGTCATGCGTCTACAACTACCCGAAGGCAGGTGAAGGCCTTCTATATGAAGGAGAACCCGGCCGATCCCGCGCACGGTGCTGATGCAACGACATGTCTGGCGCCCGAGGGGTACGGCGAGATCATCGGCGGCAGCCAGCGCGAGGACGACTACGACAAGCTGCCTCGACCGCATCACACGAGGAAGGCCTGCCGGTCGAGTCCTACAGCTGGTATCTCGACCTGCGAAAGTACGGCACGTTCGTGCACGCGGGCTTCGGCCTTGGGCGTGGAGCGGACGGTCGCGTGGATCTGCGGGATCGCGCACATCCGGGAAGCGATTGCGTTTCCGAGGACGTTGTACAAGCTGTGGCCCTAACGACAGGGCGGTTAGACGGTGAGGCGGTAGACGGCTAGGGACTGCCTTCACCTCGTCCCAGAGCGCATCCAACTCCTCCAACGCTCGCCCGGCCCGGCTCGAGGCCGCGCCTCACGCGCCAACTCTTCCACCCCTCGAATCGCTTCTTGAACCTTGTCGTTCGGGCGCCATCGCTCGGAGCGCTGGTGCCGGGGTTGATCGAGAGTTTGCGCCCGAGGCCGGTCCACGGCGAATAGCAGATCGCCGATCTCGGCCTCGATCGCGTCAGGCTTGCCCGCTGTCCGGCTGCCCGTCTCGACCTCGGCGACCTCCTCCCTTCACCTTCGTCCGTCGGCCCACGCGCATCCGGCCAATCGAATCCGACACCGGCGGCGCGCTCCTGCAAGTCGGTAGGCCATCAGAGCAGGAGGCAGGGTCGGGGGCAGCCCCGCGAGAGCGTCTTACTCTTCCCACTTCCTCTTCCTCTTCCCCAGCTCCCAGGAGGCAGGCTTTCACCGCCCCCGAACAGGTGCGGATGCCGCCTCCACATCTTCGCTTCAAGAGCGTGCGTGACCCCCTCGGCGTCGAACTGCGCAGCGCTCTTCGCCGATCACGATCTGAAATGCGAGGTGCAGCAGGAGATCGCCGAGCTCGTCGCGCAGTCGCCGGGATCGTCGCGGCGGATCGCCTGATCGAGCTCTCGAGCACCTCTTCCACGAGATAGGGGCGCAGCGTCGCAGGGGTCTGCGCGCCGTCCCATGGGCACCGCTGGCGCAGGTCGCGGACGAGTGCGAGCGCGCGTCCAAGCGCTGAATCGCCTTTGCATTTAGCCTCCGGGCCGGGTATCATACGCGCGCCTGTGAACGTGTCAATGAGTGGGCGGACCAGCCGTGCGTGGGTCGAAGTGGACCTGGCTGCCGTAGTCGACAACGCCCGCACCGCAGCACGAGTCGCCGGCACGCGGCTCCTCCCGGTGGTGAAGGCGAACGCCTACGGGGTGGGAGCCGTCGCCGTGTCTAAGGCTCTCGGAGGTGCTCGATCCCTGGGGCTACGGCGTGGCGACGGTGGAGGAGGGGACTGGAGCTCCGCGCCGCCGGGGTCACGCGCCCGGTGGTGATATTCATGCCGGGGCAGCCGGCCGCTGTTCGACCAGTTCGATCGCTTCCAGTTGACACCGGTGCTCGGAGACGCCGACGCGATCGGGCAATGGACCGCCCGCGGCCAGCGGGCGTTCCATTTGAGATCGACACCGGCATGGGCCGCTCGGGAGTTCGCTGGGACGAGATGGCGCGGATCCGGGACGTCGCCGGCACTCCCTCCCTCGAGGGCTGTTACACGCAGTTCCATTCGGCCGAACGGTCCGACGGCTCGCCTGAGCGGCAGGCCGAGCGTTTCCTGCAGGCCGTGGGCCAGCTGCCGCGGCGACCGGCCCTGCTCCACGTGGCCAACAGCGCCAGCCGCGATGCGGGCCCGCAGTACGCATTCGACCTGATCCGCCCCGGAGTATTCCTGTACGCGCGGCTCGGCGGGTCCCGGACTTGTTTCGCCCAGGCCGGTGGTGAGGCATTCTGTGTGAGCAACACGTCCCTCTGTTGGATCGTCGAGGTCAGATGCTTCGCATCGGACACGCCTTGATTGGCCTGAGTAGCCGCGTCGGGAGCCGCACGGTGTGCCCCATCCGCTGGAGCCGGGCGACCACTGATCGGTGATGTTGCCGCCCAGGTATCTCATGCGCTGGACGCGTCCTGCGTGTCGGTGTACAGCATGTGGCGGCTTGTCCAAACCACGTCGCCGGATTTCGCCACCATCTCCCTACGCTCCCGCCAAACACTCGTCGTTGTGCAGACAATAGTGCACCGCTTCATGGACGGCCGGCGAGGGGGAGCCCAAAATCTGCAGCGACTTTCTTTGGCGCCCGGGGGCTGGGGCCCAGAGTGGCCCGATGAAGCTCAGCGCGGAGATTAAGGGTTCCCACCAACAACGTTGGTAATGCGATCGCCTGCGCGGTTCCAAAACCGATAGGTAGTGGCGCACAGCCATACGTGCGGTTATCCTCAGACAGCGGCTGGCATTTTGCCTACGGCCAGTACAGCAGGGGATATCCCCTCTACGGCCACAGGTAGACTAGAGAACGCTGTCCCCAAGGTGCTGTCCTGCGACCTTAGCGATAATAGAGGAGAGCGCCGAGCGCACTGCCGGCGCGCCGCTCCTTGCCTCATTAGGTCGTGCCTCATGTGGAGTCCCTCCAGCAGCGCCTTCGGCATCCGAGGTCGCTGGTGTCGTTCCGGTGAACCAGCCAGGACGAAGAATCATCCGAGCCCCTCCGAGGCGATTAGTTGCCCACTGGATGACCGCTTCAGCGGTAGCCACAGCCTCCTCATTGCGCCCGGTGACAGGTTCGGCGAACCCGGATAGCGGGCTGGCTGGCGCGGCGCGTAGCCCTTCCGGCGTTCCGTAGTTTCAGGGTGGGGCCTTCCGGGTTCCTCTAGTATTGTGAGAAGACGAGCCAACCGTGGACTCACGGAGTAATAACACCCTATTTGGATCAATAGGCTTTAATCGCCTTCTCAGCCGCCTGGTGAGCCTCAAAGCAGCGCAAATCCTCCAGATACGCCTCGGAAGGTGCGTTTTGCAGCGTTGTTGTTCTCAGCGACGATTCCAACCCATTTGCGAGGATCGCTGGGTGGAAATCGCTCAGGTGGCATAGACTACTTGCCCTTCCTGAGAGCTGGCGCGCAATCACCAGCGCATGGCTCGTGATAGCGCTCGACATCCTCAGGGGGTCGACGACGATGTCAACCGCCTCTCCTACCCCATGCATATGCCTATAAATCTGCCCGGTCAGCTCAAGTCGATTCACACCCGCCTTGATCACCAGCAGATCAATGTCACTGTGCGGTCCCATCTCTCCCCGAGCAGTTGAGCCAAAGATATGATCTTTTCCGGCTGCGCCACCGGGTGACACGTCGGATGATCTCGTGTAACGTCTCCTGAGCGACGGTTTTTTTCTGCTGCATCCTTCCTCCCTCCTCATAGGGGGTGCGTAATATCTTACCCAAGACGCGGCATGTCAACCGCTCCTTGCGTGTCACGCGCCTTCCAGCCCAGCGCCTCACCCCACTCACGACCGCTCCGCCAGCAGGCAGCCCCTGGGAGGTCGATGACCTGGTTACAGTGGCGTCGTTGTAATCGCTCAGATACTTCCCTTCGTAATCCACGAGTCCAAGTCGGAGACGATCAAGCCAGCCGTGTGTTGGCTTCATTAGCGATTGCGGTGAAAACTGGCCTCTTCCGTAAAGTAGACCGTGGTCTCAAAGTTGATCTCCAACACCGAGAGCGTGACGGGTGACCAAACGTCAAGAAGCTACCCATGACGGTGCTTGATTCTTTGTGGCCTTCCTGCTTCGATGTCCAACCCGCGCTTCACCGTGTGCCCTGGCAAAGACAGCCAGAAACTCGCCCGGTATCCACTTTGGCTGTAGTGCTGGCTGCTGTCACCCACTGCAACCGCACCGAATTGTGATGCCGACTTGATCCAGAGCGTAATAAAGAGTCAAACGTCAGGTTGCTGCCATTATAACCAGCCTCCCACTGCCCTGCGTCCGGCGTGTCGATATACGCCAAAAGGTACTGCGATCGCCAGATGCGCTTCGGTGATAGCAATCTGAGTGCCCTGTGCTGTGACCGAGTAAACGCTCCCCATCGAGCGCCACCCACGACCAGCATAGATTTGATGCGCACACGGAGCCAGTGCATCTCGCGCGCATGCTCACTGGGGAGGTGGCTCTGTGTCGTTTTCAGGCTGGCTGGCGTGTTGGCCTTCGAGCTGCCAGCCATTGGCGAAGCCTTGCTGACGATCTTCCAGCGAGCGTGCAACGCACCACTGCCAAAGCGTGCAAACGTCGCCGCCCGCTATGTCGTTGATTCTCCACAGCAAGAGATCACAAAGCATCCATGTTTGCGACTCGCCTTCAGGGCCGCAGGCTCCGACCATGCCGAGTCGATAGAACGTCCCTCTTCGACTGTCCAATGCACCGGCGACAGGCCTTCGCGTCCGGCGTGGCGTGTCCTTCCGCCACAGACTTGGACCAGCCGTTCCGTGAGTGCGAATCTTCATTGGCGCCATGGCAGTGGTTGCCCGAAGAGCGGTGCCTGGCTCAGGAATGTTCAGGCGAGCGCTGCCAGCAGCCAGGCTCGGCATCCTGAAGGTCGGCCAAACGTGTCGGAAGCCCTTGGTGAACCAGCCGTAGATCTCGGCGAGCAGTTGGTGGGCGGCGTCACGCTTGCCCTGGCGCTGCCACAGGCGGCCGCAGAGCTCCATGGCGGCCGCAGCCCAGGACTTGGCCTGCTGGCGGCGGGCGATGCTCGAGGCCTGGCGGAAAAGCAGGCTTCGGCCTCCGCGTCATTTGCGCCATGACAGTGCCCACAGCGGTTCCCTGAGCCGATACAGCTCGGCCTCCCACCAACGCTCCCTTCGTCCAAAGACTCAGCCACTCAGCTCAGCACAGTCAAAGTCCCTTTCATCCGCCCCACGTCCCTATATGCCTCGGCTAGCAGAGCAAGCATATACGTCTGCATCATCTTGCCCTATGCTTCGCCAGTTGGTCGCTACCTACAGACCAAGCAATGCCCATGCGACTGGGGTCCGCGCTAGTTAGAGCCCCTGCCATGCAAGGTTGTACCAAATGCCAGTAAAAGGTATGGAGAACGTTCAGTAGAGAACGCCATCAACGCTGCGGCTTGCTCCTGCACAACCTCGTTTATGTGACGAAGAATGGCGTGAGCCCAGCATGGCGAAACCAAGACTGTAGATGGGAGACACTTGCCGAGCCAAGATCAGTGCTTCATGATGTTTGCCAAAGCCTGGTCTGGGTAGCCAAGGAGCCACAGGATACAGGGGCAAGGTGGTGGACTGGGCCGGGCCACCCAGGATCTGCCTAATGCTGGTCAAAAAACGGTGCTGCTGGGTCATGAAGGCAATGTTGCATACAGCATCAGGCTTAGGATTGAATTCTCCTGAGGAAAAAGAGCATCACCCCAGAGTCCGGTGAGCTGAGGAGGAAACCAGCATCCTGGGTGCGCTGCGCCAGTGGAACAGCTAAGCTTCCCCAGTTCGTACGCTGTCTGGAACTGCCCCCGGCACAGTAGTATATACCCAGAGTCCCTGCAGCACAGGGAATGGAGTTTGGGAGGCCAGCAACACACTGAAATCTGAAGTAAT
>ERZ1370068.10612-contig-9295_pt1 | contig 36530 bp, 40 predicted proteins | sample MGYA00561227_ERZ1370068 | MGnify/ENA primary metagenome ERZ1370068 (study PRJEB38410, sample SAMEA6850437) | metagenome | study: Metagenomic assessment of the ecological functions of the soil: analysis of the soil microbiota associated with the... | reverse complement strand
TTGGCCGCTTCGTTCGGTTACGTATTGCTGGTGTCCCTACCAACTCGCGCCGTCGCTGGGCGGCCCGAGCTTCGTGGACAGCTGGGTGACCGGCGAGTTGGTCAAGCCGAGAACTACTCGATCGCCTCGCAGGTGTGGACGCAGTTCAAAGCCATCATCGTAACCATCGTGTGGTCGGGAGTCGTGGCCTTCATTGCCTACAAGATCGTCGACCTGGTGGTCGGTCTGCGGGTGAGCGAGGAAGAAGAGCGCGAGGGCCTGGACATCTCCGCGCACGGCGAGACCGCTTACAGCAAGTAGCGTCAGTCAACGTCGGACAAGCGAGCTTGGGGCCGCCTTTAGGGCGGCCCTTTCGTCTCTTGGCGCGCCGCGGGCATGCATTCGGCGGCGGCGGCGCGAAGCAGCGCTCGCAAGGCGGCGGCCGATGCCAGGCAGGCGCGCGCCCTAGAATTGGCGCTGCTTGCCCCCAGCCCTGAGCGTTTCCATGGTTCCGCATCCCGTCACCGCGCTCACCGGCCCGATCAACGAACTCGAGCAGCGCGTGCTCGAGTCGATGCCGGCGATCGAGCGCTGGTTCCGGCTCGAATGGATGGAGCACACGCCGCCGTTCTACACGTCGGTGGACCTGCGCAACGCCGGGCTTCAAGCTGGCGCCGGTCGACACCAACCTGTTCCCCGGCGGCTTCAACAACCTCACGCCCCGAGATGCTGCCGCTGGCCGTGCAGGCGCGCGATGGCGGCGATCGAGAAGATCTGCCCCGAGGCGAAGAACCTGCTGCTGATTCCCGAGCGGCCACACGCGCAACACGTTCTACCTGACAGAGCGCTGCAGCGGCTGGTGCGCGATCTTCCATCAGGCCGGGCTCAACGTGCGCCTCGGCACGCTCGACGGCGACATCAAGGCGCCGACCAAGCTGCGCGCTGCCCGACGGCGGCGAACTCACGCTCGAGCCGCTGCAGCAGCGCGCGCAGGCCGGCTCAGGGCTGAAGGATTTCGACCCCTGCACGATCCTGCTCAACAACGACCTGTCGGCGGGCGTGCCGCGGGTGCTGCAGAACCTGCACGAGCAAGTACCTGCTGCCGCCGCTGCATCGCGGGCTGGTCGGTGCGGCGCAGAGCCGCCACTTCGACGAGCTACGAAGAAGTGGCCAAGAAGTTCGCCAAGCTGCTGCGGCATGGACCCGTGGCTGATCAACCCGATGCACGCGCACTGCGGGCAGGTCGACTTCGCCGCCAGCGATGGCGCTCGACTGCGTGCGCGAGCCAACGTCGAGGCGCTGCTCACCAAGATCCGCCGCCAAGTACAAGGAATACGGCATCAACGAGAAAGCCGTTCGTCGTCGGTCAAGGCCGACAACGGCACCTACGGCATGGGCATCATGACCGTGCGTGACATCGAAGGACCTCGATGACGTCGAACCGCCGCAGCGCAACAAGATGAGCGTGGTCGAGGAGGCCTGCCGACGTCACCGACGGTGATCATCCAGGAGGGCGTGCCCACGCTACGAGCGCATCGAACGACGCGGTCGGCCGAGCCGGTGGTCTACATGATCGACCGCTACGTCGTCGGCGGCTTCTATCGCGTGCACGCCGAGCGCGGCATCGACGAGAACCTCAACGCGCCGGGTTCGAGCTTCGTGCCGCTGGCGTTCGCCGAGAGCCACCACCTGCCGCGCGTCGGCGAGAAGCCCGGGCGTCAGCGCGCCGAACCGCTTCTACATGTATGGCGTGATCGGCCGCCTAGCGATGCTGGCCGCCAGCTACGAGCTGGAGCGCCACCGACCCGAGGCCGAGATCTGAGGATTGAGCAACCCCGCAGGGCTCGTGGGCGGCGCCGATCTCGAACGAGCACCGGGCGCACAATAGCCGCTCCGTCTCGAAGGCCCGCACTCGAAACGGGTCGCGCGCTTGAGCAAGGCTTCACTCCCAACGCAGCCCTGGTGCCGTCGCCGCCTGACGCTTGTCGGCGCTTGGCGTCGTCTACGGCGACATCGGCACCAGCCCGCTGTATGCGCTGCAAGCTGGTGCTTCGACGGACGGCCACGTCGCGGTCGACGACCGAGAACGTGCTCGGCGTGCTGTCGCTGATCTTCTGGACGCTGACGATCGTCGTCTCGCTGAAGTACGTGCTGCTGGTGCTGCGCGCCGACAACCACGGCGAGGGCGGCATGATCGCGCTGCTCGCGCTGGCCACGCGCGCGGTGCGCGACCGCCGCGCGCTGCGCCGCACGCTGCTGCGTGGTGGGCCTGTTCGGCGCCGCTGCTTCTACGGCGACGGCGTCATCACGCCGGCGATCTCGGTGCTCGGCGCGGTCGAGGGCCTGGGCGTCGTCGACGCCGGCGCTGCACGCACTGCATCGTGCCGCTCACGCTGGCGATCCTGATCGGCGCTGTTCGCGCTGCAGCGCTCGGGCACCGGCAGCATCGGCAAGGCTGTTCGGGCCGATCACGCTGGTCGTGGTTCGCTGCGCTCGCGCTGCTCGGGCCTGCCGCGCGATCGTCGACCAACCCGCAGGTGCTGCAGGCGCTCAACCCGATGCTACGGCGATCGAGCTTCTTCGTCGAGCACGAGCCGGATCGCCTTCGTCGTGCTGGGCGCGGTGGTGCTGGTGGTCACCGGCGGCGAGGCGCTGTACGCCGACATGGGGCACTTCGGCAAGCTGCCGATCCGCATCGCCTGGTACGCGCTTCGTGATGCCGGCGCTGGTGATCAACTACTTCGGCCAGGGCGCGCTGCTGCTGCACGACCCGAGCGCGGTCGAGCAACCCGTTCTTACCTGCTGGCGCCGGCGTGGGCGCTGCGTGCCGCTGGTGCTGCTGGCCACGGCGGCCGCGGTGATCGCGTCGCAGGCGCTGATCTCGGGCGCCTTCTCGGTCACCAAGCCAGGCGATCCAGCTCGGCTATCTGCCGCGCATGCGCGATGCGTGCACACCTCGGTGCGCGACACCGGCCAGATCTACGTGCCGTTCGATCAACTGGGGCTGTTCGTCTGTCATCGTGCTGGCGGTCGTGCTGCTTCAGGTCGTCGGCCGCGCTCGCGCGGCCTACGGCATCGCGGTGACGCTGCGACATGACGATCACCACCGTGATGACCTTCTTCGTCATCCGCTACGGCTGGAAGTACCCGCTGGCGCTGTGCCTGCTGGCGACCGGCTTCTTCTTCGTCGATCGACGTCACGTTCTTCGCCGTCCAACATGCTGAAGCTGCTCGCCGGCGGCTGGTTCCCGCTCGCTCATCGGCGTCGGCATGTTCACGCTGATGCTGACCTGGAAGCAGGGCCGCAAGCTGGTGCGCGAGCGCGCTGCGCGACGATGCCGATCGAGCTGCACGGCTTCCTCGAGGCGGTCTTCGTCAGCCCGCCCACGCGCGGTGTCCGGCACGGCCGTCTTCCTGGCGCCGAGACAGGGCTGACGCCCAACGCGCTGATGCACAACCTCAAGCACAACAAGGTGCTGCACGAGCACAACCTGTTCGTCACCGTGCAAGCACCACGAGGTGCCGTGGATCGGCTTCGACAAGCCGCTCCGAGATCGAGGCGCTGGGCCACGACTGCTGGCAGGTGACGCTGCACTTCGGCTTCAAGAACGACCCCGACGTGCCCGGACGCGCTGAGGCTGCTGGCGGAGCCGCGGCGTGCCGCTGGACGAGATGGACGCCAGCTACTTCCTGAGCCGCGACACCGTCATCCCTGACCTTCGGCGAGCGGCATGGCGCTGTGGCGCGAAGCTGTTCGCCAGCATGCACCGCAACGCGTCCGACGGCGGCCGACTTCCTGAACCTGCCCAACAACCGTCGTCGAGCTCGGTGCCCCAGGTCGAGATCACAGGCGCGCTGATCGCTCGCAGCGCGGTAGCAGCCGGCTACGCCGCTGGACAAAAAAGCGGCGCCGCCGTCGCGAGGGCCTCGCGGCAGCGGCGCCTGCGGCGTTGCCACTGGATCGCCGCCATGAGCCTGCTCTTCGTGGCCGACCCGCTGGGAGGCCTTTCAAGACCTACAAGGCACCACCTTCGCGATGATGGCGCGAGGCCAGCCGCCGCGGGCACGCGACTTGCGCGGGCCTGCGACCCGGCCGACCTGGTGGCGGCAGCGGTGGGCCGCGTCGCGGCGACAGCCGGGCGCGCGCCTCTCGACGCTCACCGGCGACGACGAACGACTGGTTTCGAGGGCGGCGAGCAGCGCGACGATCGGCGCTGGCCGCCGCGCGCGCCGTGCTGATGCGCAAGGGCCCTCCGCCGTTCAGACGGCGAGTACTTCACGCCACCCATCTGTCGCAGCAGGCCGGAGAGCGCCAGGTGGGTATGCGCGCGTGTTCAACAAGCCGGCCGCGCTGCGCGACCATCCCGCGAAGCTCGCGATCCTGGAGTTTCGCGCGTCGTGGGCGCCGCCGACGCTGGTGACGCGCAGCGTCGCAGGCCGTCCGCGCCTTCCGCACGCCGATGCACGGCGACAACATCGTCAAGCCGCTCGACGGCATGGAGCGTGCACGGTGCATCTTCCGCGTGCGCGCCGACTGGCAGCGAACCTCGGCGCCATCGTCGAGACGATCGGGCGGTCGCGCGGCGCCACCACGCGCTGATGGTGCAGCGATTCTTGCCGGCGATCGCGCAGGCGGCGACAAACGGCATCCTCGTTGATCGATCGGCGAGCCGGCGCCGTTTCAGCCTGGCGCGCATACCCGCAGGGAGGGCGAGGCAGCGCGGCAATCCGGCGGTCGGTGGCAAGGGCGTCGCGCAGCCGCTCACCGCGCGCGACCACGAGATCGCGCGCGCGATCGGCAGCGCGTAAGTTGCGCGCACGAGGCTTGCTGCTGGTGGGGCTCGATCGTCATCGGCGACAGCCTCACCGAGATCAACGTCACCAGCCCCACCTGCTTCCAGGAGATCTGCTGCAGCAGGCGGACACCGGCCCGACGTCGCCCGCATGTTCATCGACGCGCTCGAGCGCGCGCCGGCCTCGCGACGCAGTCGAGCGCGTCGACGCCGCCGGCCTGGCACGACGAGACGCTAAGCCACGTTGCCACACCGCTGCCGCGGTACGCAGCGCCTGGCGCTGGAGCCGCTCACCCCGGCCCACGCCGACGAGTGCTGCTGGCGCCGTTGGCCGACCCGCGCCTGCGCCACGCACGTGCCGCAGGATCCGCCGGTGCCGCTGGCCGCGTTGCGCGAGCGTTTCGTTATCGATCTGAGTACGCGGCGCCCGCCGGTCGGCGACCAGCTGTGGTTGAACTGGGTGATGCGCGGCCGGCACGACGGCCAGTGCCGCGGCGCGCGCAGGCCACCGTCACCACCGGGAGCGCGCGGAGCCGTTGACCGCCACGAGGTGATGCTCGCACGCGCTCGGGGCCGCGGCTCCGCCACCGGCGCTTCTGCAGTCGCATGCATCGAGTGGCTGAGATCGAGCACGCTCGCCAGCGTGCGGCGCAGTTCTGCCGCCGAACGATTCGCTGAACAGGCGCGTCGCCAGGTTGCGCCTGAGCGATCGCTGGGCTTCGCAGCGCGTCGCGCCGCGCGAGGCGGCCGATCGAATTCAAAGGCTGGCCGCGTCGGGGATGCAGTGGACGCTGCGCCTCGATGCCCCTCCAGCGGGTCGAGCGCGATCGCGCGCGATACCCGCAGCCCGCCCGCGCACGGCTGGCAGGCCCGATCGGTGGACGCAGCAACACATTCCCCGCCGCGCGCTGGTGCTGCTGGCAGCCGGAAATCCTCACTGCTGGTGTGGGGCACCAACTGGCCGCTGTTCCTCGGGCTGGCCACGCGCGAGGTCTCGGTCGCAAAGACCTTTCGCGCGGTGTCGGTGTTCGTGGCGCGGTGCCTCGCTGCTGATCGTCGCGCGGCTTGCGCGGCCAGTCGCTGGTCGTTGCGCGGCGCGTCACTGGCGCACCATCGTCGTCGCCGACGCTTCTTCTGCTCGGTGGTGTGGAACATCGCCAGTACCTGTTCGGGCGATGCCGCATCCCTTCGGGCCAGTCGGCGGTGCTGGGCTTCACGATGCCGCTGTGGTCGGCGTTGATCGCCTGGGCCGTGCTCGGCGAGCGCCTCACCGTCCGGCATGCTGTTGGCACATCGGATTGGGCGCCGCGCCGGTGGCGCTGCTTGATGTGGAAACAGCTTCGCGGCCTACGCCCAGGCACCGCTGGGTTTGCGCTGGGCATTGCTGGCCGGCGTCGGTTGGGCCGATCGGCACGCTGATCCTGCAGCGCAGGCCGCGTCGACGTACCGGCCACCGTGCTGACCGGCTGGCAGCTGCTGATCACCGCCGTGCCATCGCGATCGGCGCGCTGTTGTTCGGCGATCACCACGTGGTTCGTGCCCATCGTGGCCGTCGACGCTGCTTGATCGGCTGCATCGGCTGGGTGCCGATGAGCATCGGCAATCTGTGCTGGTTTTCGATCGTCGGCCTGTTGCCCGCGCCGGTGGCCGGCCTGTCGTCGATCCTGGTGCCGGTGGTCGCCATGGTGGCTGGCGCACCTGACGTGCATGGCGAACCAGCTCGGCCCGGTGCAATGGCTGGCGATGGCGTGCAGTGTCGCGGCGCTGTCGCTGAGCGTTGTTCGAGTCGGCGCCGCGCCCACCCCTGCCGAGGTGGCCTAGGCTGCCGTCGCGCGCCGCCGCGACCGCGCAGCCAGCCGTCGGGCGATGCGGCTGAGGGATGCATCCCGCTGACGATCAGACCACCCTGCAGATACAGCGCGTTGAGCAGTCGCATCGCACGGTCGCGGTCGAGGCCCGGCCACGACGCCATCTGGCGCAGGTTGCAGGTGCGCCGGCGCAGGCGGTCAACCGCGACGCCGAGGATGCTAGGAATCTCCAGGCCGCGCAGGTTTCACCCCGGGGCCACGCGATACGCTGCCGTGCCGTCGATCTCGGCAACAGGCGATCGCGCGCGCCGCGCAGCGCCATCTCCCACAACAACGGCGCCAGCGGCGAATACATCTGCGACTCGCCCACCAGCGAGGGATCACGATGGCCGGGCGCGCGCAACATCGCCGGCTCTGACCTGCATCACCTGCAGCTCGTTGAGGCGGTCGTCAGGAACTGCGGCATCGATACCGGGCAATGCACCAGCCGCTCGGCCGGAAACAGCGTCAGCGGCACCACGCGATCGGTCCATTGCAGGTTCACCGTCAGCGGGTAGCCATGGCGCAGGCAAGCGGCCAGCACGTCGAGCAATTCGCTTTGCTGGCCATTGCGTTCGAAGCGCTCGAGGTCCTGCATCAGCGACGGGCTGAGCGAACTCAGCCGCGTCGACGTGGCATCGACGCTGCCGACACGGACCAGATCGTCCAGATAGCGTTGGAAGGCGCTCACCCGCATCAAATCGGGCTCGCCAAGGGGTAATGTCGACTGGAACATTGGAGTTAGGTCCGAATGTTACAACCCTGGCGCGGCCCCGGTCCCCTGATTTGAGGGAAAAGACGCGTCTAGCGCAGATCGCGTGCGCGCGCTCGAACGCGCGCCAGAAGCGCGCGTCTTGCGCGCTCGCGAAATTCACTCGCATCAACGTGCTCGATCGCGACGGCACGTGGAACAGTCGTCCCGGCGCGACCAACCAGCCCTCGGAGGCCATGCGCACCGCCAGCGGTTCGGTGTCCACGCCGGCATCGACCCAGCCGAACAGCCCTTGCGGTTCGGCGGCGAGTCGGCATCCGGCCTCCTGCGCAAGACGGACCACGCGGCTGCGCGCCGCTGCCAGACGGGTCGACACGCGCTCGGCATGGCGACGCAGCAGCCCTTGATCGAGGCACCAGGCCACCGCACGCTCCAGCAGCGCCGGCGTGGTGAGCGAGCTCAGCAGCTTGGTGTCGACGATGCGATCGACCAGTGCGCGGCGGCGCCGCCAGTGCACCGACTCGCCAGTTGGGCGCCAGGATCTTCGAGAAGCCGGTCACGTAGATAGTGCGGCGCAGACCGTCGAGCGCGGCCAGTCGCGGCGAATGCGGCGGTGCCAGCCAGGCGCGTAGGTGTCGTCCTCCACCAGGATCAGGTCGTGCGCCTCCGGCCAGCTGCAGCACCTGGTGCGCGGCGGCGAGCGACAACGTCGCACCGGTCGGGTTGTGCAGCACCGACACCGTCACGTACAGGCGCGGGCGGTGCGTCTGGACCAGCTGGCGCATCACCCCGAGATCAGGCCCCGCCGGGCCGCGCGGCACCGGCAGCAAGTGCATGCCCATGCTGATGAGCCGCGCATGCTCCACCGCCCAGCCAGGATCGTCGACCAGCACCGCGTCGCCGGGCTTGAGCAACGCGCGCGCCACGATGTCCAGCGCGTGGGTCGCACCCACCGAGGTGACGATCTGCGCGCTGTCGGCGGTGATGCCCAACTCGTTGGACAGGCGCCGCGACAGCGCTTCGCGCAACGATGGGTCGCCAGCCGGCTCGCCATAGCGCAACGCGTCGTCGGTGTTGGCGATCGCACGGCGCAGCGCGCGCTGCAGCAGCGCCGGGTCGAGCCAGGTTTCTCGGCAGCGTGCCGAGGCCGGGGCCCGGCAACGAGGCGCGGGTGCGGAACATCGCGCGGATCAACGCCGCAGTGTCCACCGGCGCTGGCAGCGCCAGATTGGGCTCGTGCGCGCGCGCGTGGCGGCAGCCATCGCAGCCGACGGCTGCGCGACAGAAGCCGCGCTGGCGGCGCGCCTCGACGAGCCCCTGTGCCTGCAGACGGTCGTAGGCGGCCACCACGGTGCGTCGGGCTCACGCCGTGCGCGCGCGCGCAATCGCGCACCGATGGCAGTCGCGCGCCCGGCTGCAATTGCCGCGCTGGCCAATGCGTTGTGCGTAGTGCGACGCGAGCCGCTCGCCGAGCGTGCCCGCGCTGTGGGCGGTGACCACCGCTGCGCCTGCGTCCGGTCGCTGTATGGCTGTGTCCATCGATACAGATGAGCAATCTGTGCCGCGAAGTGTACTGAATCTGTACCGTTGATGTGCTCAGACTGCGCCGATGAACACCACCAGCGCGGCTGCCCGCGGCGCCCTCGTGCCTGCCGTCAGGCACGCGCGATGCGTCGGATCTGCGGCGCGGCTATCTGTTGGGATTGCTTGGGGTCGCGCTATTCGCACTGACGATTCCGATGACGCGGCTGGCCAGCGGCCCGGCCAACGCGCCGCAACTGTCGCCGTGGTTCGTGGCGTTCGGCCGCGCCGCCGTCGCCGGCGGGATCGCCGTCGCTGCTACCTGCTGGCGGTGCGCGCGCGCCGCGACCGAGCGCCGTGCAGTGGCGCGCGCTCGCACTCACTGCGAGTCGGTGTGGTGTTCGGCTTCCCGCTGTTCATGGGCCTGGCGGTTGTGCGCGTCGACGCAGTGCACGCGTCGGTGGTCACCGGCATCCTGCCGCTGGTGACAGCCGCGCTCGGCGCGTACGTCCTCGCTAAACGGCAGCGGCCGTTGTTCTGGCTTTTGCTTGGGCGGGGCTGGTGCTGGTCGTTGCCTTTGCCTGGTGGCGTGGCGGCGCCGGCTTGCAGCTCGCCGATGCGTTGCTGGCGCTGGCGCTGCTGCTCGGTGCGTTTGGTTATGTGCGGGCGCCAGGTTGTCGGCCACGATGCGACCCGAGCACGTGATCTCGTGGGTGCTGGTGCTGGCACTGCCGATCACCGTGCCTGCCGCATGGTGGACGCTGCCGAGCACGCCGGTGCAGCCGGCCGTCGTGGCTGGGCTTTGCCTACGTGGCGGTGTTTTCGATGTGGCTCGGCTTCTTCGCGTGGTATCGCGCATTGGCCCTCGGCGGCACTGTGCGCGTCAGCCAGGTGCAACTGCTGCAGCCGTTCTTGTCGATCGTGGTGGCGGTGCCGGTGCTCGGCGAATCGGTCGACGACTGCGACCTGTGTGTTTCTGCTCGCCGTTATGGGCGTGGTGTTCGGCATCGACGCCGCGTCGCGTCATCGACTCCGGTCCACGGAAGCGAAGCCATGAGTGCTTGGCACCAGGCGCGCCGCTGTGCGCGCATGAACCCTCGATCATCCGCGAGATCCTCAAGCTCACCGAGCAGCCCGGCGTGCTGTCGATGGCCGGTGGCCTGCCGTCGGCCGATACCTTCCCGGTCGCAGGCGATGCGCGACGCCTGCGACAAGGTGCTGCGCGACACGCCGCGCGAGGCGCTGCAGTACGCCGCCAGCGAAGGCTTCGGCGCCGCTGCGCGAGTGGGTCGCCGAGCACCTGCGGTGCAGGGCATGGCGGTCGACGCCCGAGCAGGTGCTGATCACCACCGGCTCGCAGCAGGGCCTCGACCTCGTCGGCAAGGTGCTGATCGATGCCGGCGCGCCGGTGGCGGTCGAGACGCCCACCTACCTCGGCGCGCTGCAGGCATTCGCGCCCGTACGAGCCGAACTTCGTGTCGCGTGCGACGGTGACGACGACGGGCCGCTGCCGGAAGCCTTCCGCGACTGGCGCGCGGGCGCCGGGCGCGCGCTTCGCCTACCTGCTGCCGAACTTCCAGAACCCCACCGGCCGCGTGATCCCGCACGCACGGCGTGAGGCGCTGGTCGAACGCGGCGCGCGCGCGCCGGCTGTGCCGCTGGTCGAAGACAACCCCGTACGGCGACCTGTGGTTCGACGACGGCGCCGCCGCCCGCGCTGGCGTCGCGGTGGCCCGAGGGCAGCGTCTACCTCGGCTCGTTCTCCAAGGTGCTGGCGCCGGGCTTGCGCCTCGGCTACGTCGTGGCGCCGATGGAGCTGATGCCGAAGCTGCTGCAGGCCAAGCAGGCGTCGGACCTGCACACGCCGAGCTTCAACCAGCGCGTGGTGCACGAGGTCGTGCGCGAACGGCTTCCTCGACCAGCACGTGCCGACGATCCGCGCGCGCTACACGCGCGCAGCGCGACGCGATGGAGCGCCGCGCTGCGCCGCCACATGCCGGCCGGCACGACCTGGCACGCGCCGCAGGGCGGCATGTTCTTCTGGGCACGCCTGCCCGCCGGACTCGATGCGATGCAGCTGCTCGAGCACGCGGTGGCCGCCGGCGTGGCGCTTCGTGCCGGGCGCGCCGTTTTATGCCCACACACCTGACCCGCGCGCGTTGCGGCTGAGCTTCGTCACTTTGAGCCCTGCCGACATCGAAAAAGGCATCACCGCGCTGGGCCGGGTGCTGCACGAGGCGCTGAACGCGTTGCCGGTCGTTGCGTCATGAGCGCCGCGCTGGACGATCTGCGCGCGGCGGCTGCCGCCGTGCACGTGCACGTGGCGCCGACGCCGCAGCACCCATGGCCGCTGCTGCGCGAGCGCTGCGGCATGCAACTGTGGGTCAAGCACGAGAACCATACGCCGGCGGGTGCGTTCAAGGTGCGCGGCGGCATCGTGTACTTCGATCGCCTGCTGGCCAGCGGTGCGCGGCTCGGCGGGGTGGTCAGCGCTACCCGCGGCAATCACGGCCAATCGATTGCGCTGGCGGCGCGACAGCACAACCTGCCGGTGACTATCGTGGTGCCGCATGGCAACAGCCGCGAGAAGAACGCCGCGATGCGTGCATTGGGTGCCACGCTGATCGAGCATGGCGACGACTTTCAGTCGGCGCGCGAACACGCGCAGGCGTTGGCAGCGCAGCACTGGCTGGCACATGGTGCCGTCTTTCCATCGCGATCTGCGGCCGGCGTGGCCAGCTATGCGCTCGAACTGTTCGACGCGGTGCCCAAGCTCGACGCGGTGGTGGTGCCGATCGGCATGGGCTCGGGCGCCTGCGGCGTGATCGCGGCGCGTGATGCGCTGGGTCTGGACACCGAAGTGATTGGTGGTCGTCAGCGATGGCGCGCCGGCGTATGCGCCGTCGCTCGCGGCCGGCCGTGTGGTCGCCCACGAGGTCACCACCGAGCTGGCCGACGGCATGGCGTGTCGCGTGCCGGACGAGACCGCGCTCGACATCTTGAAACGCGGCCTGTCGTGAGTGGTGAGCGTCAGCGACGCCGACATCGCGGCCGCGATGCGCACGTTGTTCGAGTGCACGCACCAGGTCGCCGAAGGCGCCGGTGCCGCGGCGTTGGCGGCAGCGACCACGCTGCACGCGGTTGCGCGGGCGCCGCGTCGCTGTGATCCTGAGCGGCGGCAACGTCGATCGCGACGTCTATGCCCGGGTTCTGCAGGAGCAATGAGATGGCGCAAGCGCGACGTTTCTCTCAACTCGACGTCTCACCGCGGTGCCGCTGCTCGGCAACCCGCTGGCGGTGGTGCACGACGGCAGCGGCCTGAGCGATGCGCAGATGGCCAGCCTTTGCCAACTGGACCCATCTGTCGGAAACCACCTTCCTGCTGCCGCCCAGCAAACCCGAGGCGGACTATCGCGTTCGCATCTTCACGCCCGAGCGCGAGCTGCCGTTTGCCGGCCACCCGACACTCGGCAGCTGCCACTGCGTGGCTTGCCGGCAGGCGGCGTGCCGCGCGACGCGACGGCGAAGTGGTGCAGGAGTGCGGCGCGGGCCTGGTGCGCATCCGCCGCGATGGCGCGCGCTTGGCGTTCGCCGCGCCGCCGCTGCGCTCGCAGCGGGCCGCTCGAGCCGAGCTGATCGAGCGCATCGAACGCGGCTTGCGCTGGCGCGCGGCGAGATCGTCGATCACCCAGTGGGTCGACAACGGCCCCGGCTGGTGCGCGGTGCGCCTGGCGTCGGCCGAACGCGTGCAGGCGTTGAAACCCGACTCACAGCGGCGTTGCGCGGACTCAGCCTTCGGCGTCGTGGCGCCGCATGCAGCGGGCACCAGCGATGCGCAGTTCGAAGTGCGCGCATTGATCAGCCAGGGCCCCGGCTATGAAGACCCGCGTCACCGGCAGCCTGAACGCCAGCCTGGCGCAATGGTTGATCGGCTCGGCAGTGGCGCCGGCGCAGTACGTGGCCGCGCAGGGCGCCGTGCTGCAGCGCGCCGGCCGCGTGCACGTGCGCCAGATCGGCGGCGACATCTGGATCGGCGGCGATGTCTGCGCCGTGGTCGCCGGTACAGTGGCGTTGTGAACGCCGCACGGCCCCTCCGAAATCATTCGTTCCCCTGCGAGCCACGAAGCGGCTCCTTCGCAGCCCTGGGCCAGGGGGCCTCATGAACGCGCGCGTCGACCACCTCGTCATCGTCGCCGACACCCTCGAACAGGGCGTCGCACTGGTGCGAGACCACGCTGGGCGTCGAGCCCGTGGCCGGCGGTCAAGCATCCGCTGATGGGCACGCACAACCGCTTGCTCGCCATCGGGGACGAGCGGCTTCCCGCGAGCACGTACCTTGAAATCATCGCGATCGATCGCGACGCCTGCGCGCCGCAGCGCGCCGCGCTGGTACGACGATGGACGATCCGCCGCGTTGCAGGCGGCGCGCACGCGCGCGCCGCGCCTGGTGCACGTGGTGGCGCGCACCGCGATGATCGAGATGCTGCGCTGGGGGCTGATCAACTGCGGCCTTGATCCCGGCGTGCCGATCGCCGTCGCAGCGCGAACACGCCGGCTGGCCTGCTGCAGGCTGGCGCATCACGGTGCGCGACGATGGCCGCATCGAATGCGCCGGCGCCGCTGCCGACGCTGATCGAATGGCAGGGTCCGCATCCATACGACCGACTGCCGTCATCGCCGCGTCGTGCTGCGCGCGCTGACGTTGCGCGGGCTCGCCGGCCGCAGGCGGTCGACGTGCTGAGGCTGCCTGCGGTGCAGACGGTGCCCAGCGCCGGCGCGTCGGCACGCGAGGCGGCGTTCAGTGCGACCTGCGAGACGCCGCGCGGCGCGGTGACGCTGGATTCTGGACCTGACCCGCACGCGGCGTGTGTTGATATCGAGGACACGATGACCGACGAACTCTTCCGCGACGATTCGCCACGCTGCGCGAATGCGCGGCCGCGCGTGATTGCCGCCGATGCGACCGGCATTCAGCTCGACCGCACGGTGTTCTATCCGCTGGGCGGTGGGCAGGCCGGTGACGCCGGTGTGCTGCGTCTGCCCGATGGCACGCGAGGTGCGCATCGTCGACACCCGCAAGGGGCGCAGCAGCCGGGCGAGATCGTGCATCGTGCCGGCACCCGATGCCGACGCTGCTCGGCGCTTCAGGTCGGCACGCCCGTGACCGCGCAGATCGACTGGCGACGGCGCCACCGCCACATGCGCTTCCACACCGCGACGCATCTGCTGTGCGCGCTGGTGCCGCATCCGGTGGACGGCTGCTCGATCACCGCCGACTACGCGCGGCTCGACTTCCACATGACCGAGCCGCTCGACAAGGAAGCGCTGACCGCAGGGCCTCGCTCGCCTGGTGGCCGAGGCGCATGCGGTGAGCCACCGCTGGATCAGCGAGGCCGAGCTCGACGCCAACCCGGGCCTGGTGCGCAGCATGAGCGTGCAGCCGCCGCGCGGCCACGGGCCGCGTGCGCGTGATGGAGGTCGACGGTGTCGACCTGCAGCCCTGCGGCGGCACGCACGTCGCCAACACCGCGGAGATCGGCGCGGTGGTGGTGACGAAGATCGAGAAGAAGAGTGCACGCGCCAGCGACCCGCACTCGAGTTGGTCTCCAGGCGTGAGCGGGCGCCCTTTTCGGCTGGAAGGTCTACATCGCGTCAGCGACGGACGCGCCGCCGGTGCGTGCCGCAGCACGACAAACAGGCCGGCGAACTCGCCGGCCGCGGGGCGCCGACCCTGCGCGCGCGGCTCGTGCTCTCAGTTGGTGCTGTACTTCTCGGCGCGGAAGTCGTCGTGGCAGGCCTTGCACGGCCGCGCCGAGCTGGCCAATGGCCGCCTTGATGTTGTCGAGGTTGCCGGTCTTGGCAGCGGCCTCGAACTTCTCGGCCTCGGCCATGCATCTTGGTCTGCAGGTCTTTGAACTTGGCCGGGTCCTTCCAGATGTCGGGCTTGGCGCGGGTCGGCATGCCCTTGTCGGTGCCTTCGCCGAACGCCACCCAGGGCAGCTTGGACATCACGACCACGACCGAGGCGCTGTCGGCCGCCGTCTTGGGGTCGAACGGCGCCTTGCCCTGCGCCATGGCGCCCACGCGGCCCAGCTGGGTGGCCATCACATAGAGAGCGCTCTGTCGGTACTTGATGGCGTCCTCGGGCTTCTGGAATTGCGCGGCGGCGCCGCAGGCTGGTCAGTGCGGCACCTGCGGCAATGGCGGTCACGACGAGACGTTTCATTCAAATCCTCCAGCGTGCGTTTCGGTTGAAAAACTGGGCGGCAGCCGGCGCTTGCGGGCGCGGCGGACGGCGAGTGTACGTGCCAGGGCCTCGGAGATTCCTCGACTCGGTGAATCCACCGATGGGCTGCTCGGGTTTCGGACCTGCAGCGGCGCGCACTTCCGTTATCGTTGCATCCGTGTCATACAGTCAGCGCGCTGGCCTGCGGAGAACGAGCGCATGAGTGACGACAACGCCCCCACGCCGAAAGGCTCAGCGCGTGGTGCGCGTGTGGGACCTGCCGACTCGGCTGTTCCACTGGCTGCTGGCGGTGGCCGTGGTCGCCCAGGTGACCACCGGCACGATCGGCGGCGCCGCGCTGACCTGGCACTTTCGCGTCGGCTACTGCGTGTTCGCGCTGATCGTGTTCCGTGTCGTGTGGGGTCTGGTCGGTGGCCGCTGGTCGCGGTTTGCGACGCTTCATCTACGGGCCGGCCAGCATGCTGCGCTACGTGCGCGGGCAGTGCCGCGAGCGGCGACCACTTTCCACGTCGGGCACAACCCGTTGGGCAGCGCCTCGGTGTTTGCGATGCTGGTCATGCTCGCTGCGTTCAGGTGGCCACCGGTCTGGTGGCCGACGACGAGATCGCCAACACCGGGCCGCTCAACCAGCTACGTGTCGTCGGCGTTCGCATTGAGCGACTGACAGCCTGGCACAAGGGGTCCCGGCATCGCGGCTGATCCTGACGCTGGTGGTGGCTGCACATCGGCGCCATCGCGTTCTACACCTGGCGCAAGGGCCACGATCTGGTGCGTCCGATGGTCGGCGGCGACAAGCTGCTGCCCGGCACGGTGCCGGCCAGTGTCGACGATCGGCTCATCGCGCACGCGCGCGCTGGCGATCGCGGTGGTCTGTGCCGCGCTGGTGGCCGCGGTCGTCAAGCTCGGGGGCTGATCGATGCACTCACGCAAGGCCGGGTTGGCGGCAGGCACGCGCAGCGGCGACCGAGCGCGTGCGCCGCGCGTGCAACTGCTGACCCCGAATCGCCGCCCCAGTTCGAAGCGACGCGGGCGATCTTTCGCGAGTACGCGGCCGGGCTCGGCGTTGACTCTGTGCTTTCAAAACTTCGAGGCCGAGCTGGCGGCTTTGCCCGGCGAATACGCGCGCCGCGCGGCGCGCTGCTGCTGGCCACCGTCAACGGCGAGCTGCGCCGGCTGCGGCGCTTGCCGGGCGCTGCCCGATGTCGACTACGCCAACGCCTGCGAGATGAAGCGCCTGTACGTGCGCCCGGGTTTCCGCGGCTCGGGATCGGGCGCATGGCTGGCGCAGGCGCTGATGGACCAGGCGCGATGCAGGCCGGCTACACGGTGATGCTGCTGGACACGCTCGACGACATGGAAGCCGCCCGCGGGCTGTACGTGGCGCTCGGATTCGAAGAGATCCCGCCGTACTACTTCAACCCGATTCCGGCGCGCACTATCTGAAGGCGGAGCTCGAAGGCGGGCTCGGCCGACCACCGGACGCATGAGGCTGTGATGGACGATTCTTCGGTGGTGCAGTTGCAGCAAGGTGCGCTGCGGTTGGCGCTGCGCGCCCGATCTCGGCGGTGCGATCGCGGGCCTGTGGCTCGATGGGTTGCCGGTGTTGCGCTCGTGCGAGCCGCAAGACCTGACGAGTGTGCGCACGTCGGGCTGCTATGCGTTGGTGCCGTATTCCAACCGCATCGGGCAGCGCCAGTTCGAGTTGGCTCGGACGCCGCTACACGCTGGCGAGCAACAGCCAGCGACGAGCCGCACAACCTGCACGGCACGGCGTGGCTCGATGCGTGGCAGGTGCTGCAGCGTTCGCCGTCGGCCGTGACGCTGGAAAACACGCACCCAGCGACGAGTCCTGGCCATTCTGATTCCACGTCGAGCAGACATTCGAAGCTGACAACCCGATTCGCTGCGCATCTCGCTGGCCGCCACCAACATCGACGCGCGGCAGACGCCGATGGGGCTGGGCTGGCATCCGTATTTCGTGCGCCGCGAGCGCAGCCGCGTCCACCTGGAGTTGCAGCACCGCTGGGATGCCGACGCAATCCAAGCTGCCGGTGCGGCGCGTGGCGCAGAACGTGCTCGACGCCGACGTCGCGGTGCTCGACCTCGACAACTGCTTCGACGGCTGGAGCGGCCCGGCGCGCATTCGCGACGAGCGCCTGTCGCTGCGCCTGACCTCGTCGCTCAACCACGCGGTGGTGCACACGCCGCGCGATCGCGACTACTTTTGCGTCGAGCCGGTCAGTCACGTCAACAACGCCTTGGGCAGCGACGAGCCCAAGCCGCGCGGCGTGTTGGCGCTGGCCAGCGGCGAGACCGCGCGGGCCTGGATGCAGCCTCGACGTGGCGCACATCTGAGCTCAGGCCGCGGCCGCCGCGGCGTCAGGCGGCGCGTCTGTCCGATGGCCAACGTGAAGAACGCCGCGTCGGGCACCCCTTGCGTCTGACGCGCCTGCGCCAACAAGCGCGGCGGCTCGTCGAGCGACTCGTCGGTCAGCTCGAACGTGCCCCAATGGATCTCCATCGACGCCTTGGCGCCGAGGTCGCGGTGGATGCGCACCGCCTCGTCCGGGTTCACGTGCTGGCGCTCCATGAACCAGCGCGGCGCGTAGGGCGCCGATCGGCAACAGCGCGATGTCGAAGCCGCCATCCTTGCGCGGCGCTGTGCGCTCGGCGAAGCGCTCGCGAATGTCGGCGAAGTCCTTGAGTATCCGGTGTCGCCGGCGAAGAACAAATGCAGCTCGCGCGCAAACAGCGCATAGCCGCCCCACAGCGTGTCCATGCGATCGGTCAGGCCGCGGCCCGACCAGTGCTGCACCGGCGTCAGCACGATCTCGACATCGCCGAGCCGATGCGATTGCCACCAGTCGAGCTCGACCACGCTGTCGATGTCGCGCTTGGCAAACCATGCTTTCAGTCCCAGCGGCACCACGAACAGCGGCGGCCCGCCAGCCTGCTTGGCCAGCGCCCTGACGCTGTCGTCGTCGAGGTGGTCGTAGTGGTTGTGCGAGATCAGCACCAGATCGATGTGCGGCAGCTCATGCAGCCACAGGCCGGGCTTCTGTGCCCGCTGCGGCCCGATGAACGACAGCGGCGAGGCGCGGTTCGAGAAGATCGGGTCGGTCAACACGTTCAGGCCACCGAGTTGCGCGAGCACCGTGGCGTGCCCGATCCAGGTGACGGTGGGCACCATGCGCGCACCGGCCTTGGCATTGCTCTGGATCAAGCCGAGGTCGGGCACGATCTGCGGCGTGGCCGAGGCGGGCGCTGCGGGCAGGCCGTCGCGCCAGGCGTCGAACCTCCAGCGCATAAAGTCGGCCATGCCTCGCGGGCTCAGGTCGATGTAGTTGTTCTTGAAAGCGCCGTCGCGGTGATGCGGCGTTTGGCCAGCGACGGCGTTGGGCTTCGTTGGCGCAAGCCGATGAGCGCAAGGGCGGTCGCGGTCGCGCACGCGCTGCGCACGCCACCAGCGCCGGGCAATGAAGCTTGATCTGCATCGCGCGATTGGAGCGCACTGCATGCGATGTGCCCGAACGTGTCGGCGGCACCGGGTATTTCCGTATAATCCGCCGGTTTTGTCCCGACCCACGAGCGCGCGATGTCCGAGCGCAATTTGTCATCCGGCACGCACGGCGCGTGGGACGAGGCCGACGAGCGCTTCAGACGCCTGACGCCCTCCGAAGCCGCGGCGTTGCGGGCCAAGAACCCGCAGTTGTCTCCTGGCGGGTGATCGTGGCGCAAGCCGCGGTCGGTGGCGTGGTTGCGCTGTTGGCGTGGCTGCTCGGTGGCGGACGGGAGCATGCGTGGTCGGCCTTGTATGGCGCCGTCACGGCGGTGGTGCCGGGCGCGTTGTTGGCGCGTGGTGCATGACCAGCCGGCTCTCCAGCGTGTCGCCGGTGGTCTCCGCCTTCAGCGTCATGTTGTGGGAGACGGTGAAGATCAGGGCGACAGTGGCGTTGCTGGTGGCAGCGCCACAGGTGGTGCGACCGCTGAGCTGGCCGGCGTTGCTGGCTGCCCTGGCGGCGTGTGTGTCGGTGTACTGGTTCGCGCTGTCGTGGCGCGGCCGCAAGAGTTAGAGCTGAACAAGAGCGAACAAGATGGCCGTCGAATCGCATGCGCACCCAGCCCTGGCGACTACATCGTCCACCATCTCACCCACTGGGGCAAATGCCGAGGCCAAGGGGCTGGTCGATCTCTCGGTGATCCACTGGGATTCAGTGATCTTCTCGGTGCTGCTTGGCGCACTGGGCTGTGGGCTGATGTGGCTGGTCGCACGCAAAGTCACCTCGGGGTGCCGGGTCGGCTGCAGGCGGCGGTGGAGTTCTTGGTCGAGATGGTCGACCGCGAGTCCAAGGGCATCATTCACAACGCACACAGCCGCAAGCTGGTGGCGCTGATGGCGCTCAGCGTGTTCGTGTGGGTCTTTCTGCTCAACGCGATGGATCTGTTGCCGGTGGATCTGCTGCCGCTCATCTGGCAGTGGGTCCGACGGGGCAGCCGGCCACGATCCCGAACACGCCTACTTCGCGCGTCGTGCCGACTGCCGGATCTGTCGGTGACGCTGGGGCTCTCGCGTGGCCGTGCTGATCGCCGTCCTGATCTACAGCATCAAGATCAAGGGTCTGGGCGGCTGGGCGCACGAGTTGATCACAGCGCCGTTCGGCGCGCCGAAATTGACCGCCAACCCACTCACGTGGATCGGCTTCGCGCTGATGTGCGTTGCCAATTTTGCGATGCAGATGATCGAGTTCGTCTCCAAGACCTTGTCGCATGGCATGCGTCTTTACGGCAACATGTACGCGGGTGAACTGATCTTCATGCTGATCGCGTTGCTGGGCGGTGCGTTCACGCTGTCGGCGGGCGGCCTGGTGCTGGCCGCGCTGCAGATCGTCGCCGGCACGGGGTGGGCCATCTTCCACATCCTGATCATCACGCTGCAGGCCTTCGTCTTCATGATGCTGACGATGGTCTACATCGGCCAGGCCCACGACACGCACTAAAGCGCGCGCCGGGCGTCTTCTCGTTTCTCCCAAACCTTTCCACATTCGAGGAAATACAACATGGAACTCATCGGTCTCGTAGCGGTTGGCGTTGGCCTGATCATCGGCTTGGGTGCCATGGGCGCCTGCATTGGCGTGGGCATCATGTCCAGCAAATACCTGGAGTCGGCCGCCCGCCAGCCCGAACTGATGGGTGAGTTGCAGACCAAGGTGTTCCTGCTGCTGGGCCTGATCGACGCCTCCTTCATCATCGGCGTGGGCATCGCGCTGTGGTTCACGACGGCCAACCCGTTCCTGGCGCAACTGGCGAACCTGCCCAAGTAATCGGCGCGCCGGGCGAGGCCCGGTGTGACGCGGCCGACTTCGCTGCACGTTGGCCCACCCATCACTGATTGAGGCTTGAGCCGTGAGCATCACCAGCACCCTGATCATTCAGATGATCGTGTTCCTGATCCTGATCTGGTTCACGATGAGGTTCGTCTGGCCGCCGATCATTACCGCGCTCGACCAGCGCGCCAAAAAAGTGGGCCGAGGGTTTGTCGGCGGCCGACAAGGCCAAGGCCGAACTGGCCAGCGCCAACAAGCGGGTCGAGCAGCAGCTGGCCGCCGCGCGAGAGGATGCCGCCAAGCGCCTGGCTGACGTCGAGCGCCGGGCCCAACAGATGATCGAAGAGGCCAAGGGCAAGGCCAGCGAAGAGGGCGCCAAGATCATCGCCCAGGCCAAGGCCGAGGCCGAGCAGGAGTCGATGAAGGCACGCGAAGCGCTGCGTGGCCAGGTGGCCGCGTTGGCGGTGATGGGCGCCGAGCAGATCCTGCGGCGCGAAGTCAATGCCGGCGTGCACTCGAGCTGCTGAATCAACTGAAGGCGGAACTCTGACCATGCGCCCCCACGCTCACATTCGTTCGTTGCCACGCGGCGTTGCAAGCCGCGTGGCGTTCGCCGGCCACTCGCGAGCGCGCAGGCGCTCGCTCGGTGCGGGCGCACCCCCGCGGGGCGCATCAGTGCCTTCTGGGCGGCCGGGCGGCACTGACATGGCCGAGCTCGCCACCATCGCCAGACCGTACGCCGAGGCGCTCGATCGGTCCGTCGAGGGCGCCAGACGCCCTGGCGTTGATTCCGCACATTGCAAGCGCTGGCCGCCGTGGCGCGCCGCCCCGAGATGCAGCAACTGGCCGACAACCCGAAGGTCAATGTCAAGCAGGTGCTCGAGGTGATCACCGGCGTGGCAAAGACCGCACTCGATGCGAAGGTGTCGAATCTGCTGCGCACCGTCGTCTGAAAACGGCCGCCTCGCTGCGCTGCCCGAGATTGCGGCGCAGTTCAATGCGCTGGTGAAGTCGCGTTCGGGCACTTCGGACGCCACCATCGAAAGTGCGTTCCCCATCGAGGCTGCGCAACTGCCTCAGGTGGTGGCAGCGCTCGAAAAGCGATTTGGCCGCAAGCTCAATGCCAACGTCGTGGTGAACTCCGAGCTGATCGGTGGCATCCGGGTGGCGGTGGGTGACGAGGTGCTCGACACCTCGGTGCAGCGCGCGGCTGGAGAAGATGAAGTTGGCGCTGGTGGCCTGAAGGCCGCTAGCGCGACCTACGATTCGAGATCATTCCTGCCGGAGCTCTACGAGCAGCCGGCGCTGGAGCTGAACATGCAACTCAACCCCGCAGAAATTTCCGAACTGATCAAGAGCCGCATCGAGGGCATTGGCGTCTCGGCCGACATCAAGAACCAGGGCACGGTGCTCACCGTGACCGACGGCATCTGCCGCGTGCACGGCCTGTCCGACGCGATGCAAGGCGAGATGCTGGAGTTCCCGCCCACCAAGGCCGGCCAGCCGACCTACGGCCTGGCGCTGAACCTCGAGCGCGACTCGGTCGGCGCGGTGATTCTGGGCGAGTACGAGCACATCTCCGAAGGCGACACGGTCAAGTGCACCGGCCGCATTCTCGAAGTGCCGGTGGGCCCCGAGCTGATCGGCCGCGTGGTCAACGCGCTGGGCGCACCGATCGACGGCAAGGGCCCGATCAACGCCAAGATGACCGACGTCGATCGAGAAGGTTGCGCCCGGCGTGATCGCGCGCCAGAGCGTGAGCCAACCGGTGCAGACCGGCCTGAAGTGCCTCGACTCGATGGTGCCAGTCGGCCGTGGCCAGCGCGAGCTGATCATCGGCGACCGCCAGACCGGCAAGACCGCGGTGGCGATCGACACCATCATCAACCAGAAGGGTCAGAACATGACCTGCGTCTACGTGGCGATCGGGCAGAAGGCCAGCTCGATCAAGAACGTGGTGCGCTCGCTCGAACAGCACGGCGCGATGGACTACACCATCGTCGTCGCGGCCTCGGCTTCCGAATCGGCGGCGATGCAGTACGTGTCGCCCTACTCGGGCTGCACGATGGGCGAATATTTCCGCGACCGCGGGCAAGACGCGCTGATCATCTACGACGACCTGTCCAAGCAGGCCGTCGCCTACCGCCAGGTGTCGCTGCTGCTGCGCCGTGCCGCCCGGCCGCGAGGCGTATCCCCGGCGACGTGTTCTATCTGCACTCGCGCCTGCTCGAAGCGCGCCGCGCGCGTGAACGCCGAGTACGTCGAGAAGTTCACCAAGGGTGCCGTCAAGGGCAAGACCGGTTCGCTCACCGCGCTGCCGATCATCGAAACGCAGGCCGGCGACGTGTCGGCGTTCGTGCCGACCAACGTGATCTCGATCACCGACGGCCAGATCTTCCTCGAGACCGTCGCTGTTCAACAGCGGCATCCGCCCCGCCATCAACGCCGGCATCTCGGTGTCGCGGGTCGGCGGCGCGGCGCAGACCAAGCTGATCAAGAGCCTTGTCGGGCGGCATCCGCACCGACCTCGCGCAGTACCGCGAGCTGGCGGCGTTCTCCCAGTTCGCGTCCGACCTCGACGAGGCCACGCGCAAGCAGCTCGACCGCGGTGCACGCATCACCGAGCTGCTCAAGCAGAGCCAGTACTCGCCGCTGCCGATCTCGCTGATGGCGCGCATCGATCTTCGCGGCCAACAAGGGCTACCTCGACGACGTCGGCCTGGAGAAGGTGCTGTCGTTCGAGCGCGGCCTGCACCAGCATCTGCAAAGCAGCCACGCGGCGCTGCTGAAGAAGCTGGAAACCGACAAGGCGATGGACAAGGCGGCCGAAGAAGAGCTGGTCGCGGCCATCACCGCGTTCAAGAAGTCGTTCGCCTGATCGAGCGAGCCAAAGCATGGCATCCGGCAAAGAAATCCGCGTCAAGATCAAGAGCTTCGAGAGCACGAAGAAGATCACCAAGGCCATGCAAATGGTCTCGGCCTCGAAGATGCGCAAGACGCAGGACCGCATGCGCGCCGCGCGCCCCTACGGCGACAAGATCCGCAACATCACGGCCAATCTGGCGAAGGCCAACCCCGAGTACCGCTCGCCGTACATGCGCAAGGTCGACGGCCCGGCGAAGTCGGCGGGTTCATCGTCATCACCACCGACAAGGGCCTGTGTGCTGGCATGAACACCAACATCCTGCGCGCGGTGACGCAACAGATGCGCGAGGTGCAGACCGCGGGCGGCCAGATGCAGGCCGTGGCCTTCGGCAGCAAGGGCTTGAGTTTTCTCAACCGCATCGGCGTGCAAGGTGGTCAGCCAGGCCACTCAACTGGGCGACAGCCCGCAGATGGAAAAGCTGATCGGGCCGGTGATGACCATGCTCGACTTGTTCGCCAGCGGCCAAGCTCGACGCGGTGTACCTGTGCTACACGCAAGTTCATCAACACGATGACCCAGCAGCCGCGGGTCGAGCAGCTGCTGCCGCTGTCGGCCGAGCGCATGCAGGCCACCGAGGGACAAGAATCTCAGTACGCCTGGGATTACATCTACGAGCCCGAAGCGCGCGGTGGTCATCGACGCGCTGATCACCCGCTACATCGAGGCGCTGGTGTACCAGGGCGTGGCCGAGAACATGGCCAGCGAACAGGCTGCGCGCATGGTGGCGATGAAGGCCGCCACCGACAACGCCGGCAGCCTGATCGACGAATTCAAGCTCATCTACAACAAGCAACGCCAGGCGGCGATCACCAAGGAACTGTCGGAGATCGTCGGCGGCGCAGCAGCCATTTCTGGCTGATGCGGCGACCTCGAATCGGTGAAGGCTAACTTGAGCGCAGCGAAAGTTATGTGAGCAAAGCGAACGGCCGGAACCAAAGCGCTCGGCGTTCCAGAGATCGAATACCGTTTGAAGGATCCATTGAAATGGAAATGGCACAAGGCAAGATCGTTCAGTGCATCGGCGCCGTGGTCGATGTCGAATTCCCGCGCGACCAGATGCCCAAGATCTACGACGCGCTGAAGATGGAAGGCACCGCGCTCACGCTCGAAGTGCAGCAGCAGCTCGGCGACGGCGTGGTGCGCACCATCGCGCTGGGCTCGTCCGACGGCCTGCGCCGCGGCATGATGGTGACCAACACCGGCGACGCGATCACGGTGCCGGTGGGCAAGGCCACGCTCGGCCGCATCATGGACGTGCTCGGCAACCCGATCGACGAGCGCGGCCCGGTCGACCAGACGCTCACGCGCGTCGATCCACCGCAAGGCGCCGCTCTACGACGAGCTGACGTCCTTCGACCGAGCTGCTCGAAACCGGCATCAAGGTGATCGACCTGATCTGCCCGTTCGCCAAGGGCGGCAAGGTGGGCCTGTTCGGCGGCGCCGGCGTCGGCAAGACCGTCGAACATGATGGAGCTGATCAACAACATCGCCAAGGCGCACTCGGGCCTGTCGGTGTTCGCCGGCGTCGGCGAGCGCACCCGCGAGGGCAACGACTTCTATCACGAGATGATGGACTCGAAGGTCGTGGTCTCGGAGAACCTGAGCGAGTCGAAGGTGGCGATGGTCTACGGCCAGATGAACGAGCCGCCGGGCAACCGCCTGCGCGTGGCGCTCACCGGCCTGACGATCGCCGGAGTCGTTCCGCGACGAAGGCCGCGACGTGCTGTTCTTCGTCGACAACATCTACCGCTTCACGCTGGCCGGCACCGAGGTGTCGGCGCTGCTGGGCCGCATGCCCTCCGCGGTGGGCTACCAGCCGACGCTGGCCGAGGAGATGGGCCGCCTGCAGGAGCGCATCACCTCGACCAAGGTCGGCTCGATCACGTCGATCCAGGCCGTGTACGTGCCGGCCGACGACTTGACCGACCCGTCGCCGGCCACCACCTTCGCGCACCTGGACGCCACCGTGGTGCTGAGCGCGCGACATCGCGTCGCTGGGCATCTACCCGGCGGTGGACCCGCTGGACTCGACATCGCGCCAGGTCGACCCGCACGTGATCGGCGAAGAGCACTACACCACCACGCGCGCCGTGCAGCAGACGCTGCAGCGCTACAAGGAGCTGCGCGACATCATCGCGATCCTGGGCATGGACGAGCTGAGCCCGGAAGACAAGCTGGCGGTGGCCCGCGCCCGCAAGATCCAGCGATTCCTGTCGCAGCCGTTTCACGTGGCCGAGGTGTTCACCGGCAGCCCGGGCAAGTACGTGCCGCTGAAGGAAACGATCCGCGGCTTCAAGATGATCTCCAGCGGCGAGTGCGACCAGCTGCCTGAGCAGGCGTTCTACATGGTCGGCACCATCGACGAGGCGATCGAAAAAGCCAAGAAGCTGCAGTAGCCGCCCTTCAGGAGCGTCATTCAATGGCCAAACATCCAGGTCGACGTTGTCTCCGCCGAGGAAGAGATCTTCTCCGGCGAGGCCACCTTCGTCGCGCTGCCCGGCGACATGGGCGAGCTCGGCATCTATCCGCGGCACACGCCGCTGATCACCCGCATCAAGCCGGGCGCGGTGCGCATCAAGCGCGCCGACAACGGGCAGGAAGAACTCGTCTTCGTCGCCGGCGGCATCCTCGAGGTGCAACCCAACCGCGTGACCGTGCTGGCCGACACCGCGATCCGCGGCCAAGACCTCGACGAAGCGCGCGCCAACGAGGCCAAGAAGCGCGCCAAGAGGCGATGCGCAACGCCAAGAGCGACATCGACCTCGCCAGGGCGCAAGGTGAATTGTCGGCATTGGCCGCGCAGATCGCTGCGATCTCCAAGTTCCGCCGCAAGTAGATCGCCGGCCCGCGCGAGAGCGGCCCGCCTCGTCAGCGGGCCGCTTTGTTCTCCGCGGCGTCGCCACCCCACGCGCGCCATCTCTTGCTGAGCGTGTTCAGCGCAGGTCAGGGCGTCGTCGGGCAGTTCGTTGGGGTTGTCCTGTCCCGGCGTCAGCGCGAAGTGCTGCGCTCAGCAACGCGTCGACCGCATCGATCGCCGCGTTGAGACCCTGCTCGTGCCGGCCGGCCCGGAAGGCCTCGCGCATGGCGCCGACTGATCGCCGCCCACTGCGCCGGCGCTCACGTGCGCGTTGAGGCCGCGGTCGGCGACGATCTCGATCGCGTGCTCGGCCAGCAGCAGGTAGATCAGCACGCCGTTGTTGTGCGCGGTGTCCCACACCCGCAGCTTGCCGAACATCGTGACCGCGCGGTCGCGCGCACTCGAGACCGCGCCACAGGTACGACAGTGGCAGGCCGGCCTCGACGCAGACGCGGATTTCGCCGCTGTGATGCCGCTCGCTCGACTGCCACGCGCTGCTGCAGCCGCCGCACGACGTCGGGCCCGATGGCGCGCCGCGTGTCGGTGTCGTCGCGCACGCGGTGCTTGAGGATGCGCAGCAAGCGGTTCATCGTGGGCTCGTCGTGATGGGCAGGCTACCAGTCGCCGGAGGCGCCGCCGCCGCCGAAGTCCCCGCCGCCGCCGGAAGAGAAGCCGCCGCCACCGCCGGACGACCGAACCACCGCCACCGCCGCCGCCACCCCAAATGATCGGCGGGCCGCCGCCGACGGCCACGACCGCCGACGCCGAAGCACGCCCACCATCAACAACGCGACCACGCGCCGCGGCGCCGGCGATCAGCAAGCTGGCGCCGAGCAACCAGGCGAGCGCGCCGGCACCGCCGCCGGTGACCAACGCGCCGAGCTTGCGGCCGAAGATGCCCGACAGCACCGCGCCGACGATCGGCACGCCGACGAAGAAGAACATCGCCAGGCTGCTCCAGTCGAACGCGCTGCCCGAACGTCAGGGTCGGCCGCGTTCGCGCATCGGGCGCAGGCAGCCCCTCGGGCTTGATGCGCGCGGCGATGCGATCGATCGCGGCGTTGAGCCCGCCCGCGTAGTCGTTGCGCTTGAACGCCGGGTGATGGTCTCGGTGATGATCTGGCGCGCCGCCAGGTCGGGCACCGCGCCTTCGAGCGCCTTGGCGACCTCGATGCGCACCTTGCGATCGTTCTTGGCCACCACGATCAACAGGCCGTCGCCGACGTCGCGGCGGCCGATCTTCCACTGGTCGCCCACGCGCTGCGCGTAGGCGGCGATGTCCTTCCGGCAACGTGGTCGGCACGATCAGCACCACGATCTGCGAGCCGAGTTCGCGCTCGACGTTGGCCAGGTGCTGCTCCATCGCCTGGCGCTGTGCGGGCTGCAGCGTGGCGGTGTCGTCGATCACGCGGCCTTGCAGCGGCGGGAATCGGCGCCAGCTCCTGCGCCAGCGCGAGCGCGCACACGAGTGCCACAGCCGAACGCGGCCAGCCACGCTTGCTTGCCGTGGCGCAGCCACGCCGCTGGCCAACCGATGCCGCTCATCGATCGTGCCGTCGCTAGCCGCACCGCTCGCGGCGCCGGCCTCACTTCGACGCCGCAGGCGCGGGCTTGTTGAAGTCGACGGTGGGCGGCTTGAGATCTGCGCTTCGTTCTCGACCGTGAACGACGGCTTGACCGAGTAGCTGAACAGCATCGCGGTCAGGTTGGTCGGGAACTGGCGCGCCAGCACGTTGTAGTCGGCCACCGCCTTGATGTAGCGGTTGCGCGCCACGGTGATGCGGTTTTCGGTGCCCTCGAGCTGCACGCGCAGATCCTGGAAGCCCTGGTTGGCCTTCAGGTTCGGGTAGTTCTCGCTCACCGCGATCAGCCGCGACAGCGCCGACGACAGCTCGCCCTGCGCCTGCTGGAACTTGTTGAAGGCCTCCGGGTTGTTGAGCGTCTCGGGCGTCACCTGGATGCTGGTGGCCTTGGCGCGCGCCTCGACCACCTTGGTCAGCGTTTCCTGCTCGAAGCTGGCCTCGCCCTTGACGGTGTTGACGATGTTGGGGATCAGGTCGGCGCGCCGCTGGTACTGGTTGAGCACCTCGGACCACGACGCCTTGACCTGCTCGTCGAGCCGCTGGAAGTCGTTGTAGCCGCAGCCCGACAGGCCCAGCACTGGCGCTGACCGCCAGCAACCAGCCCCACACACGCGATGCCTTGCCCATGATGGTTCCTCTCCTGAATCCGACGCGCGACGGATGCTACCCGCGTCGGCCGCCACTTGGGGCCTGAGCTCGATGTTCAAGCCCATCGTGACGTTACCTGGGAGAAATCCTCTTCGCCATTGTGCGATGCCGATGCAGGCTTGCGTCTTTCGCGCGCCACCGGGCAGCGCTGCGCAATCACATCAGGAGGAAAGTCGCCATGACAGAGAATTCTTCGCGCCGCCGCGGGCGATGGCGCTGGCGCTGGGCTTGAGCGCCGGCGCGCAGGCGCAGGAGGTGACGCTGCGGCTGGTGAGCGCGTTCGCCGAGAACGGCACCTACGTGCAGCGCCTGCTGCCGTGGGTGCAGAAGTTCAACGCCGAAGGCAAGGGCGTGCTGCAGATCAACTTCATCGGCGGCCCGAAGGCGATTCCGACCTTCGAGGTCGGCAACGCGGTGAAGACCGGCGTGGTCGACGTCGCGATGAGCACCGGTGCGTTCTACACCAACGTGATGCCCGAGTCCGACTTCCTGAAGCTCACCGAGATCACCGATCGCCGAGCAGCGCAAGAACGGCGCGTTCGACGCCATCAACAAGGTCTGGAACGAGAAGGCCAACATGCAGTACCTCGGCCGCATGGTCGAGAGCCAGCCGTTTCACCTGTACATCAACAAGAAGATCGACAAGCCCGACCTCACCGGCGCTGAAGATCCGCATCACGCCGGTGTACCGCGAGTTCTTCTCCGCGCTGGGCGCCACCGTGATCACCACGCCGCCCGGCGAGGTGTACAGCGCGCTGGAGCGCAACGTGGTCGACGGCTACGGCTGGCCGATCGGCGGCATCTTCGACCTGAACTGGCAGGAGAAGACCAAGTACCGCGTCGACCCCGGCTTCTACGACGCCGAGGTGTCGCTGGTGATGAACCTGGCGGCCTACAAGAAGCTCAGCGACGCGCAGCGCGCCTACCTGAACAAGCAGGTGCTCGCGCTCGAGGCCGACAACGGCTTCTGGGTCAAGAACGCAGCCGACGAGACCGCGCGCCAGCAGCAGGCGGGCATCGAGGCGATCCGCTTCGACGCCGCCACCAGCAAGGCGTATCGCGACAAGGCCTATCAGGTGGCGTGGGAGGCGGCGGCCAAACAAAGCCCTGAGATTGCGCGCGCGTTTCAAGCCGCTGTTCACCAAGTAGCAGCGACGGCATGGCGTTCGAGCGCGTGTCCGGCGCCTTCGGGCGCCTGCTGGCGGGCTGGCCTTCGTGGGTTGCGCGCTGCTGCTGGCGATGCTGGCGATCATCGTCACCGACGTCGCGCTGCGCAACCTGGCCGTGCCCGGGTTGCCGCGCGGCCTGGCGTGGAGCAACGAGATCTCCGAGTTGCTGCTGTACCTGATCACGCTGTGCGTGGCGCCGTGGTTGCTGCGGCAGGGGCAGCACATCCGCGTCGACATCGTGCTGCGCGCGATACCGCCCCAGTTGGCCTGGTACCCGAGTGGCTCGGTGACCTGATCGGGCTGGCCTGCTGCGTCGTGCTCGCGTGCGTTCGCCGCGCAGGCGGCGTGGTCGAGCTACCTGGCCGGCGCAGTGAACATCAAGACGCTGGTCACGCCCGAGTGGTGGTGGCTGTCGCCGCTGCCGCTGGTGTTTGCGCTGCTGAGCATCGAGATGGTCTTTCGCATGGCGCGGCTGGCGCGCGCCGAGCGCGCGCCGCGCAGCGATGCGGTGAGTGCGCGCGTGACGAGCGCCGCCCGGCCGCTCGCAAGCGCTCTGCTCCCCGAGGGGCCAGCCTGCAGGGCCAAGGGGGCACATTGAGCTGGGAGGCCGCCGCCTGGCTGATGCTCGGCGGCTCGACGCTGCTGTTGTTCATCGGCATGCCGGTGGCGTTGACCTTCATCGCCATCAACATCGTCGGCGCGTGGCTGTACATGGGCGGCGCAGTCGGCCTCGGGCAGCTGGCGCGCAGCAGCGTGGTCTCGCTGACCTCGTTCTCGCTGACGCCGATCCCGCTGTTCGTGCTGATGGGCGAGATCCTGTTTCACACCGGCCTGGCGCTCAAGGTGATCGACGGCGTCGAGCGATTGATCACGCGCATTCCGGGCCGGCTCGCGGTGGTGGCGGTGGTGGCCGGCACGGTGTTCTCGGCGATCTCGGGCTCGACGATCGCCACCACCGCGATGCTCGGCTCGCTGATGCTGCCGGTGATGCTGCAGCGCGGCTACCACCCGACGCTGGCCACCGGCCCGATCATGGCGATCGGCGCGGTCGACATGTTGATCCCGCCGTCGGCGCTGACCGTGCTGCTGGGCTCGCTGTCGGGCATCTCGATTTCCAAGCTGTTGATCGGCGGCGTCGTGCCGGGGCTGATTCTCTCGGTGGCGTTCGTGGTGTGGATCGTCGTGCGCGTGCAGCTTCGCGCCGCACCTGGCGCCGCGCCGAGTCCGATGCGCCCGTGCACGCCGGCTGGGCGCGCTGGCGGCCGTTCGTGCTGTACGTGCTGCCGTGCCTGTCGATCTTCGGCGTGGTGGTCGGCGCGCTGGTCGCCGGCTGGGCCACGCCCACCGAATGCGCCGCGGTCGGCGCGTTCGCCACCATCGTGTTCGCCGCGCTCTACCGCGCGCTGACGCTGGAGCGCGGCTGATGCAGGCGCTGCGCGGCACCGCGTCGATCTCGGCGATGATCCTGTTCATCATCCTCGGCGCCACCACGTTCGCGCAGATCCTGTCGTTCTCGGGCGCCAGCAACGGCCTGGTGCAGATGATCACCGGTCAGGGCTTGTCCAGCGGCGCCATCGTGGCGGCGATGATGGCGATGCTGATCTTCCTCGGCGTGTTCGTCGACCAGGTGAGCATGATGATGATCACGCTGCCGATCTTCATGCCGGTGGTGCAGACGCTGGGCATCGACGGCGTGTGGTTCGGCGTGATGTACCTGATCTGCATGCAGCTGGGCCTGCTGCTGCCGCCGCACGGCCTGTTGCTGATGACGATGCGCGGCGTCGCGCCGCCGCAGGTGACGATGGGCCACATCTTCGTCGCGGTGGTGCCGTATGTGTGCGATGAGCATCCTGCTGTTGGCCGCGGTGTTCTGGCTGCCGCCGATCGCGACCTGGTTGCCGCGCTGGATCGGCTAGGAACAGCCCTCAGGGGCAACCACTCCTGCATCTGCTCGTTGGCCAGCGCGCGCTGCGCCGCGCTCATCGGCCGCATGCCGGCCACGATCTGGCGCACGCGCTCGCGATCGATCTCGCGTCGACTGGCTGCAAGTGGCGCAGTTGTGCATCCGGGTTGCGCAGCAGGCTCACCAGCCACGCCGCCGACACCGGGCCCACCTTCGATGCGCTCTTGCCCAGGTACACCTGCGCCGCGCGCTCGCGCGCCGCACACGCCGTCGCCCCACGGCGCGAGCGCCAGGTACATCTGCAGGATGCGCGCCTTGCCGAGCGTGCGCTCCATCTCCACCGCGTACAGCAGCTCGCGCAGCTTGCGCGCGGCGCTGCGGTCGTCACCGGTGACCGTCAGCTTGGCGAGTTGTTGCGTCAGCGTGCTGCGCGCCGCGCAGCGGCGCGCCGTCGCGCTGGTTGTGCTGGCCGGCGGCGAGCAGCTGATCGATTTCGTAGCCGGGATGCTCGAAGAAGCGCGCGTCCTCGGCCGCCACCAGCGCGCGCGGCAGCCAGCCGGTGAGCGGGGCGCCGTCGCCGCCGGTCGTGCGGCACGCCGGCGGCAGCTGCGCGCCGAGCAGCTTCTCGGTGTTCAGGCCCGCGACGCTGAAGTCCTGCACCACCGGCCTGGCCTGCCAGCTGCCCTCGGGCCAGCGCGCCGTGGCGACGAAGCGCCAACGTGCCGGTCACCTGCACAGTCGGCCGCTTCCGGCAGGTCGCGTGCGAACACGCCGACCAGCGTGGCCATCGCGGGTGGCCGGCATCGACAGCCGCAGATCGGCGCCGCGGCGCTGCAGCTGCGCAGTGAACGACACGTCGATGCCGTGCGCACCTTCGGCCAAGCGACAGCGTGCCGGCGAAGCGCCCCGCGCCTTCGTGCTGCGCCAGCAGCAGCGCGCGTGACACCTGCAGCGGCGCCGGGCCCGAGCGCAGCGATCTGCAGGCGGCAGGGCGCGCACACCGCCTGCAGCTGCGCGCCGCTGCGCTGCAGCTGCCAGTCGGCCCCAGCGCGTGTGCAGCGCTGCGGCCGTCGAGCAGCGGCGCGGCCAGCGGGTGCGCAGCCCAACGGATCAGTCCCGGCATGCTGAGCTCGCGTTGCCAGGGGCCGACGCGCACCGTGGTGCTGCCATTCATCGGGCTCGGGCTTCAAGCGCCTGCAGCGCGATCAGCAGCACCGCGGTCGCGAAGATCAACCCGGCGAGTGTGGCGAACGCCAGCGCGAACAGCCAGGCGATGCTGCAACCTGCGACCCTTCAGGCTCAGCAGAGCCTCCACTCCGTGTCATCGCGCGCCACGGCCCCGTCGAGCGGCCGAGCGTGGCGGCCCAGAACCACGACGACGCGTCGATGAAGTCCTGATCGTGCGCATCGACGATGCGCTCGCACACCCGCACACGCTCGCCGTTGCGCTCGGCGACGAAGCAGCGCCACAGGTGGCCGTCGGCATCGCGCTGCAGCTGCGTCTGCTCGATGCGGTAACCCAGGCCGCGAAAACAATCGCTGGCCGGATGCAGCGCGCGCGTCGGCTGCGTCACGTCGCGCAGCACCCACACGCTGCCGTCGGCCGCGAAGCGACCGATGTGTCCGGAAAACGCTCGGCAAAGCGTTGCTCGACGGCGGTCAGCGCCAGCGGACGCAGCGTGTCGCCTTGCCAGACGCCGCGGCCACTCGTGCGCCGACGCAGCACGCGCGGCGTCGGCATGGCCGCGACCGGCCAGCGGCCACAGCGCGCAGGCCAGCAGCACGAGCACCATGCAGCGCGGCCACTGCTCGGCGAACCAACGCCGCGCGGCTGCCAGACGCGCGGCTTACGCATGGCGCACGCTCGCTCGCGTTGCATCAGCGCCCACACCGCCGCGCACACCGCGGCCAGCACCGCGAGGCCGATCGCTTCGTGCCAGACCGCGCGCAGCCCCGTGCGGCCGCGACTCGAGCGCGACCAGCACGCTGTTGCGCACCACGTTGCCGAGCAGCACCACCGCGCCGACCAGCGGCAGCGCGGCGCACGAAGGCGCGATCGCCCGACCCGACGGCCGCGGCGCAGCATGCAGGCGGTGAAGTAGGCGAACCACGCCATCTGCACGCCGGAACACGGCGCGTCGACGATCACCAGCTGGCCGTTGACCACCATCGACGCGCCGCTGCGCTCGGCGCCGAAGCCGGCGAGCTGCAGCGCCCCACGCGCTGAGCTGCGCGGTCAGCACGCGCAGCGGCCAGCCGAGGTAGAACTGCAGCGTCGCCAACCACGGCAGCGCCAGCACCACCAGGCCCAGCAGCGGCGCCCGCGGCGCGCGCCGCGCGGCCACCAGGCCAACAACGCACCGGCCAGCGACAGCGCGGCCAGCAGCGCACTCAGCAGCGACGGCGCGCCGGCCCACCAGCGCCGTTGGCGATCAGCGCCAAGCGGCAGCGCGGCGGCCAGCCAGCCCAGCTGCGGCGTGCAGACGCAGCCGTGTGCCGCTGCGATGCCACCAGCAGCGCGCCGCAGCCAGCAAGCGCGACCAGGCCGAGCGGGTCGTCGGAGCCGTCGAGCGCGCCGCTGCACCAGGTACGCGCCGTGCGGCCACAGCGCCAACGCGTGCAACGCCGAGCCAGTGCAGCGCGCCCAGGCGCACCGGGCGGCAGTCGAGGGTGTGGGCGATCGCCATCGGCAGGCGCCTCGTTCAGCCCAGCATGCGGCGCGACCGCCACAGCGCGGCCATCACCGAGCAGCAGCGTCAGCAGCGAGGGCAAGTGCCCAGCGCGGCTCGGGCGTGCTCGGCACCACGGCCGCCAGCTGCTGCGCCGCGCGTGGCACCGACCGCCAGCGCGCTGACGCCTTGCGGCAACGGCAACGGCTGGTTCACCGGCGTGGCGGCTCTGCTGCGTGCGCACCACTCTGGTCGACCGCGATGAAGCTGGTGTACGCGGTCAGCAGCGCCGTACTTCAGGCCGAGCGCGGTGATCGGCTCGCGCTGACGACTGCCCGCCCGTCGAGCGCTTCTTCGTCGCCGAGCTGCTGCGATGCGCTGGCGCGCCCACAGGTGCTTCAGCGCCACCGCGTCGGCGTCGGGCGTCGGCGCGTCGATCGACGTCGCTGTGGCTGCCGTCGGCCGCGTGGCCCTTGCAGCACCAGCTTGGCGCCGCGCGGGTCGCCGCGCCACTTGCCCCACAGCACCACCGGGCGGCCGGCCGATCACGTCGGGCAGCGCTCGCGGGCTCGACGTCGTACACCTCGAGGCCAGTCGAAGCGCGCCTTCAGCTGCGTCAGCACCGGCGAGTCGATCATGCGGCGCAGCCGCTCGGCCTGCTCGGCGGCGCGCTCGGGCTTGGTGACGATGAAGGCTTCGCCCTGGCCGGCGCGCGCCAGGCCTTCGATCAGGTGTCGGTTCACCGACGCTGCCGATGCCGAAGGCGAACACGTTGGCGTTGTCGAGGTTGCGGCGCACCAGCTCGGAACACTTCGTTCTCGACCGTCACGTAGCCGTCGGTGACCACGATCACGCTGCGCGACACGTCGGCCGGCTTCGGCGCGGCGCGGCCACGCGCTCGCAGCGCCGGCACGATCTCGGTGCTGCCGCCGCCGCCCATGCTGGTCGATGGTGCGCGAGCGCGCGCTCGATGTTGGCGCGCGTGGCCGGCACCGATTGCGCCGACAGCATCGCGGTTGCTGCCGGAGAACAGCACCACGTTGAAGGTGTCGCTCGGGCGCAGGCCGCCGATCAGGTGGCGCAGCAGCACCTTCGCGGTGTCGAGCGGATAGCCGTGCATCGAGCCCGAGATGTCGACCACGAAGATGTAGTCGCGCGGGTTGATGCTGCACCGGCGGCCACCGCTTTCGGCGGCTCGACCATCGCGAGGAAGAAGTTCTCCGCGCTCGGTCGCCCTGGCGCCTGGTACAGCATCAGCCCGGTGGCTGATGCGTTCGCCGGCGAGGCTGGTAGTCGAGGATGAAATCGCGGTTGTCGCGCGGGCCGTCGTCGGCCAGCGCGATGTCGGCACGCTGCTCGCTGCCCACCCCAGCGCCTCGAGCTTGTGGGTGTCGCAGCGCAGGTCCTGGATCGGCAGCGGCGCGTGCGAGCTTGACCGGTCAGCTCGAACGCCACGTTGGACAGCCGCGCCCGGCTGCAGGTGCGCGGTGGCGGCGAAGCTGCCGTTGGCCGGCGCGACGCCGTGGGCGAGCTGATAACGCGGCCCGACCGACGGTGGGAAACACGTAGCTGGTAGCGGCCGTCGTGGCGGCACGAGCAGCTCGGTGTAGCTGCAGCTCGACCTGCACGTCGTCGCCCGGCAGGATGTTGGCCACGTTCATCTGAGAACACGTTGGGCCGCTCCTGCTCGAGCAGCGCGGTGGTCTTGCCCTCGCGCTTGGCGGCTGTCGTACTCGATGCCGCGCACGCTGCTTCTCGCGGATCTGCGCGACGATCTGCCGCTCGCCGAGCCGCACGTCGATCGCATGCACCGCGGCGTTGGTCGAACCGGGGAACACGTAGCGCGCCTCGATCGGCCGCTGGCCCTCGTTGCGATAGGTGCTGCGTCACCGTGACCGTCGGCGATCACGCCGGCGATGCTTCACGTCGACCTGCGTGGCCTTCAGCGGCAGCGCGATCGAGCGCCAGGGTCGTCGCTGTTGACGTGGAAGTACGGGCTCTCGGCACCCGCGCGTCGGTGTCCTCGGCGTGGGCCGGCGACCACCACACGAGAGCCAACGCGGCCATCATTGCTACCGCGATGCAGGCGAGACGCGGCCGATCGCGAGCGGCCGCGGGGAGTCGACAAGGCTGCGCATGAGGAATCCTCCAGGCTCTGTTTGGCGCACCGCACGACGTGTGCATCGGCCTGGATCGCACTGTCGAGCCGGCCTGCGAAACCCTGACGAAGCGGCCCGGTGGCTTTGCGAACCGCGTGTGAAATGGCGGTGAAGAGCGGTCACTCGGGCGCGTGGCTTGCCCTTGTCGGAGATCCCGGCTTCAAGCGTTGAAGTGGGAAGCAATACGCAAGCG
>ERZ1370068.7745-contig-6643_pt1 | contig 36544 bp, 75 predicted proteins | sample MGYA00561227_ERZ1370068 | MGnify/ENA primary metagenome ERZ1370068 (study PRJEB38410, sample SAMEA6850437) | metagenome | study: Metagenomic assessment of the ecological functions of the soil: analysis of the soil microbiota associated with the... | reverse complement strand
TTGTACTTCGTTCAGTTACATATTGCTTATCGCCGCTCGACTTCGAGGATCATCAGCGCTTCGTCGGGCTCGACTCCGCGCTGCGCGCGGAGCCCGGAGTCGCGCAGGCGTGAAGCCGAGGCTCGCGAGCAGGCCAAGGGATCGAAGATTGCGTTCTTTCGCCACCGCGAAAATCGTCGTGATGCCGTAATGATGAACCAGTTCGCGGAGCATTGCCTCGGTCGCGCGGCGGCCGAGTCCGCGGCCCCACCAGGCGCTCGACATCTCGTAGGCGATGGCGGCGCTGCCGTCGGCGTGCAGCGTGGCCTGGACATAGCCGATGAGCCCGGCGACCGGTCAGCCGGATCACCCAGTTGAGCCATTGCTCCCTCCCGTCGGCGGAACGGCGGGTCTCGAGCTTTCGTACCGGCGCGCAGCCATTTCCATCGACGTGGGCGGCGCGTTCTCGTATTCGTAGATCGCAGGGTCGCTCAGCACGGCAAACATCTCCGTGGCATGCGCTGCCGTCTGCGGTTCGAGCGTGAGCGGGCCGGCATCGAGGGTGCGCATAGTCACAGCGCGAACGCGGACGTCAGCGCGATGCCGGCCGTCACCGGCGACTTACCTATCGGCATTTGATCGGCAGATTGCGCGCCGGCACGCTCGGTGTTGTTCGTGCCCTTGATCGTCATCTTGTCGGGCGCTGCGGCGTAGCCGCACACCCACGTGACAGGCACGACGGGCGCATCTTCGACGACGGCCGGCCGCACCGTCAAGATCTTCCCTTTGAGGACGCCATTCGCGCGGTTGCCGAACGTGATGTCGACGGCGCCCGATCGCGCACCGTCACCGAGGGTGACGACGTAGCTGACGAACTTGTCCGGGGCGGGCAAACCGGCGGCCGCATTGTCCGGCCGGAAAGGACTGCGTGCCGGCCCAGGCCGTCGCGATCGGGGTCTTCGCTGCGTCGGCCAGCGGAAGCGCCTCGACGACCTGGTCCCGGATGATCTTGTCGAGATAGCTGCGGTATCGCCAGCGTGGCCAGGATCGCCACGATGCCGATGATGATCATCGCCTCGATGAGGCTGAAGCCGCACTGCCGCACTCTTCCGCCCGTGGCGTCCAGTCGGCCGAAACCCGCATGTCCACGTGCGCTTGACCACGTCCTCGGCCAGGGCGTTTGGAACGGGATCGTCAGGTGGTATTGCTCGATTTTCCAGGCGCCGCCTACGCGCCGCAGCGACACGCTGTGCCACGGCATCGGCCGAGGTCGGCGTTGTCCAGCAATTCGTCGAAGGACGCATGGCGATCGTCGCGCGGACACGTTGATGTGCCGCTCGACCACCGTGTACGTCCATCCGCGGCCCTTGTCGAAGTGGCGGCTTGGCGTAGGCCTTGAACTCCGCGACCGTCCAGCGTTCGCGTTGCATCGGTGCCGATGAAGATGCCGTCGGGCGCGAACATGCCGAAGTACTCGTCGAATTTCGCACCGGATGCCGCCCGATGGAACGCGTCGAGCAACGCGCTGATGTCTCCTCGAGTTGCCGTGATGCGCCAGCGCGACACCTGGCAGGACCAGGGGCAGCGGCAGGAACAGAACAAGGCGGCGTAGTGCGTTCATCGCGCGGATTATCGCCGTTCCGGCGGCAGGCCGCCGATATCGCGGCAGGCGATCGCCTGCATGCGCCGCCGCGATCGACCGGCCGATGCCGGACCCTGGTGCTCGCCGGGATCCTTGCCGAGGAAGTTGTCGCCCTTCCAGTTCGCGAGCGGGCCGGATCGGCCGAGGAACGAAACCGCCGCCGCAATTCGGGCACGACGTTGCTAAGAACCCGGTCGACGCAGCTCAGCGCAGAACGTGCACTCGTAGGAGCAGATGCGCGCGTCGGTCGGACGCGGGCGGCAACGCGACGTTGCAGTGTCTCGCAGGTGGGTCTTAGTTCCAGCATCAGGAATCCTCCTCGCTCTCGCTGGTTCGTTCGCGATACGACGCGGTGCAGCTTCGCGTGAGCTACGCCACGAGCTCGACTTCGCCTTCGATCTCGACCGGAATGTCGAACGGAAGCTCCGCCATTCCCACCGCGCTGCGCGCGAGTGCGCGCCGATCTCCGGACCGTAGAGCTCAAGGATCAGGTCCGAGAAGCCGTTGATGACGAGCGGCTGGCGGTTGAAGCCCGGCGCGGAGTTGACCATCCCCAGAGCACTGCGCCCCCAGCGCGGCGATGCGGTCGAGATCGCCCAAGCGCGCGTTTCAGGCTGCCGAGAATGGCGAGGCCTGTACGAGGCGCGCGGCAGCGTTGCCCTGCTCGAGGCTCACGCTCGCGCCCCACCTTGCCGAGTGGTGCGCCAGCGATCCATCGGGATTCTGCGGGCCGTGGCCGAGATCAGCGCCCGGCGGCCGATCACGTGGACGAATCGGAACGGAAGCGACGACGCCCCGGCGGCGGCGTGAGCGGCGGGGGCAACGACAATCGAGAGCGCGCGCAAGGCGGTCTTCGATTCGCGACATGAGGTGACCCTTCGCGAAAGATCTGACGCCGTTCACTCCCAGCCATCGTCGAACGGAAAGCGCCTCGCCCAGAATTCGGCGAGGCGAGGCTCCGCATCGACGCGCTTTACGACCGGCGTCATCTTCGGCGCCGCGGCGTAGAACCTCTTGCGCCAGGGTCCGAAGCGGGAAACTACGGTGACGTAGAGATCGAGCACGGTGAGCTCATCGCCGAGTCAGGTACCGGGCCGGCGTGACCTGCGTATCCATGTTGCCCCAGCAAAAGGCGATGCGCTCGTGCACCGCGTCGACGACGGCGTCGCCGGGATTCGGCGGGCGCACCGATGCGGGTGACATCCGGCTTGATCCAGTGCAGCGAATAGATGGCGGAGGAAACGTAGACCATCCAGCGCAGAGAATTGCCGCCGGCGCGGATCGCCGATCGCGGGCGCGAGACCCGCTGCGGGATGCCGATCGGCGAGATCGATCAGGATCGCGGCGCTCTCGGTCATGATCTCGCCGTCCGGAAGGATCAGCGTCGGCACCTGGCGCATGGCGTTGACCGGAGCGACGCGTTCGCGCGCGGATTCGTGCGCCCAGGTGGCGCCCTCGATCAGCGATGTAGGGAGCTGGAGCAGCGTCAACGCGGCTTCCACCGCGATCGAGCCGGAACCCTCGGCACCGTACAGCTCAACCGCGGCCAACGCAGCTCCTCATTTCATCGCCGCGCCGACCGTCTGGCGCACCGGGATGCCCGCGTGGATCGAAGTCCTCGAGGCAGAACGACGTTGATGCCGAGATAATCCGGCGTCACGCGCTTCGCGATGGAACGGGATAGATGCCGCAGGTCTTGCAGAAGAAGTGGCGCGCCGTCATGCGTATGGAACCGGTATTCGGTCAGCGAGTCTTCGCCGGACAGCAGGCGGAAGCGATCTTCGTGCACCTTGACCATCAGCGCGTTCTTGCGCCGGCAGATCGAGCAGTCGCAGGTCGTCAGCTCGGGGAAATCAGGCTCTCGATCTTCGAACGTCACGGCGCCGCAATGGCAGCTGCCGCGCAATGTCTGCATCGACTTTGATCCATTGCGGTGCATCCCCAGACTTGAGCTTCCGAACGACGCGGCAGGGATTGCCCGCGGCAAACACGCCTTCAGGAACGTGCGCGTGCGACTACGCTGCCCGCGCCCACGACCGAGCCCGATCCCACGGAGAGACCCGGGCAGATGACGGCGCCGCCGACCCAGACGTCGTCGCCGATAACGACGGGCTCTCCGTACTCCAGCCCGGAGCGCCGCTCCGGCCGACATCGGAGTGCATCGCCGTGTAGATCTCGAACCGCCGGGCCGAAAAAGCGCGCGTTGCGCCGATCGTGACCCGCGCGACGTCCAGCACCACGCAGTTGACGCGTTGAAGTACGCGTTCGGTCCCGACTGCGATGTTGGTACCCGTAGTCGCAGATGGAACGGCGGAGTTGATGACCAGCGCCATTCTCGCCGCCAGGAGCTCGAGCAGCAGGTGGCGCAAGCCTGCGGCATCGTGGGGATCGACCCGGCTCATTCGCTGACAGATGGCGCGCGCTCGCCGGCGGTCCGCGGCGAGCGTTTCGTCCGCCGGATCGTAAAGCTCACCGGCGCACATTTTCTCCTTTCGGTGGGCATGCGCGCGCCAGTTGTTTCAGCCCTGGCCCGCCCGCAAACTGCCACGAGAGCAACTGCCGTTCCGCACGTTTCATGACGCGTTCCGGTCCTGACGGCGAACCCGCAGCACCCCGACGACGATGCAGATGGCGGCCGGCCGGAAGAACTCGAAGAAGAACAGAAGGCCCGGACCGATGGGATTGGGGTTGGGGGTCAGGCGGGAGCCGACGGCCGCGGCAAGGATGATGAACAGCAGCGGACCGGCGCCTATCGCCAGCAGGCCAATGCCGACCTTGGTCCATGTCGATTGCAGGTAGCTCCGCATGGGCTTTTCGCGGCTAGTCCGCTGCATACGGCCATCGCCAGCGACCACGCTTGCGCGTCACGGCTCCCCATCCCAGTAGTCGAGACTGTTGTCGGCGCGTTGCATCGGATCGAAAAACTTGCCTTCGGGCAGCGAAGCCATCGTGAGTACTTGTGGGAATCCGGATACTCGAACGACCTCGGGCTGCGACTTCGGGTGCTGATCGACAGGTACGCTGAGCGGCAGCGTCCGACGTGTTGATGATCTGGTGCGGGTACTCCGGCCCCGGGCGGGATGAACGCGATGTCGCCCGCGCGCAGCGCGCAGCAGCTCGCCCGCGACGCGCGAGATTGCCCTGCCCTTCCAGAATGCACGATGAACATTTCCTCCTGCGCGTGGTGCAGGTGGTACGGGCAACGAGCGCATGTGCCCGGCGCGACGGTGTCGACGCTCGCGCCGAAGCTTGCGCGCCGCCGTGCCCGCGAGCGAGCCGCGCGCCGCCGTGGCTGTCATACAGCGGCTCGCGTCTCTCGCGTCATCGGCTTCGTTGAAGTTGCGGATCAATAGCCCGGCCAGGGCTTCGGCGCCACGTTCGGACATGCTTACCTCCCGTCTTCCTGGCGTTTCTTGAGCTGCGCGGGGTCGTAGAAACTGTCTCCTGGATGCGCTCGCCGACCCACCGCTGCAGCGAGCTCCCCTCCATCTGCGTCACCGTCCCATCCAGCCAATCGAAGCGGAAGATCCAGCGGGTCACGACTTTATCACCACTGACGAATCGGACGGGCGACACTTCGACGTCACGCTTCTTCGCCTTAGCGAGCACCGCCACTCGCTTGCCGCAGTGCGAATCGCGACCCATCGCGGCGCGCGGACTGATTCTCCCGCATCGAGGCGTCCGGCGCATAGAACTGCTCGACAGCCTCGACGTGCGCGCTTCTGTTCGACGAGCGCGATGTACCGTTCCAGCGTCATCTAGCAGTGGGCATGGGATAGACGGTGCGCGTCAATGAAGGAATCGAGTCTCGGCGCAGCGCGCGGGTACACCGACCGGTGCCGTTCGCGCCTTAGCGGCGCACCTCACGATACCGCGGCGGCACCGTCGAGCGAAACAGGAGCTTGCCGGAGACGGCGGCGATCTTCGTCGACGGCCGCGAAGAATGCGGCCTCGTTGGCTTTCGAGCGGCGTTGAACCCGCTGATCTTGCGCACGAACCAGCGAGGCCGCGCGAATCTCCTCGTCCGTCACCGGAGGGCGTGAAGGATCCTGATGTTTCGGCACATGGGTTGGGCTCGTTCAAGATAACCAGCGTTATTCAGTCGGCGTGGGCGCGGCCCTCATTCGATCCTGGCGCCGCTCATGGCGGCGAGCAGCGACCGAAGCAGACGATGGCGGCGGCTTTCGTCCTGCAGTAGCACCCAACCGAGAAGTTCGCCTGGTGAGACAGCGCGGCGAGCAGTTCAATCACGCGCTTGTTCTCCGGGAGCGGCCATCTCGGCGCGGTACTTCCGCACGAATGGCCGACCATTGGGCGTAGGGTAGAGTGCCGTTTGCGCCTGCTTCGACGTTCGCGCGCCGGCGCGAGGTTCCGGAAGCATACATCGTACCATATTGCGCGCGGCGAATTGCGTCTTGGGAACGCCGCAGAGGCGGGCGGCGCACGGTGCCGACGTGCGAGTGCCTTCGTCACGCACCCGCGGCTCGCCAAGCGCGCACGACGCGAACGACCATTTCAGGCGTCGCTCGCGCCGGCGACCGCCCAGGGCGTCAGCCGCCGTGTCGGGGAAGTCGAGCTCGATCATGAGCCCATTCTCCTCCGGGAGGGACGCATCGCTGACGGGTGCCGCAGTGGCGCTCGAACATGGCGTCAGGGCCAAGAGCGAGCGATACATGACGTAGCATCGACATACCTTTCCGGAATAGACGGAACGCGGCAGCGTCCCGCGATCTCGAGCAGGCGGCGCCAGAGCCGCACGGCGGATTCGTTGGTGGAGACGACAAAATGTGCATGGCGCGAAATCCGAGCCGGCGCGCTTCATCGACGCAGTGCTCGCCGAGCGCCGACTGCCCCAGCCCGCGCGCGTTCGGCGCGTCCATGCAAGACGCGCGTTGGCGACGTGTGAACCCAGTCCGGGCTGGTTGGGGCGGGGATGTAGGTGCCCACGATCTTTCCGTCGCGCTCCGCGACATGACGCTTATTGGCCGGATGCTGCCAGTAGGCGAGGGTCCCTCCTTTCCCCGGAAATCGCCGGGATCGAAGGCATACGTGTCGCCGCCGGCCACCACGTCGTAGATCTCCCAGAGGAGTCGCGATCCGATTCGAGAGCTTGCCGTATCGACCAGCGTGGAGATTCCCTGGACGGAGAGGCCCGCGACGCGAGCCGCCGCTCATGCGGCCGCTACAGGTATTCTCCTCGATTTCCGCGAAGAAGCACGACGACAGCAGAATGAAGTCCGCCACGTTCAGGTTGATCTTGTCGCCCACTCGATACTTTCAGCACGACTTGGCGGCGTCGATCTTGATGGTCGTCCGCGACATCTCGGCATCGTTGTTCGTGATCGACTCGCACAAGAGCCACGCCTCGTTGAGCGGGTTCCCGTCCTTCTTTCGAGATCGCGAGCGCGATGGACGAACAGATTGTCCAGCGCCAGCACCATGTTGTTCAGGAAATGAGGCTCAAGCGGCGATTGCGGATCGACTGCGACCCGTCGCTTGCGCTTGCGCGCGCGGCAAGCAGCGCCCGGTACGCCGAGACCTGCTCGGCGACCCGTGCGCGGCACTTGCCCACGTATTCCGGCGTGTAGTTGTCGACGGGAGAGCATCGAGCGTTCCTCTTCCGCTATCCGGCACGCCTGTGCGGAAGATACTTTCGGCGCAGCGGATGATTGCGTCGTTGCTGGACAATTCGAGGCAGCCGCGCGCATCCGCCGTGACGGAAGGTTCCCGGTTCGCGCGTGCGGGTGCCTTCATTTCCAGCCGGGTGGGCTCAGCAGGCGCGTGGCCTGCACGCTGAATGCAGGCGGTTGCGTCGCGGGCGCGGGAGCGAGCGCCCACCGCCGAGATCGCGGCAAGAAGCGAGAGCGTGATGGCGAAATTCGCTTTGCGGTTCATGGAGTCACCTCGGTTGGTAGAAGCCACTGATTGCGGGGTCGAACATGATCCCATAGGGGGCGGAGTCCTTCATTTCGAGCGACCGTCGAAGTGGGTGACGGGAATCGCCGAAAGGTCGATCCCGGTCGAGGCAGCGGATGTTGATCGCGGCCATGGGCTTGCCTTTCTGATCGGTCCCGTCCGCATAGGGGTGGATGCCGCAGGTCGGGCAAAAGCGATGCTTGATGGCGTGCTTGTTGAACAAATAGGTGCTGGCGTTTTCCTCCGGCGTGAGCAGGCGCAGCTTGTCGCGCGGCACGAACCAGAGGAGCGAGCCTTTGCGTTGACAGATCGAGCAGTTGCACGACATCGCGCTTTCGATCTGGCCCTCGACCTCGAACGCCACGCTTCCCGCAGTGACAGCTGCCCAAGTGGATCATGCGATTGCTCCCAGGTTGAGGCCTGACCGTTCGTGCGAGGCTAGCGATGCCTTGCCGCGCGTCAGGCGGCACCTTCGGCGAAGCGAACATCGGCAATCCAGTTGCGTTGTCTCCGCGCGAGGCGGCTTTCGACGTCCTCGCCATCGAAGTTGGCCGCGGCGCGATCGAGCCATCCAGGATCGACATTCTCCAGAACGTTGACGCTGACCACTGCATAGAGCCGATTCGCGATCTCGCTCGTGACCAGCGGCACGATACCGCATCGTGCGCAGACGTGAAACGTTGCGGTCCAGGTGCCGAACTCGTACCTGGGACACGAGGGACAGGTCGCGAATCTCGACGGCAAGCCTCGCTTTCGGGTTCGACGTCCACACGCCGCCAGTGCTTGACGCAGAACGAGCAGCCGCACGCGCGCGCCGGAATGCGAGGCGGATCGCCGTCCCAGTCGAGCTCGAGCGATATTCCCGCAGTGACATTTGCCGGTGATGATCATGGGCGCGTCGAAGGCGACGACGTCGTGGTGGCGCATCAGCCTCTGCGCGTTCGCGCCCGGAGGGTGTCGGATTCATTTCAGTCCATCTTGCGGATCAGGAGATAAACGGCAATCAGAAAACCGAATCCGAACATACAGCCCCAGCAGCGCGGCAAACATGAGCTTCGCCATCTCGGAGGTTACTATTTTCGCCGCCCACAGAAAATTGATCACGACGACCAGCGCCCCGAACGAGCCGACTACGCCCAAAGCGACCGCGACCCGTGATTTCGTTGACATTCGCTGCTCGCGCGCGTTTGGGGCAACGCTGATCGTGGTTTCGGGACTGCGGGCGGGCTCCGCCGCTAGCGAAGCCTCCTGCGCACGACGAGCTTGAGGCCGGACCACACGTCCGTGACGGCGCAGACTTTCACATCGACGAGGCCCAACGGCAGAGCCACTTCGCGAATGACGTCTTCGGTGATATCCGTCGGCACTTTCGCGGTCCGTTTCGGCCAGGAGACCCAGATCATCGCGTCCGGCCTGAGCTTCGAACGGCAGCTTATCAAGAAACGCTCGAGGTCCGCGCGCCGCGTCGAAAAAACATGGACGATATCCGTGGCCGGCGAGAGGCGGGCGCTTATGCTGACCCCGGCCGGAATCGGCGCGATGAGACTCGGGTAGTCCTTCGCGCGCGCCGGCAAGCGCGAGATTGCTCCCCGCTTTGATCCCCAGCTTTTCGAAAGCGCCGTGCCGGAATAACCGGCCGTTTGCGCCCGTTGCGCAGCGTCAGGGCATGGGCTTCCTCGAGTACCCGAGGGCGAATCAGAACAGCGTGCAGATGATGCGGAAGTTTGCGGCAAACAGCCCGCCCAGCCAAACGGCGCATCCCAGGACGACGAACGCGGAGGCCGAGGAACCCGCGCGAGCAGCAGCCACTGACCCGCCGGCGCGAAGAAATACGGGCAGCGCGAAAAGACGATGAGCGCTGCGACACCAGTCCAGAAGTACGCCTCGCTGCCCCATTGACGAGGACTTCGGTGCGGCAACGAATGCAAAGGCGAAGAGCGCCACGGACAGCGCCGCAACCCCAATGGCAAGGCGTGATCGCCCGGTCAAGTCGGCAGCCGGCTGCTGAGTCGAGGAACTTCCACGTCGCGGCGCCATCGAGGCGGCGGATACGAACCGATCCGAGCATTGCCGGATCGAAGTTTCGTGCGTTCACGCCCACGCGGCTGCCGGCGAACGGACGAACGGGCTCCCAGTGGGTGATGCACCCGCACGCTCGGCAGCGGACGAACCGCAGCGACTTTTCGCCCCAGGAATACGCCTCGGTAGCGCCACGCGCGCTCCTGATGCGAACATCGGCTCCCTTGTAATACGCCCACAGGGTTCCGTAGCGGCGGCAAATGGAGCAGTTGCAATCGGTCAGACGGCGCGGCCGTCGCGGAACGTCGACTTCCACAGCTCCGCAGTGGCAGGTGGCGGTCAGCATAAGGTGATGGGTCTCCAATCAGGTTGCGGCTGGCGGATCGCCGCGCCGCGCAGGGTCCGGAAGAGCGGCGAGCACGCCGCAGCGATCTGCTCGACGTGACGATGATCGGTGCCGCAGCACCCGCCCATCACGTTCAATTGCTTTAGTCGCTTCTTGAGCCCGGCGTACTGCGCCCCGAGCTCGGCCGGATTTCCGGAATCGAGCGTGGGGGACTCGTTGAGCTCCGCGTGGCTCATGCGCGAAGCGTTCGCGCGGAGGCCGCGAATCCTGTCCTGCCACGCCTCGCCCGAAGCGACGACCTCGTCGAAATGGGTCGGATGTGCACAGTTGATCATGTAGTAAACCGGATATCTCGAGGTTTCCGCGTCGACCTGCTCGATCGCGGAACGGAGCGTCTGCCCCGTGGGAAGCTTTCCGTCGGTCTCCACCGTGAACGAAATCGCAACGGGCATGCTCGCATGCTGCGCCGCTCGCGCCACGCCGAGCGCCTCTTCCACATAGTTCATCGTGATGGCCGATGCCATATCCGCCGCGGTGCCGGCAAAGGTCTCCATCTGCTTTCGATGGTACGCCGCGGCTTCGGGGGCGGACATGGCCCGGTCCGGCACATAGCCATCGCCGCGAGGACCGAGACAACCGCTGATGACAATCGGGATGCCCGCGGCCTCGAACTCGCTTCGAATCCCCTCGAGCACGCCGATGGCCTTCCTGTTCGCCGCGGCGAGCGCATCGGCGGTATACCCGAGCTTCGTCCCCCAGTCCGCGCTGGCGCGCCACGTCGCGCTTTCGAGAATCAACCCGGTACCAAACCGGTTGGCCACAGTCGCATACGTGCGAAGTATTTCCGGAGCGCGGCCTCCCCTTCGACCGTCTGCAACAGGTGAAAGGCCGCGAAATCGGGCAGCTCCATCCCTTCCAGGAAGATGAGCGTGGTTTCGATGCCGCCATCGGTGAGAAACAGATCGCCGCCCAGCTGCGGCAGTGCTTCACGATATCGACTCATTTGTCGCACCCTTGCGGTTGTCCCCGGATCTTCATTGGACGCCAGGCGGTCCTTTTCCGACCCGGTTTCGATCGTAGTCCTCGTAGGACATCGTATTGACGGCGGGCGAGACAACGCTCGCTATCCCCAGGGGGCTGGCGGCGACACTCGTTCTCCGCGCGGAATCGCATTCCCTCGTACCACGCCTTGGTCGTGCAACCGGCAGCGAGCGCAGACGAGAGCGAGCGAAGCGACGAGCAGCGCACTGCTGCCTCTTGCCGGTCGGCCTCGCGACGCTTGGTCAGGCGTCATGCTTTATTTGGCGTACTTGGGTTCGTAGAGCTGCACGTTGAAATCTCCCGGGACCTTGAAGTAGGTCACGAGGCCGTAGCCATGATCCTCGATGTCCTGCGTGAACTCGACGCCTCGAGCGCGCATTGCGCTGACCGTTCCGGCGATGTCGTCGCAGTAGAAGGAGATGTCCGCCGTTCCGGACTTCGGCTCGCCTCCTTCCGTCGGGTGGACGCCGAGATCGGCTTCCGGGGCGTTGAAGATCAGCCAGCCGCCGCCGACGTCGGTTCCGGAGAGGCCGAGCTTGTCGCGGAGAAACGCGCGCAGCGCGTCGGCCTGGGACGAATAGAACATCGCATGCATGCCGCGAATCATCGCGCACCTCCTGTCCTGGGAGACGTCGCTGGGCGGGTGTCGTGGGGACTCATTTGATGCTCCTTTGAGAGGTTGTCGCAAGAGGCACCGCGACTTCGAGGCCATTCCTTCATCGCGAGCCATCCGCTGGCGCAAACGGACGCGAGCCCGGGCACCAGGAGCAGCCAGCCGCCGGCACCGAGAGCAATCAGAACGATAGCGCTTCCGACGGCCAGCGCCGCAACGCATGCGGCGGCGAGAAAGCGTGTCCGGGTGACGAAGCCGCCGATGAGGATCGCGCACAGGAGCGCGAGCACGAGCAGCAGGCCGCCGCTCGCCAGCCAGAGGGCATCGGACAGGAGGCGCGAGAAGAACGCGAGCAACGTCCCGCCGCCGATGGCGTGACCGAGCAGGAGGAAGCCCGATGCGAAGAGGAGGCTCGGCAGCATGAGCGCGAAGCTCACGAAATGCAGCAACGGTCGCATGCGCGTCGCCTACGGAGTTGGGTCGGCGAGCGCCCGCTCGTACACGTCGAGATCGTTTGCCGAAAAGCAGCAGAAGACGACTTCTGCGATCGTCTCGAAAGCGCCGACCGCCGAGCGCACGGTCGACACGGCAATCGACGCGGCGAGCTCGATCGGATAGCCGTAGATCCCGGTGCTGATGCTCGGAAATGCGAGTGTCGCGACATGATGGGCCGCCGCCAATTCAAGCGAGCGCCGGTAGCACGATGCGAGCAGTTGGGGCTCGCCGTTCGTGCCGCCGCGCCAAACCGGCCCGACGGCGTGGATGACATACTTCGCGGGCAACCGATAGCCTTTCGTCAGTTTCGCGTCGCCTGTGTCGCAGCCGCCGAGGAGCCGGCACTCCCGCAGCAGCTCCGGCCCGGCGGCGCGATGGATCGCTCCGTCGACGCCTCCCCGCCAAGCAGCGAACTGTTGGCGGCGTTGACGATGGCCCCAACCGAAAGCGTCGTGATGTCCGCCCGGATCGCGCGGAGGGCGGCAGCCATGCCGGCTAGTTCTGCTGTCCCAATTGGCGCAGCAGCGTCGCCATATCGTAATACAGCCGGGCTTGCTGGATCTTGCCACCCCCGATCTCGTACACGCCCAGCATCGGTACCTCGACCTGGCGTCCGGAGGGCTGGATGGCCATCAACGCACCGGTATGGCGCCCCTGAACGTGAACTCGATGAATCCAAGGCCTCGTTGCGTATCGGCCGCGACGGTGCGCAGCTCGCCCTGGGCGTCGGAAAAGGCGTCCTCGTAGAAAAGGCGCAGCATGCCCGCGATGGCCTCGCGTCCTGTGAAGGGCTGCGGGAGCGCCATCTGGGTGAACACGGCATCGTCGGCAAAGTGCTTCGGATCGTGGCTTTGCGCGTAGGCTTCGATCACATTGCGGATGTCGTCAGGCATTCATCGGGTCTCCTGTATCGAGGGACGATTCGACGGGCCTGAAGGCTCATCGCTCCGAGAAAACGAGCTGGGTCCCAAGCCCGGCGAACGCCGCGGCGAAGCTGCGTCGCAGCCACGACTGGACGCGAGGCGAGTCGATCACCGCCCTGCGGAAAGCGTGAGCGAGCGATACCGTAGACGACAAAAACGGCGAACGTCATCGCCATGAAGACGCCGCTCAGCGTGAGAAGTTGCGCGACCGGGGAGGGCGCGCCCGGATCGCACGAACAGCGGCAGGAAGGCGAGAAAGAAGATCGTGAGCTTCGGATTCAGGATGTTGACCAGGAACGCCTTGACGACGAGGCTCGTCGCTCCGGTCGCCGTTGCGCTTTTGTCGACGGCGAACGCCGCCTTGTCGCGCCAGGTGGCATAGGCCAGGTAGAACAGGTAGGCGACGCCCGCGAGCTTGAGCGCGTGGAAGGCCAACGCACTGGCGTGCAGGATCGCCGCCAGGCCAAGAACGGTGGCCAGGAGGTGGGGAAGAATGCCCGCCGTGCACCCGAGCGCCGAGAACACGCTCGCCCGCCGTCCATGCAGGATTCCCGTCGAGACGGTGAGCACGACACCGGGCCCGGGAATCAGAACCACGATGAGCGAAGTGACCAGAATTCGACGGTGATCATGCAAGTGTCTCGCGAGAGTGGCCTTCAGACGAGGCGTGGCTGGGACACGGCTGCGGATCGTTCACGATACGTCAGGGCCTCACGGGGTGCTTGCCGGCGGGCCCTGGGAAACGGCATTTCGGGGAAGCTATTGGTGTTCTGAAACGCCGCGATCTGCCATCGGCCGACCTCTTTGCGCAGCACCTGAAGCTGGATTCCCTGCCGCGGCGGCTGAGGTGCGCCGGGCGGCACTTTCGCCCCGTCCATCGTCCACCGCGCATGCGCGACAGCGGTGACGGGATCGAGCAGGCGGACATCGACCTCTCCGAACGTCAACGTGCTGTCGCGAAACACCCAGGCGAATGCGTCCGTCGAGCTTGCTCTCGATCTCCGCGCGACCGCGCCACCGCCAGCCCAGGACGTTGACGACGTCGCCGTCGGCCGTGAACAGCGCCGCGTAGGCCGATGGCGTCATGCCTGTTCCACGCTTGCGCCTGTTGCATCTGCACCTCGCGAATCGCGGCAATATCGGCGTCTTGCGCCGCCGATTCGAGCGGGAAGACGATCCCCGAAACCAACAGCAGCACGAAGTTGACCCATCGATTGCTCAAGCGTCTCACTTCTCCTCGGGCTCGCATATCGTTCGCGGGAGCTGCCGCACAGGCTGCCGCCGCGCGTGCCTCGCCGTGCTCACTGCAAGCTGATTTCGCCGTCGAACTCGACGTTGAGCTTGAGGCCGGCGATCTCGAGAGTCACTTTGGCCGGAAACGATTCCGTGCCGGAGATCATGCCGGCTGCGATCGCCTTGGCCACCGCTTGTTCGATCTCGCGCTGTGAATTCACTCCGACTGTCTTCAGAAATTTGCGAATGCTCATGTTGAACGTTTCCTGGTCCATCGATTTCTCCGGGTCACTAAGGCGCGGGCGCAGCAGATAGCTTATTCCGTCCGACGCGTCTGGTCCACGGCTGCCGGCGCGATGCTGGCCCGGGCGGCAAAAAGACGTCCAGCGTCGGAAACTGTGCGTCCGCGCGCAAGCAATCCGACAGATAGACGGCGAAGCCGAGATCTCCCGTCCACAACGAGTACCTCGATTGCCCGTAACTCGACGCAGCGTCCCGTGCTTGCGCAATTCCGTGCATCGCGAACGACCGCGCGCGCTCCAGCCAGAGCGTATCCCCCGTTCGCCGATAGAGCTTCAAGAGGGCGTATCCGTTGCCGCCGGTGCCGTGGACACAAGTTCGAACCCTTGGTCAGCGGCCCGGCCGACCAGATGGTCTCGCCTGCCGCCAGCAGCAGGTCATCGAGCGTCGCACTCGGCAGGGCCAGCAAGGCAAACGACGAAGCCGGGTGCTCCATGGCAGAACTGGAGGAGCCTCTCTGGGGTCGCTCGCGTAATCGAGTTGGGCGCGCCAATTGGCGTGTGCCCCGCGACGATCGGCGGTGCGCTGTACCGTATCGACGATGCAGCGCTCCCAGCGCGATCCACGCGTCCGCATCGAGGAGGTTCCGCCCCCGGATCAGCGGCAGGGCCGTGGCGACGAAGCCGTGCACGGCGCCGAGATAGGCCGACTGCCGGCCGAACAACTCCTGCGTCCAGTACGAGCACTGGTGCTGCGGCGACCACTCGAGCTGGCTCCAGAGCCTGGCTGCGGTCATTCGAAAGAGGTCCGCCCATCGTTCCTTCCCGGTGTGCTCATGCAGGAACAACGCGGCAGCAAGGTTCCCGGCGAACCCAGCATCAACTCGCGCGCAGGATGCTCGATGTTGCCGGCAATCAAGGCGTCGAGCGCGCTCTCGCATGCAGCAGTCGGCATTTCGCCATAGGACATCATCCGAATCGGAGTGTCGCCCAGCAGGAACGAGGCCAGCTTGTGCTTCGGCGAAGCCCCGAGCCGCGCACGGTTGCGCGCGAGGAGCTCGTCCCATTCGCTTGCGTAACTTTTCGACAGAGCTGCGAGCCCCGACGGCCGCGAGGTAGTGCAGCGCCCAGAAGACACCGCAGGCGCCGTCGTACAGGGACGTCACGAACGATTTGGCTTCGTCGCCCGCCTGTCGGTCCAGCGGATGCAGGGGCCAGTACCGGTTCCCGGTGAAGCGGGCTTCGGTATCGGCGACGATGCGCTCGATTGCCGCCTCCGCTTCGCTCTCCTTCCACGGAAGCGGGCGGAGAGGCTCGTGCCTCGCGGGGTCGAACAGCATGCCTTCCATCACCGGAACTGACTTCCCGGCCGGTCAGGCATCGTCCCTATGCGTGCGCACCATCCACCACGCCAGCAGTCCGAGCACGCTCGCGACGCTGCCGAGAAAGGTCCAGAACCAGGCGAAGCCCTTCGCGTCGGCCATCTGCGTCGCGTCCGAAATCTCACCCAGCGATGTGAATCCGGTGATCGCGACACCGAAGCAGACGACCGCAAAGATGGCGGCCATGACGATGGTCATCTGTGCGGATATCTTCATTCGTGCCGCCTGTGCCCAGAGCTCGCAGGCGACGACGGGTCCGGCAACAGGTGACCATGGCCGGGGATTCCGCGCCCGGTAGGCTCAATCGGGTTGCGCCGCCGCGACGCGTCGAGATCTTCGTCGAGAAGGGCCTTGAGCTGCGCACCGGCAGCAACGTCCTGGGTCTGGGCGTTCACGTCGATCGTTCCGAGGAGGAGGAAAACCGCGAGGAGACGACGCATAGTCTAACCGCAAGCGTATTGCGGCACGGGCGGCAATGCCGGTTTACGCGGGCGCGAGCAGATTGGCATCTCGTGCGATCACCCATCGGCCGTTCTGCTTTTTCAGGATGCTCAGCGTGTGCCCGGCGCGCTTCACGGATTGGGCTCCGTTCGGCGGCGTCATCACGACAGTCAACCTCGGTCCACATGAAGGCCCAATCGCCGAGGACCTTGATTTCCTGGATCTCGCTCGAACCGTCGATCTTCGGGGCATCCTGGCCCGATCTGGGCCTGCGCTTTGGACGCGAAGTCGGCCTTGCGCATGACGAGCTGGCCGGGAACCAGAAAGACAACGTCGTCCGCCATCAGCGACAGGACGGTGTCGACGTCGCCGGCCTTGCTCGCGGCCATCCATTTCGAGACGAGCTCGCGGATCTCCTGCTCATCATTCTGCATGGCAATCCTCGCCCGGGAGTTAACGGCCTTCGACGATCGGCGTGCTCTTTTGCGACGACACGAAGATCGTCGCGTCGGAGATCGCGACCACGTCGTGTTCCTCGCCGGGGCTCGTAAAGAGATAGTCGCCCGTGCTGAGCTCGACTCCGCCGATGCGCACGATGCCCGCAAGTACCACGACCTCCTCGGTGCCCTCGTGGGCGTGGCGGGGGAACCGGGATCCCTGCGTCAACCGCACGACCGATGAGCGGCCGCCGGTTTCGTTGGTGCGAAAAAGGCTGCGCTCGATTCCATCGTGGTCGGTGGCTTTCCATTCGCGATCGGCGGCTTTGTTGACGAGCACGGCGGCACTCCTTCAGCCGGTTGAGATTCGTCCGGTGTCCGCCGGAATGGTCAGGACAGCCGCACCACGGCCGGGCGCCGCGGCGTCGCTGATTCATGATAAAGGTCATCGAAGTACTGCGCCAACTCGTCTTCGGTGATCGAATCCGGGATAGGGACATTCACCAGCGATCGCTTCCCGTCGCTGCCAAGGGCATAGGTGCGCCACGTCCCGCCGGATCGCTCGACGAGCATCCGCTCGCCGAAGACATCGAGCAGCACGGACGCGGTGACATTGTCCATCGCTTCTCGCCGCTAAACGATTACGTCACGACCTGCCGGCCAAGGCTCATGAGCGATTCGGCAACGGGATCGGCGGGCCCGGATAGAAGAACCAGACGGTCTCGATGAGGCCGGCGGCGACTTCGTAAATGGCCAGCGCCTCGACGAGTTGGTCGGTGATTCCGCGAATCCGCTCGTGATCGATGACCTTGTTGCCGAGGACGATCCTGGCGAGGATCTCGGCGTGCAGCCCCGGCGTGCTCAAGCGAGCGCGGTAGGCCTCGGTCATTTGCGCCTTCCCCGATATCACCGGCTCCGCGGAGGGCATCCGGTAGATACGAACCGAGTCCGAGTAGGTCGCCACGAACCGATCGAGGTCGTGAGCGTTGTACGCATCCACCTGGCGCTGCACGATCTCGACGACGTCCATGGGAGACTCCAGTGCGCAATGTGCCGGTCAGGTTCCAATGTAGCCCACGCCACGGGCCATGAGCGCCGCACACAGCAGAATCAGAACCACGCCCACCAACTCCCAATGAATGATCCTGCGAACCATGCGAACCTTTTCCGGGGAGGCGTTGGCGGCAGCCCCTGTCGGAGCGTGGCTCTCCATGACAGAAACACGATGGTCGGGTAGATCGACAACAGCCCGACGAGGATGAACAGCGAGAGCTTTCCGATGAAGGGCGCGCTGTGGAAGTAATACGCGGCGCCCTTCTCGAAAACGAATACGCGGAGAAAGCCGACGATCAGTACGATGCCGGATGCTGCACCGAAGACCTGATCGACCACGAGGAGCTTCCGGGCGTTCGCGAGGCTCAATTCGCTTTTGATCAGCACGAATTCGACGGCCAATGCCGCGACCAGCGCGAACGCCGCGAGATGGTGGAGGAACGCGAAGAAGGCGACCATGCGCTAGGGAGCGGCGGATGGCTCCATCGCGGTCTTCGTGATGGCTGCCTGCGCGCCAGTGCCGAGTCTCATGGCCAGAGCGAATTATTTCGGTGTCGACGGAGCGGCCGCTGCTTTCGGCGCCGCGGCGGGAGGGGCGGCAGGCGCGGCAGCTGCAACCGGGGCATCCGCGTTCCACGTGTCGCGGATGTACTGCCACTTTGCCATCCTTCTTGCGCGAGACCGAGAGAAACTTGCCGGTCTCGACGACCGCGCCCTTCACCGTGACCTTGTACGTGCCCGATTCCCAACCCATGTTGCCCGAGACGCCGACATCCGTTTTCGGATTCAAAACGAACACCGCTCCTCCCGCCTTCGAGTTGGCGATGTCCTTGGTGAAATAGTCCAGGATCGCTGCTCGACCGCTCACACTGGCCGAGCCCGGCGGAAGAAGCAGCGCGTCTTCGGCGTATTGCGCCGCCACCCCTTGGCATCGCCGGAGTTATACGCTTTCTCCCAGCTTGCGGTTTGCGCGCGGATGGCGGCCTCGTCCGCCGCTGTCGCCGAGGCGGAGTGCGCGACACCCGCCACCGAAAACATCAACGCCGCCACTCCGGCCACAGTCAATGACCAATTGCTGGTACGAACCATTCGCCTCTCCCCGATGTTTTCTTGAATGGCGGCCCTCGGACCGCAGCGACGATGATACGCGTCTGCGCTGGAGCGTTGCATCGGCGTCAGGGCGCCATGGCACCGGAATCCGGGAGTGCTAGTTCTTCCGGATCGTCTTCGCCTCGGGGTCGAGCGTGATCGGGGCGGAGAAGGTGAGGTCGTAGCTCCATTGCTGGCGGAATTCGCTCTGCGTCCCCTCGGTCCAGAAGCGGCCGGCGACGGTCTTCTCGTCGTAGGCGCTCGGCTTCCAGCGGACGAACGCGGCGGATGAAACGAAGGTTGTGAACGCCGGATGCAGCGGCTCGGCGCTCATGACCCGCGCGTCCGGATTGATCTTCACCACGAGCGCTACGAGTCCATCGCGGCGCGTCATCGCTTCGAGCTTCTCGATGTTGCGGGCATCGGCCGCGCTCAGCTTGCGATCGGACAGCACGACGATCACATCCATGTATCCTTTCTCGGTCGTGCTGTCGACTTCCTGCGCGACGGCATGCTTGAGCGCCGTCGACTTGCCGTTCGCCGTCAGTGTTCCGCTCACTTCCTGTGCGGCCGCAACACCGGCGAACAGCGCCATCGCACACGCGATACTCGGGAGAATCGACAGGTCGAGAACGCGGCGCATCGCAGAGCCTAGACGTCGCTCTTGCCGAAGCGGGCGATGCCCTGGTTTCGGCCCGGTGGATCGAGAACCGATTCGTCGAGCGGCAGCGGTTCGCCCTATCCATTCGGCGAGCGTCGTGTGATCCGCGAGGTCGTCGTCCGTCACCGGATGAACGAGCACGGTCAGTCCGGCCTCTCGAGCACCGAAACAAGGCGCGGCAGCGCGGACGCCACGAAGTGGATCTCGAACTGCGGCTTCGGGTGCGGGCCGACGCTCCTGTCGCGCAGCTCGCCCACGAAAAGCAGGCTCTGCAACCGTGTTGTCCGCACGCATTGCGGCGAGGTCGTCGTGCAGTCGCTCCGCGCTGGCGCGCGACCCGCCTCATAGTAGACATGAGCGTGGTACGGGGCCGTCAGATCGCGCATGGCGGGTCCGGGTCAGGTTAAAAAGTGCGGCATCACAAGCTACGACGGGCCTTGCTCAATGATGCAAACGCTCTCTGGTACGACGATTCGACCAATTCCTGAAGATAGGTCGCCGGAAAGCTCGAAACATTGACAATGGTGATCCAGCCATAGCGTCCTCTGTACCGGGCAGGCTTCACGCCTGAATATCGGTCAGTTCCACAAAGCGATCGGGGTCACGCGCACGCTGAAGCGCCACCGCTCCGGCTCACTGGTCTTGAAATAGGCGAACTTCCTGCCGCCGACGGCGTAGACGAGAAAATTGTACGGCTCCCGTGCAGCGTCTCGGTGGCGTTTGGAAATTCGCGACAAAAGCGCTTCAACTGCGGGACGTTCATCGGCCGGCCACTTGACCCCTAGCGTTGCGCGGCGTCTTCGGTCGATCGCACGGACGAGGCTCGGCGGTAACGCTCGATGGCAGCCAACCCGAGCGGCGAGACGGAGACCAGCGCACCCACGTCCGCCGAATGACCGCGGGCAACGTAGCCGCGCGCATTCGCCTCTTCCCACACGGGAAGGCGCGGACAAGATGTGCGCCAAGCCTCCATCACCTCGGCATAAGGCCCGGGCGCGGGCCAATCCATTCCAGGAGATCGATGATCAGGCTTCCACCGGATCCGACATGTGCACCCCCAATGCGACGCTACGCCATTGCGCCTGCGACTTGCAAGCCACGCCGCCGCTCATTCAATTTCGCGGTCGGCGCGCGATCCGGGTCGAATTCGAAAGTGTAAGACCGGAGCGCTTTGGCCGTCTTCATATTGATCACGAACTCGAACGTCGTCGGTCGCCTCGACGGGAATGTCGGCAGGTTTGGCCCCTTGAGGATCCTGTCGACGAAGACGGGGGCGCGACGATAGAGCGCGAGGAAGTTGGCGCCGTAGCCGAAAAGCCCGCCCGCGTCGGCATACTCGATGAAGCTGATCGAGGGGAGGCGCTGCTTGACCGCCAGCTCCGCGATCCTCTTGAAGTTGGCGATGAATACGATGTCCTCGATCACCGCAAGCGCGTCGACGCCTTCCTTGGACATTGCCGCAAACGCGCCGTCCAGCTCGGCGGGGCTGCGCGCATCGAATCGCGCGATCGCCAGCTTGAGCCCTTTGGCCGCGGCCTCCACGCTATTGAGCGATTGGGCCATTCCGGCGTTGTCCGGATTCGCGAGGATCGCCACTTTGCGCAGCTCGAGGGATCGCGTCCTTGAGTACCTCCAGCCGCTTTGCCGCCAGCTCCGGAACGAAAAACGTGTCGCCGGTGACGTTACCGCCGGGCCGGGCGAGGCTCGCAACGATGCCGGAGCCAACGGCGTCGCTGACGTTCGTCATGACGACGGGGATCGGATTCGCCGCAGTTGCCTGCTTCGCGGCCAGGGCGCCCGGTGCCGAGTGCGTCACGATGACGTCCACCTTGAGCCGAATGAGCTCGGCGGCGAGGTCCGGAAGACGGTCGTACTGTCCTCCAGCGAAGCGATACTCGATGACGATGTTCTTGCCCTCGATATAGCCCAAGTCTCGCAGTCCTGCCCGGAATGCCTCGACGCGGGGACCCCAGGCCTCCTGCGTGGACGCGCCCAGAAACCCGATCCGCGGGATCTTTGCGCCCGGCAGCTGGCTGAAGGCCGGGAGTGGTGCGGTCAGCAGCGCTCCCGCGGTGATCAGAGAACCGCCTGCGCAGTGGTAGCTTCATGCGTCCCTCCTTACTTCACGCCATCCGGGCGCGCATCGATCGGGCGGACATAGTGAATTTCGTTCAGCGACACGCCCCTCAAGGGGGAACTTTTTCGTGGACGATTCTTCTGATTTCGAACCCGATCCCACGATAGAACTTCCCGGCGCGTTCGTTCTCCGGGAAAGCCCAGAGGCCGACGGAAGGTGAATCCGAGGGCCCGAAGCCTTGCGTGCGCGTGACTCCACAACATCCGGCCCACGCCCTTGCTCCACTGCGACGGGCTGACATAGATGGCCCAGATTTCTGCGTCGCTCGATGCGGCGCCGTTGTCGCGCGAAGCTCCAAAGCCACCCAGCCGAGCATGGCTTCGTCCCCGACCGCAACGAGCAACTGGGCGATCCCTGGGCAATTTCTCCTTCCACATGGATTCGTAGCGCTCGACACGAAGCGAAGCCAGATACTCCGCCGGAACGATGCCCGGATAAGCGGCCTGCCACGTTCGGACATGGATCTCCGCGATCTCACGGGCGTCGTCGGGCTTGGCAGGGCGAACGATCATGTGGCTGACTGTGCTGGATTGAACAACACGGTCGGTCACGTCGTGACGTTCAACGATAGCTGCGGACGCACGCGTGCCGGATTGCCCTGGATGGGAGCCGGCACGACACCCTGCCGCACGGCGCCGCAGGCGACGTAGAACGCTCTCGGCGTTGGGATCCGCATCGATGGCGATGGACGAAACCCCGGCAAGGCGGGCTGTATTCACCGCATGAGGTCAACAGAGCGCGTCCTATTCCCTGACGCGCAAATGGCGGCGAGACCCAGAGATGATCGAGCTCGAAGCCTTCCGCTGTCGGTGCGAGCAGGTAAAACCCGGCGACGCACTTGTCGACTTCGGCGACAAACGTCGGCTTGGAGGTTACGTCGTCGGGGCCAATCGAAAGAAGAGGGCGCCATCGTTCGATGTCGTCGGGCGAATAGTCCCAATAGCGCTTCGCCTCGACTGCAAGCGCGGTCAGGAGCGGCGCTTCGGACTTGCGGGCTCGGCGAATGCGCACGGCGTACGCGTCATCGGAAGGCACGGCCACGCATGGTCGAAGATGCCGACCGGCATCGAGACTAGACCCGCTTGCCGATCAGCCCGATAACGATCATGGCAACGCTCGGCCGCACACGACGCCCGCAACCGTTCCGACGGTTTGCATCAACGCCGCAGGGTCGTTCGACTTCGGCGCCATGGACAGCATGAAGAAATAGAAAGCAAGGGCAATGACGATGAGCAACGAGGCCAACGATGACGATCCGCCAGTTTTTTTGTCGCATATCGATCTCCCCAGGCGCGTTTTTCAAGGCTATTCGCATCATGACATCCGCACACTGGACGTGACGCAACAACGGACACTGGTCGTCAGGAACGCTGCAGGAAGGTAAGCGTTCGCTCCCACGCGAGGTTCGCTGCTCCCCGGCTGTAGGCCTGCGAGCGGTCGGGTTCTGAAGAACCAATGTCCGGTGCCTGCGTATCGGTGGAACGTCACCTGGCGACCTGCACGCCGCAGCGCTTCCTCCAGGGCATCGACGTTCGCCTGCGGCTCGTACTCGTCGTTGTCGGCAAAGTGACCGAGGTAAGCGGCTCGCGAGCTGCTGAAGTCGCCGCCCCGGTTCCGTAAAAGAGGACGACGGAACGGATGCTCGGGATCGGCGGCGGCCAGGTCCAGCGCGTAATAGCGCCGAGCGAGAAGCCGATCACCGCAAGACCCTTGTCGCCTTGGCCGGAACGTTCCCTGACGAAAGACGCCGCGTCTGCGATCCCGGTCTTGGCCTGATGTGGTTGGCGTCGAGCGCTCCGGCGAGCGTCTCGGCGTCGGGAATCGTGTCTGCGACCTTGCCGTGGTAGAGGTCAGGGGCGAAGCACGCGAAACCGGACGCGGCCAGTCTCTTGCAGACCTCTTTCATCGTGTCGTTGAGGCCCCACCACGCGTGGAGGACCAGCACGGCGCTACCTGCTGCCTGCGTCGGGCAGCGCGAGATAGCCGTCGGGTTGAGGATGTGACATTCGCACTACCCACGTGTCGAGCGGCGCTGTGCTCTTCGAGCTGCAGCGTCATGAAGGCGCTGTTCGGATCTTCGACGTAATCCGCAAACGGCGGGCAGCAGGTGAAGCCGAAGGTTTCGTACAGCCGCCGTGCGGGCTCGAAGGCTTCCATGGAGCCCGTTTCGAGGCTCAGGCAGCGTACGAGCGCGCGCCGGCCTCGGCGATGATGTTGCAACATCGCGCGCGCCACACCCTGGCGGCGACTAGCGGAGGCGCGTTCGCATCGACTTGATTTCGCCATGGATCGGCGAAAGCTCCTTCAGCGCGCCACATCCAAGCAACTCGCCGTTGGACCAAGCCGTCCAGAACGTAATGTCGGATCCGCGGAGCGCGGCGAGATCGAGCGCATGGACGCTCTCCGGAGGCGAGAGCTCATACATGCTACGGAGATGCTCGGCGAGGAGCGCGCGGATTTCCGGGCCCGGCGAGGTCATCCGTACGAATTTCGATCACTGTTTCTCCGACCGGGCAAGGCTGTACTCCTGCGGTAGACGCCTCCGGCATACTCGGTGGCGCCATGCGCCGCGAACTGCTGCTCGCCAAGCCGGGATTGAAGTACCTCGGTTACCCTCGTGGCGCTGTAACCCGTGACCAACAATGCAAACGCCATGGTCGCATCGCTCCCACGAATGCGCTGCTCGTTCGTGCTTTGCGGCGTCAGGGCCGCTTCGAACACGTGCGCGCTGGCAAGCCCTGGTTGCGAGGGAAGCTGCGGCAGTTCGTCCGCCAGCAGCCATTCGCGCATGGCCCTTTCCCGGTCCGGCGCCGGTTTGAAGCGAACGACGAGACCCGCGTGGCCGATGCCTGCACCGAAGCTGCCGGCGATCGTGCAGAAGGCCCTCGTCATGCCGCGGTAGTGGGTCATCATTTTCGCGTCCACGGCGTCGGGTTGTTCAGGCGCTCGAGATAGGCGGCCGATGCCAGCGTCGCAAGCTCTTCGACTTCGTACATGACGAAATACCTGGGTTGCCCTTCCGGCGCGACCCAGCGGGTTCCTCGCACGAAGCCGGGGATCGAAAGCCGCTCCGGCAGATGCTCGTGCGTATGCCAATCGTCGTGCTCGTCGATTGCGTCCGGCGCAACGTCGAACGAGAGGAGCATCGCAGCGTTTCCTAGCAGGGCCATCGTCCAATCCGTCGGCTGTTAGCGCGCGTTACGCGCGCTTGCGCAGAAAGACGTGCGCGGCGCGTTCTCCGCGACGTACTTCGCGCATTCATATCCCAAGGCCGGCAGGTCGATATCGTTGAGGAGGTGCTCCCCGCGCCGAGCAGTACGGGTCGAATGGCGAGATGAAGCTCGTCGATCAAGGCGGCTCGCAGGTACTGCCGGACAGTCGCTGCGCCGCCCCCGACGCGCACGTCGAGGCCGCCTGCGGCGGCGGTCGCCCGCTCCAAAGCGGCGTGAATGCCATCCGTAACGAAGTGAAACTCGGTGCCTCCCGCCATCTCGAGCGGTGCGCGAGCGTGTGATGCGTCAACACGAACACGGGTGTGTGATACGGCGGCTCGTCGCCCCACCAGCCCTTCCAGTTCTCGTCCGGCCATGGGCTCGGACGGGGCCGAACATGTTGCGGCCCAGGATCCAGGCACCGATCCCGGCAAAGCCTTGCTCCGCGGTTTCGTTGTCGACTCCCGTCTCGCCATCGTCATTGCCGTGCATCCTTCGCCACATCCGCGTGTGGATGAACCATTCCATGAGCTCCGGACCCTGACGCCCAGCGGGTGCTCGAGATCCTGGTCCGGCCCGGCGGCATAGCCATCGATGGAAATCGCGAAGCTTTGAACGCGAACTTTCGACATTTCCTCTCGCACCCTTTCATCCGAGGTCGGCCATGTGTCGGCCGCAATTCCCTGGTAGGGACGCCGGTGGGATCCGCTATCCGGGAATCTCGGCCTCGACGAGCTGCGCAAGCAGCACGAGCGACTCCTGCCAGCCTAGATAGCAAGCCTCGGCCGGAATGGCGGCTGGGATGCCTTCCTGCACGACATCGAGCTCGGTGCCGCAGAACACTTTCTTCAAGGACACCGTAGTGCGCATCTCCGCCCGGCAAGTTCGGATCGTCGAACTTGTCGGTGTGGCAAATGCGCTCGTTCGGGACGAGCTCGAGATACTCGCCGCCGAAGGAGTGACTGTGTCCCGAAGCTGAAATTGGTGAACGACATTTTGTAGGTGCCGCCCACTTCCGCCTTCAGATGGTGGACCTTGCCGGTGAAGCCGTTGGGCGGCAGCCATTTGGCCATCGCATCGGGATCGAGAAACGCCCGATACACTCGTTCCGGCGGCGCGCGGACGACGCGGTGGAGCCGCACGGTATTGGTCGTCATGAGGATTCTCCTTTCGATGAGGAATGGAAGCGGCCGCCGTCAATCGCTAGTGCGATGGAAGGGGAGCCAGCGGCGCATCGTTGCATTTCATGACTCAGCGGATGCAAGCTCTACCGACAGGCGTTTCCGTGTCACAGCCCACGAATCCCTGGAGCTCGTAGATGTAGAAGCGTGGCCGTTCGCTGCAGGAAACAGTGGACGTCTTGCCGCTCTTGATGTCGCGCACTTCGACGCCGGCCGCGATGGTTTGCATGCCCTTCGCGCGGGTGAACACGGTGTAGCCGAAGTTCCCGGACGCGAAGCGCACCGACTGCGTGTACACGCCGTTGTGGGTATACGTGGCGCCGTAGAAGTGCTTCAGCGAGCCCGCGTGCTCCTCCGGATACTCGAGCTCCACCGATTTTTCGTTTCCATCCGCATCGAGCGATCCGAAGCGATAGACGAAGGTAGCTCGACTGACCATCGAGCGGCGACGGTGCGCAGAGCTCGATGAACTTGCGGCTCTTTGCCGCCTCGCAGCCGAAGAGGGGAAACGAGCCGCTCTCGCACGCCTTCGCCGCGACCGACAGCATCGCCAGCAAGCCGAGACATCCGTAAACGATCATCCGGCGCATGTGGGTTGTCGACGTGAATTCGACTCAGGAATATAACTGGTCTTCCGCGATTGGTGCAGGCGAGCCCGGCTCTCCTTGCCGCTGCGCCCGGCCGCGGGCGGAGAACATCGCGCCGCGCGCAGGTTGCACCGGCGCAAAGCAGAGAAAGCCTGTGTCCTTGACCATGTCGTCGTAGACCGCCTCCATGCCGCCGCGCATGAAATAGGCTTCGTGCCAGAAGCCGGTTCCTCCCGAGCTCCGCAGGAACTCGCGCCACCACGTGCGGTGCGGTTCCGAACGCGCCCAGCGCTCCAGGGATTCGAAGTCACGCCAGTATTGCCGCATTCCGCCGTGGCGGCGGCGCGAGCGAGTAAAGCAGATTCTCGTGCAGGAGCAGCCCATCCGGCCTGGCATCGACCGAAGCGGCGATCTTTGGGCCAAAGCCGAACAGGGTCTTGAGGCCGGCCACTGCGTTGAGGCGCATGCCGAGGTAAATGACGACCAGATCCGGATAGCCCGACAGGTCAACCGTGCGGCGCTCGACGTTGCCACTCATCCCGGCTTCTCCTCGACGTGGGTCCGGGCGAAAGGATATCAAGTCGCGCGTGCGAACGCGGGCTTGCGGTCAGCCGGTCGTTTCGAGCTGCTTGCGCAGAAAGACCCGGCGAAAACCCCTGGCCTTCCTGGCGGGCGTATTCGACGTAGCCATTCCTCTCGTACATGGCGATGTTCTCCACCATCTTCTCGTTGGTGTACAGATAGAGGGATCCATGGCCGCGCGTCCTGGCCTCCTGCTCGGCGCGAATCAGGAGCGCCCGCCCGATCCCGCGGCTCCGGAGCTCCGGCAACACGGCGACGTTCTCGATCAGAAAGCCGTCCGCCGTCGTCGACAGCACGAGGCACGCCGGCAATCGCGCCATTCGATTCCGCGACAACCACCTGCTCGGTCTCGATGACCATCGCATAGTCCTGCAGCATCGGCCACGGCTTCCTGCCGATCACAGGAATCCACTGCGCATACGCCGCGTTCACGCACGCGCGCGATGGCCGGCGCATCGGACGCGACGGCGGTGCGCAAACGAAAGGATGCGGAGGGGTTCAGGCCTTTACCCCGCTCGCACCCGGTTGGCGGCTTCGCGCCAGCCGACGTAGCGCGCGGGCGGGATCGGCCGGAGCCCTTCGACACGCTCGAGCGCGAGACGGATATCGGCGGTGCTGCCGGCCTTGAGCGCGGCATCGACGAAAAGTTGCTCGAGCACGTCCTGTTGCGCGTGACTGCCGCCGAGTTGGTACATGCCGCCGATGGCCGGGCGCGCATCAAGGCGACGGCCTCGGCGTAGCGTCCCGCGGCGTGGGCGAGCTGCGCCTCGGCAATCGGCAGCACGTAGTCACGCACGAGGGGGAAGGGTGCCGCGGCCCTTGGCGAAGACGCGCACTGCCTCGATCATGCGCTCGGCCGCAGCGGTGCGGCCGGTGGCGGTGAGTGCCATCAGCCAGTGCGGCAGAGTGAACGCGGACAGGCAGTCGCCGATCCGCGCCTCGGCCTTGTCGGCCAATTCCTCCCACCGGTTGCCGACATCGACGCCGAGGCGCTGGAGTCGAAAGAGGATCGATGCCGCGTTCTGCACGTCGATGTAGACATCCGGCGAGGCGACGGTGAGCGGCGCGGCGAGGTCGCGGAAGCGCGTGTCGTAAAGCTCGAGCACCGCGGCATGGTCGCCGTGCTCCAGCTTGAAGAGCGCGCAGTGCCACCAGAGATGATGTTTGAGGTTGTGAGCGCCCTCCCAGTTGGGCGCGAGCGTCGTGAGCCACTGAATGCCTTCGCTGCGGCGGCCCTGCGCCTCCAGCACATGGGCGACCGCGTGCGTGGCCCAGAGATCGCCCGGGTCGATCTCGATGGCCCGGCGACCGTAGGGCTCGGCCGCGAAGTAATTCCCGGTCTCCTCATGGGCGAAGGAGCGGCAGGCGAGGATCGACGAATAGCTCGGGGTGTCTTCCGACCACGCCGGAATCACACGCTCGACCGAGCCGACCATGTCCTGACGGGCGGCCGAGCCAGAAATTGACGAAGTGGGCGAGACGAAACGCGACGGCATCGTTCGGATGCGCGCGCAGGATCGACTCCCACGTGCCGATGGCCCCATCGAGCTCGCCATTGGCCCAGGCAGTCAGCGCAGCGACATGGTCGCGCTCGCGCTGCGTCGCGTCGGCGGCGAGCGACTGCGCCGTGCGCGCCGCCTGGAGCGCGACCGGGACGACCGCCTGCTTGAAGGCAAGCATCGCGAAATAGCCCTTCATGCAATGCGCTAACGCGAAGTCCGCATCGGCCTCCAGCAGCGCGGCCAGGCGGTCGGGCGTATCGGCCCGGAACGTGAGGTAGCCCTTGACGAGATGGTCGAAGGCAGCGGCCGCCTCGGCGCTTGCGGTCGAGATGGGGAGGCCGCGTATATCGAGGTGCATGGCGTTGCTCCTGACGACGTTCCCGTTACATGAACTTCCATTTCGCGAAGACCGCGACCGTGACGGGAAAGAGGTAGATCACCAGGAAGATGGGCAATTCTTCCAGGAAGGAATAGCCGGCCCTGGAGATGCCGATCCACATGTTTGCGGCAGCCAGCAGGAACCACGCGACCGCGAACACGCCCGTGGCGGTCCACGACGACAGCGCGGCCGAACCGCCGACAAGACGGGCAACGCCAAGGGTCGCGCCCCATAGAACGAGCCCGCCCAGAATGATCAGCAAAGTACGCATCGGACGGCCTGGTCAGAACTTTTCGCGGTCATCGTAGTCGACCGTGTTCGGCGCGAAACATCTTGCGGACGCCCCTCTCCCCGCGCGGTCCGGCTACGATGAGGATCTTCTGCGAATCCGGATACTCGCACGTTCCCCTGTGGGCGCATCCGCACGGGCGGGCTACCCTTGTCTGCGCTTTGCGGAAATCGTTCTGATGACCACCCAGTGACTCTTGCCGATGCGGCGGCTGCGCTCGAACCCTTGTCTCTCGAACATCGCGACCGTGCCCGTTGTGGAGGAACGAGCCGGAAACCGAGCGGCCCGTCACTTCCTCCGGATAGCTCTCCACCGTTCCGCCGCCCAGGCGCGCGATTTCCTGCAACGCTCCTTTTAGCGCAGCGGCTGCGACGCCCTTGCCCCGGTAGGCCTTGTCCACGAAGAAGCACGTGATTCTCCAGTTCGGAAGGCCGGCGAGGCCATCGGCGTAGGCGCGTTGGCGCTTGATGCGCGGGAGCTCCTCCGGCGAGCCGAACTGACACCAACCGACGCACTCGCGTCCGTCGAAGACAAGCGCGGCATGAGCGGCGCCTTCGCGGACACGACGCTCCTTCTCGCTGCAGTTCTGGCCCGGGGTCTTGCCGCGCCCAACGCCCTCCGGATGAAATGCCATGCACCAGCAGCCGCCCCAGACGCCATTGTGCCGCTCGACGAGGGCCGCGAAGTGCGGCCATGTCGCGGGGCTGAGCGGCTTGGTGGCGAAATCAGCCATTGAAAGCGACGACGTCTCGAACCCGCGCCTCGTCGATGGCTGGGCGAATGAGGCTAGCCTCCGCTTGCCACGGAAGTGGAGGGCTGGGGAACGACACGCATCGTCGCGAGAACGATCTCTTTTTCTTCGGCGTCCGCGATTGTGTCGATGGCACGCAGAGCGGCTGCATACTCCGCCTGATGCGATCGAGTATCGCCGCCGCAATGCGCGGCGTTTGCGGCAACCGCATGGGTAAGCGCGAGCTCCCGGGGCTCGCTGTCACGGCCGGCGAAAAACTCGTGTGCCGAGTTGGAGAAGCGGGCGGCTAAGGCAGCGCTGCCCAGCAGCGCATGAACCTGACCCAGCAACAGATCGGCCAGCGCAGCGTTCTGCTCGTTTCCGACGGTGCTCCACAAATAGGCGGAAGCGTGGGCCGCATGAAGCATTTCGGCGTCTTCCTCGCGCGTCCGCGAAAGCTGTTCGGACAGCGTCCACGCACGATTGTTGGCGCCGGAACCGAGGCGGCGGCGCCACTTCGGTTCGTCTTCGGGATTGAGGTCTGCGGTCATTTCTGCTCCACACGGACGTCAGGGCGGACCTTTCATCCGCTCGACAGCAGCAGGTAGGCGGCCAGCAGGAAACCAAGCAAACCAACCGCCGAAGAGAGGAGTACGGCGAACCCGCGGTTGTAGGAAGGCGGCAGATCCACCAGCGGCAAGGTTGCCACGAAGCGTCGATGCTGAACCGTCGAAACCAGAATGGCGATCGCACCCACGGCGACGAACAGGACACCAAGGATCGCCGATGCGCCATGCCCACCATTGGCGACAGTTTGCGGGCCTGCAACGACAACAATCGCACGAACAGGCCGAAGCGCGCGACCACGAATCCCAGCGCCATCACCGTAAGCCCGGTCCGCAGCCACGCAAGCAGCGTGCGCTCTGCTGCAAAGAAACCCGCGGGTCGGTGTCGGCGATTGGCACGGGTCGTGGTGGGGCCTAGCGGGCAGGATAGCCGGCGCCGATCAGGTCGCTTCGCGCCTCACTCACCGCTCGCCTCGAAGAGCTCGATGGGATTTCCCGATGGGTCCTCGACGAGCACTTGTCGGACCGCCGGGACCCTGGACAGGCTCGCTGCGAAAGTGTGCGCCGGTCTTGCGGAGCGCAGACATTGCCGTCTGCAATTCTTCGACCTCGATGACCAACCGGTTCCAGCCGCCGGGTCCGGGAATGGAGCCATCCGGAAGCGGTCGCGACGCCGACGTGCCCGGCCCACTGAGCCACAGCGTAAGGTCTCCTCGCGCGAGCATGACGAAGGGCGGACCCCATCGCTCGGTGATCGAGAATCCGAGCGCCTCGTAGAAGGGGAGTGCCGCGTCGACATCTTTGACGAGATAACGAACCGTCGCCATGTGCGCTCCATGCTGAGGTGCAGCGGATGCAGGTTACCACCGCGCCGGCAGACGCGTCGACGGCAAGGTCAGGTTTCATTGCGTGTCTTTCTCACGTCGGCGCGCGACCCGGGCCAGGTGTCGTGCTGCGGCAATCCATCCGTGATCTCGTACCACGGGGCCTTCGAGCCGACGAAGAAATGGCCCTCCGGTCGATTGGTAGGCGCCTGGTCCAGACCGCCGAGAGGAATGCTGACGCGACTCGGGTCGTTGTCGTAGGTGCTGATGAGGTTCGAGCCGCAGATCGAGCAGAAGTGCTTGGCCGTGAACTCGGACGAGTGGAATGTCTTGACCAGATCCTTGCCTTTAACCCAGGAGAATTGCTCGGACCTGATCGATGCCCGCGTCCTGAATGCCGCGCCGTGCCAGCGCCTGCATCTCGAGCAGTGGCAATTGAAGATGGGGCCGAGCTCGCCGACGATGCGGTACTCCGACCTGCTCGCACAAGCATCGTCCGGTGAGAATCTGCTCAGGCATTTGTTTGGCGGGCCATGCCGCGTCGCATCAGTTGTGTGGGACGAGCACCGGCGCGGTTTCCTTGAAGGTATAGGGCGAGACCGGACATTTCACATTCGGATTCGTGGGAGCGAATAGCGCGTGCCGCAACGACGCCTGCCAAGTAGAACATTCATGCGCCGCTCATTCAAGCGAGCTCGATTCGCACCAATTTCAAGCGGCCGGAGATGCCACTTTTTATGGAGACGGCGGACCTGCGGCATTTGAATCGATCTGCAACAAGGGTGATGAGCTCTCGGTTGGCCTTGCCATCAACGGGCGCGGCCTTGAGGTACGCGAGCCATTCACCATCGCCGGATTGCTCCAGGGCACTGAGACGGGCATTGGGTTTGACTTTCACCCGAATGAGCATCATCGAGGTTGCCATCGCGTGCCCTCATGGAGACCGCGCATCGAGTAGCGCATCGGCGTAGCGGGCAAGCGACACGTTGTATCGAGGAAGATAGGTTGCCAGAGCCTGCAGGCTGAGGGCCACCGCCTCCGCTCGCGCCCGAGGTCGACAAGCGCTAGTGCCAGGAAGGCCGACACCGCCTGGTCGAGCTCGTCCCCGGAGCCGCGTGTTCGGCGAGCAGGATATCGGCGGCGCGCTGCGCCTCGCCGAGATTTCTGAGCGAGCTGGCCATTTGGATGCGCGCCTGACGCCGGCGCGACCCGGACAGGCCGGCGTCCAGAGCCGCTTGGTACAGGGACACCGCCTCCTTCGGAAGGCCCACCGAGTCATGCGCGCCACCGAGCTCGAATAGAGCGACCGGATGTTTCGGGGGAAGCTCCCCCACCAAACCGCGCATTTGTTCGACGAAGCCAACTTCATCGAGCGTGTCGAGCTTCTTCCAGAGCGCGGCGAGGCGCTCTTCCCATTCAAGCGTAGGTAGCATCATGAGTTGATCCTGGGCGTTGCGCGCGTGGTGGTGCATCATCGCTTCCGCGCGACGCGGGGCTGTCCTGCGGACTCTCCGATACGACGTGTGGCGAGGACGGAACTCACGATCAGGAGCGCCAGGCCCGCAGTCGCTTCCGACCAGATGGTGAAATTGGTCGCGAGAGTGTGCTCGGAGCAAAGAGCGAGCGCGTAGTGACCCAGACCGTCGAGGCCAAGGGCACCGTACGCGCCCAGGAGAACCGTAGCCCAAGACGGGCAAGCCAATGCGTCCGAGCAGCATCGCAGCGATGCCGACGCTCGTGACCGCGAGCCACGCCAGATAGACCTTCTCGCGGGTTAGCCAGATGGGCATGTTCGGATAGAACGCGATGAATTCGGCGTTGTGCGCGAAGTGAGCCAGGCTGGCAAGGAAATACAAGCCCAATCAGCACCCAGACGGGCTTCGGGAATAGTTGAGCGCGTACTCGAGGCGTGCATTGGCTATGGGGCGGCGCCCGTCATCGCCTGCTGCATCGCGCGCGCGCGGCTGCGAGGGTCTGCGCGTCCGCGCAGGTCAGGGCGGCCCGAGCCGTACGGCGGCTGCGGTGCGTACTCCATGATGAGCTCGATGATTCGCCCCATGCTCGTCTCCGGCCCAGTGCCCCGCCACTGTGATTCCGAAGTCGACGCCGGCACGTGATGCCGCCGCCGGTGAGCCGATTGCGGTCGATGCAGACGCGCTCGCTGCTCGACTCGGCGCCGAATTGGTTCAGCGCGTCACGCGCACCCCAATGCACCGCAGCACGGTAGCCGCGCAGCAGTCCAGCCGCGCCCAGAAGCAGCGCGCCCGTGCAGACGCTGCATACCCAGCGGGCGCGCGACCCGCGATCGGCGAGGAAGGCGATTGCGGCGGAATCGCCCATCAGATCCAATGTGGGCTTCGCTCCGCCGCCGACAAAGAGGACGTCCGGATCGGTCCAGGCATCCGCGAAACTGTGTGTCGCCTGCACGCCGAGGCCGCAGTCCGTGAGGACCGTGCCGGAACGATGCCAGCGCATACTGAACTTCGTAACCCGGCAGGAAGCTCCACGCCTGAATCGGGCCGACCATGTCGAGCAGAGTCATGCCCGGATATACCAAGGCCAAACACTTTCATCGTGTCCTCACTCCGAGTTTTCCATCAGCGTTCGACACGAGGCGCCGCCGAAGGCGGTACGCCCGATGCGACAGCCGCGTCGCGCGCGCAAGGCCTCCCTGGCGGCCAAGGCAATCGGAATGCCAAAGAGGGAAGATGCGGGACAGCAGATCCAACGTCGTGGCAAGCGGTTGGAAGCTGACCGGATGCGGAAATGCGGACCAGGGCAATACTACGAGGCGCATGAACAGGAACACGGCGACGCCAGAACAGTCCCCCGAATGAAGAAAGGGACGACGGACCAGCAGTGGAAAGCGGCGGCTGGCGAGAACGAAGGCGCCGGCGAAGGCGATAGCCATGGCGAAGTGAAGAAAGAGACCAAGTGCTGCGCTGGGCCAGCCGCCGGAGTAGGCGCCCTTCCCGAGAGGCCGCTGGCGACCGACTGCAGCAGACGCAAGACGGGTATGCCGTTATAGGCGGCGAACGAGATCGCAAAGAGGATATCCAGCGTGTCCACCGACCAGGCCTCCGACCAGGAGCGCCCACCAAACCAGGCGCTGCGCGCGCGGAGTCAGGTCAGAGTTTGCCATTCTCCACGCCGGGGCACGGGCATCTCACCACCACCGGGCCGGCAGTGGCGAGAAGAGGCGAGGTACAACAATCCGACGAGAGCGCCGGGAATTGCGAAGATCGTGGCCAGCACTGTTGCCGCTCGCGTGCGCCCAGCGCCTCGCAGCGCAAGCGCACACTCCGACGATGCCACCCAGTACGCAAAGCGTGGCAAACCACAGCCCCATGTTGAAGGATGACACCGAGCCGTCGTCCAGTCCGACGAAGAAAAAGTAAACGAAGATCATCGCAATGACGACGTCTACGGCCCAGGAATCCAGAAAGTCACGAATCAAGCCCTTTCGAATTCATTGGCGCCAGTGGCGTTTTGAATCAGGTACGGTGCGATGTTCTTCATCGCCCTGGCGACATACTCCTGTTTCTCGCCGACCGGCGCCACATAGTGCAGTGCCTGTCGGGCAGCTTCTTCGCCCTCGGTGCGAGCAATGATCCAGGCGGCCAGATATTGCGAGGCAAGGCAACCTCCGGCCGTCGCGATGTTGCCCGCGGCATGGAACGGTTGATTCAACACCTTGACCCCGGCCTCCTGCACCCACGGCTTGGTCGTGAGGTCCGTGCAGGCGGGGACGGCACCGAGCAGCCCGAGTCGGGCAAGGACAAGCGATGCCGGAGCATTGCGCGCCGACGAGCTGGCGCCCGGGATCAAGCTTCAGGGCCGACATGATGAGCAGGATCGTTGCGACGATCTCCCCTTGTCTTGATCCCGCTGCCGACAGTGACGGCGTCTGCGGAATCAAATCGGCCAAAGTGGATTGCGCATGCACCACGACGCCATTCATCGAGGTAACGGTGTGGCTCCCGGACAGCAAGGGTTACGCGCCACGTCGGCTTTGAGTGCGGTTGAGCACGCCGAGTGCGACGAGCGAGTCGAGTTCGTTGAAGCCCTGCGAACGTAAGGATGGCGATGTGCGTGTGAAAGGACGTAAGGGACGAAACGACGCCAGGTCAGGCGGCACTTGCTGCCTGCGTGTCCGCTCGGCAGCATAGGCATTCCGGAAGTTGATGGGCGGCGACGGCTCCGAACGTCAGCCTCCTCGTTGACAAATGCCGTGACCTCGGTTCGTCGAATGATCTCCACGGGGTCTCCTGCAATATGCGGTGCAGCTTCGCGAACGGGCGGTCGTTGGGACTGGATTAGACGCCTTATCATTTCGACGGCAAGCAAAGCGCAGCCGGAACTAGCGCTTCTCTGCGGAGGCGTGCGAAACCTTCAGTTCAAAGACGACCTCGTAGGTGGGGTGATCCGAAGAGGCGCAAGCCGTCCACCGGGTCGCCCAGGCTCCGCTCGACCTGAACGCAGGCGTGATCTCTACCGCGCCGTCGAGCGCGAGTAGAACTGGTGATCGATCGTGTGCTCCCAGACTCCAGCCCATCCTGCGTCCGCCGAACGGGGCGCAGCCGTGATCGAGACAGTATTTCTCCGAGCTTCGGGAGCCCCTGTCCCGAGCACGAACTCGTCGGCAGGTCTCGCGATCGAGGAGTGGCCGAATATTGAAGTCCCCTCCGAAGATCACGGGATTGCCGGCGAGGTGGTTCTTCCTTGTAGAACTCCACCAATCAACTCGACCTGCCGGCTGCGAGCCGGAGGATTGTCGCGGCCCGCCTGCAGATGCGTGTTGAGACACTTCGAGCGGCGGAAGTGCAGCCGGGATGGAGATGCGATCGCCGAACTGCGCGCCTTTGCTCGCGAGGCAATCCCAGCGCGTGGCAATTGGAAGAACCAAACGTCATCCGGTCCTCCAGCGAGGATCGGGTACCGACTGAGAATGTAGAGACCGGAATCGACGCCGAGGAACCGCGATCCGTAAGGCCCGCGCGAAACATGAGAAAAGCCGGAGCAATACGTAACTGAACGAAGTACAAT
>ERZ1370068.6346-contig-5334_pt1 | contig 36551 bp, 59 predicted proteins | sample MGYA00561227_ERZ1370068 | MGnify/ENA primary metagenome ERZ1370068 (study PRJEB38410, sample SAMEA6850437) | metagenome | study: Metagenomic assessment of the ecological functions of the soil: analysis of the soil microbiota associated with the... | reverse complement strand
GTTACGTATTGCTACTATTGGCAGATCGCCGCATTACCTGAGGCCGCGCACACCGCTCGGCGAAGAGGTTGGCCTGCCGGGGCGCGTTGGCGATGGATCGCGCAAGCCAAGGAATTGAGCGCCGAGTGACGTGGTGATGAACCGGCGCGAGCAGATCGACGCTCGCCACCTAAATGTACGGCGCGTCGAATTGACGGACGCGCGCTGAGAGAGCCCGGATGTTTGAAACCGGGGAGGGACACTATGGCAACGATTTCGGCCACGATGGTCAGAGACCTGCGCGAGAAGACCGGCGCGCTGGCATGATGGATTGCAAGGCGGGCGCTCGAGCGCAACCGCCGGGCGACGAGCGAGGCCGCCGATCGACTGGCTGCGGCGCAAGAAGGGCATCGCCGAGCCGCGGCCAAGAAGGCCGGCCGCATCGCCGCCGACGGCCTCGATCGGCGTCGTGCGCGACGGGACCAAGCGCCGGTGCGGTCGTCGAGGTCAACTCGGAAACCGATTTCGTCGCTCGCAACGATCTGTATGCCCCAGGGCCTTCGTCAAGATGATTGGGCAGGCCGCGGCTTGAAGTTGGCGGCGACTCCGGAAGCTTGATCGTCGCTACGCCAAGGCGTGGAAGCGATCACGCGCGCTGCGGAGGCGATCGCCGATACCGTCGCCAAAGTCTGTGCGAGGAATACATGACCTTGCGGCGGGCGACCGGGCCGGAGCGCCCGGCAACGGCGCGTCGCGGTGCAGAGTCACGCGCACAACTCGGTGGCCGATGTGGCGCTCGAAAGATCGGACGTGCTCGTCGCGCTCGAGTCGCAGGCAAGGCGGACGAACTTGCCGAGCTCGGCCGCAAGGTCGCAATGCACGTCGCGGCCGGCGGTTTTCCTGCTCGTTGTCGATCCGGCCGGTCTCGACCCGGCCAGTTGTGGCGCGCGAGCAGGATGTGCTCGCGGATAAATTTCGCGCCCAGGGAAAACCCGAGGCCATGATCGGCAAGATTGCTCGAGTCGGACCCAAGACCTTCTACAAGGAAGTGTGTTTGCTCCTCGACCAGTCCTACATTCATGACCTGCCAAGAGTGTCGCGCAGGCCGTGAAGCGACAGCGAGGGCAAGGCAGGCGCGCTGATCAAGGTTGTGGGCTTTGCGCGTTTTGCGCTCGGCGAAGGTATCGGAAAAATAACCGAAAAGTTCCGCAACTTCTCGATCATGCTCTAGTGTCCCGCTTCCGACGCGAGCAACTCCACGACTCTGGCGTGGCTTGGGATCTGACGTCCTACGATGACCTGCGGCGATGCCGCGTAGGAACGTCAAATCCGCCATACCAGGCTTGGTGATCTGGGAGCACCTCGATGCCTCGAGCTTCGCCTTCCGGCGTGTCATTGTCAAATCTCCGGCGAAGCGTTGAGCGCCCTGGAGCCGTTTGACCTGCAACCCTAGCCGACGCTCGACCGGCATCGCTCGCCGACCTGCGACGCGCGCGCGCTACCGATCACCCTTGGCGTCGTTATCGGAGGCGGCAATATGTTTTTCGCGGCGTTGAGCGTCTCAGCTCGCGGCGTTTCCCGCACCACCGGTGACGCGATGGGAATGCTGGCGACGGTCATGAATGCGCTTGCGCTGGAGGCGGTGCGCTGAGCGCGCCGGCGCTCCAGCACGCACGCTGTCCGCCATCGCGATGCCGCAAGTGTGCGAAGCGTATTCGCGTCAGCGGGCGGCTCAAACACCTGGGTGATGGTCACATCGTCCCGTTTCGCCGGCGGAACCGGTAACCCCTATTTCACGACCGACACCACCGCCGTTCTACGCGCGGTCGAGATGGGGTGCGACGCGGTGCTCAAGGCGACCAACGTGGACGGCGTCGTATGCAGTGCAGATCCCAAGCGAGACCCGCAGGCCAAACGATCTGAGTGCCCTGACTCCACGACGACGCAATCGCGCGCGCGTTTGCGGGTTATGGACGCAACCGCGTTTGCGCTTCGCCCATGGAAAACCATGATGCCTATCATAGTGTTTTCGATCCAGGACGTGGGTGCGGTGACGGCGGTGTTGCGCGAGAGGGCCGTGCGACCAGGGTTGGGTAGCGCCCTGGCGGGGATGAGCCGCCAAGCGTCCACGGTTTTGACCTCCGGCTGAGACCGGACATTCTCGCGGCGATCCCGGCTTTTTGAGCAAAGGGTGTGCCGCTCTCGGGAGGCCCGTCACTGGCAACAACGACCTATGACTTAAACCGAGCTTAAGCGGCGCATGCATGGTGCAACCCAGGTGCTCAAACAGGGAGTTTGGCTGGTCTGCGCACCGGGCGCGCATCGTCGAGCTTGCTCGATCACGTTCAGGGGCCGAAGCCTATGGCACCCACATGCCGCTCGCCAACCAGTTGGCAACCGTGAGCGTGCCGGAAGCCCGGCTGATCAGTGTGCAGGTATGGGACAAGTCGATGGTGCACGCCGTCGAGAAGCGATCTCTCACGGCCAATCTCGGCCTCACCCCGTCGACCGAGGGCCGGGTCATTCGCCTGCGCATCCCCGGAACTGAACTTTCAGGACCGGCGCAAGGAATTGGTCAAAAGTCGCGCACGGGGTACGCGGAAACCGCGCGCGTGGCGGTGCGCCACGCACGACGCGACGGCCTCGACTTGTTGAAGAAGATGGAAAAAGGACGGCGGCATCAGCGAAGACGACCAGAAGCGCATGGCTGACGAGGCAGAAGGCCACCGATCAGATTATTGCCGAGATTGATCAATCGCTGGCGACCAAAGAAAAAGAGATCATGACGGTGTAGCGGGCCGCCCAGAGCAGCAACTTATGGCAAACAGCGAGGTCAAGCTCGGAAGCGGGCGCGGTATCCTCATCATGTCGCCATCATCATGGATGGCAACGGGCGCTGGCCGCGCAGCGCGGTCTGCCGCGCGGGGAGGGGCACCGGCGTGGCGTCGAGGCGGTGCGCAACACGGTGCGCGTCGCCACCGAGCTGGTATCGGAATTCTGACCATCTTCTCGTTCAGCTCGGAAAACTGGTCACGTCCGCGTTCCGAAATTCTCGATCTGATGGCGCTGCTGCGGCGCTCATCCGCAACGATCTCGCCGATCTCCACCGCAGCAACGTACGTGCGGGTCATTGGCGAACGGGAAGGACCTCGACCACGATATCGCGCGCCTCCTCGGAAGAAGCTGAAAGCCTCACCCGCTGCCAATACCGGCCTTCGTGCCTCGTGGTCGCGTTCAACTACGGCGCCCGCCAGGAGATTGCGCGCGCGGCGCGGGCTCGCTGAGGACGTTGCGTCCGGTCGGCGTGCGTCCCGCGGAGGTGTACTGAGGATCTGCTGGCGAGTCGCCTCGATACGTCCGGACCTGCCCGACCCCGACTTGGTGATCCGCACCAGCGAGGAACAGCGTTTGTCGAATTTCCTGCTTCTGGCAGGCCGCCTACAGCGAGCTGGTATTCGTGCCGGTCTTTTGGCCGGATTTTGACCGGGCGGCGCTTGAGGGCGCGATCGCCGGAATATCGGACGCGCGAGCGCCGCTTCGGCGACCTGCGCTGCGCAACGCCTCGTGACGGCGGACAGAGGACCTCCCGACGCCGCGCACGAATCGTGCCGACGACGACTTCCCGGTCCGGCTGGCGTCGGGCTCGTCCTCGCGCACCGGCGGCGCTCGTTGTCGCGTGGATCGGCGGAGCGATCTTTGTCGCGTTCTGGGCTGCGGCGGCACTCCTCATCGCATGGGAATGGACGAAGCTCGTTGCCCGTGGCGACAATCGTGGGCTTTGGCTCGCGGCCGGTCGTGCTCTACGCCGCGGTCACGTTGCTCGCGCCCCTGACGCGTGCGCGCCGATGCCGGTTACGGGTTCCTGGCGATTGTGTTTCTGTTTGCGATCGTGTGGATGACCGACATCATGGGGTACATGGTTGGTCGCGCCGTCGGCGGCCGCAGGCTTTGGCCAGCGATCAGTCCGAACAAGACGTGGTCGGGGCGATCGGGGCGTCGCCGGTGCGCTGGTGGCGGGATTGGGGGTCGCCACTTGGGGGCGCTTCCACTCGTGCCCATTGCTATCCTGGCTATGATCCTTTCAATGGTGGCCCAGGGCGGAGATCTCTTGAGGTCGGCAATCAAACGTAAATTCGGCGCTAAGGATACGAGCGATCTCTATTCCCGGCCACGGTGGCGTGATGGATCGCCTGGACGGCTTTATCGCCGCCGCGTTGGTGGCAGCTGTCATTGGCGTGTTGCGCGGCGGCCCCGATGCGGCAGCGCGCGGCTCTCGGTCTGGTGAGCAAAATGAGCGGGGCGAGCACATCCAAGGCGCACAATGGGCCGCGGTCGGTGACATTGCTGGGGGCCACCGGGTCGATCGGGGGCAGCACGATCGATCTCTTGCTCCACGCGCGCGATCGCTATCGCGTCGAGGCGGTGGTCGCTTCGCGCAACGCCGGCGCTTTGGCCGCACTCGCGCGCAAGATCAGGGCGCGCGCTTTGCGGCGATCGCCGACCCGTCCTGCTATGCCGAGCTGAAGGAGGGCCTGGCCGGGTTCCGGCATCGCGGCCGCTGCCGGAGAAGGCGCGGTCATCGAAGCCGCGAACTGGCCGGCCGACTGGGTGATTGCCGCCATTACCGGGGCCGCAGGCCTCAAGCCGACATTGGCGGCGCTCGAGCGCGGCGCAGTCGTCGCACTGGCCAATAAGGAGTGTCTGGTGTGCGCCGGCGCGCTGTTCATGCGCCGCGCCCGCGACGTCAGGGGCGACCGTGCTGCCGGTCGATTCCGAACACAATGCTATTTTCCAAGCGCTGGGTTCGAACCGCCTGGAGGACGTCCGGCGCATCATCCTGACGGCGTCCGGGGGCCCGTTTCGAACCTGGCCACTCGAGGCGATGCGGGCCCGCCACGGTCGACCAGGCGCTGCGCCACCCAAACTGGTCGATGGGCCCGAAGGTTACGATCGATTCCGCCACCATGATGAACAAGGGCCTTGAACTGATCGAGGCACATCACTTGCTCTGGGCTGCCGGCGGCTCAGATCGATGTGCTGGTGCATCCGCAATCGATCGTGCACGGCCTCGTCGAATTTCGCGACGGAGCGTTCATTGCCGAACTCGGCTCACCGGATATGCGGGTGCCGATCGCGCACTGCCTCGCGTGGCCGGATCGCGTCGACACGCCCGCCCACCGCCTCGATCTCGCCAAGGTCGCGACCTTGGCGTTCGAGGAGTCCGGATCCTGCCCGCTTTCCAGCGTGTGCGGCTGGCGCGCAGTGCACTCCGAAGCGGGGGCGCGGCTCCAACCGTCCTCAATGCGGCCAATGAAATTGCCGTCGAGGCGTTTTTGGATCGGCGGCTCGGATTTGCGGGAATCGCCAACCTCGTCGAGGAAACGCTGCATGAGGCGCAAGGTCGCGGCCGCCATGGGCGAACCCGCGAGCGTCGAGGATGCACTATCTGTTGACCATGTTTCGCGATCTTTGGCCCGCGCGCTGCTGCCCGAAATTGCCGCAAAGGCATCGTAAAGCATTTCCGAGCAATGGCTTAGAAACGGCCGCGCGCGGGCGAGCGGGATCCGATGGGGACTAATTTGCTGTGGAGTCTCAACATTTTGGGCGCCGGTTTTGTCGGGTACATCATCCCGTTTTTATTGGTTTTGACGATTGTCGTGTTCTTCCATGAACTTGGCCATTTCCTCATCGCCTCGCGCGTGCGGAATCAGGGTCCTGGTGTTTTCCGTTGGCTTCGGCCCCGAACTGATCGGCCGCAACGATCGCCACGGCACCCGCTGGAAGATTTCGGCAATCCCGCTGGGCGGTTACGTCAAGTTCTTCGGCGATGAGAACGCCGCCAGTGTACCTCGACCCGTCGGCGATCGCGCAGATGAGCTGAGGCGGATCCGCGAGGTCAGCTTCTTTCATCAACCGGTTGCAGCGCGGGCGGCCGTTGTCGCCGCCGGGCCGATTGCAAATTTCATCCTGGCAATTGCGATCTTTGCGGGGATCTTCGCGATTTACGGCAAGCGAATCGATCGCGGCGCGCGTCGCTTCGGTCCAACTGGGGAGCGCCGCCGAGGCCGCCGGCTTCCTGCCAGGCGATCTCGTCTTGTCGATAGGCGGCCAGCCGATTGGATCCTTCGGCGAACTGCAGCGCATTGTCGTCACCAATCCCGGGCAGCCCCTCAGTATCGTGGTGGAGCGCAAGCGGCGAGCGCAGAAATCCTGACGGCGACGCCGGTCCTCTCGAGATGAAGGACGGCTTCGGAAACGTGCATCGCCAAGGGATGGCTTGAATTACGCGCGCGCCCCGTCGGCCAGGGGCGAATCCGCTATCAAGCCCGTCGATCTTCCGACCGCGCTGCGGCTTGGCGTGCAGGAAACGTGGTTCGTGATCGACAACAGCCTCGTCGTATCTCGGGCGGGTCGTCATTGGCCGCGAATCCGCCGATCAATTGGGAGGCCCGGGCCGAATTGCCCAAATTGCCGGCCAGGTATGGCAGGGCGGGCTTAACAATGGCGGCCTCCGGGGGTGGCTCGGTCGCGATCATCCAGCTCGCAGCCGTGCTGTCGGTCTCCATCGGGCTCCTGAATCTCGTTCCCAATTCCTCTCCTGGATGGCGGCCACCTGCTGTTTTACGCGGTTGAGGCCGTGCGCGGCCGCTCCGCTCTCCGAGCGGGCCCAAGAGCTCGGGTTCCGCATCGGGCTCGCCGTCGTCGTAATGTTAATGATTTTCGCTACTTATAATGACATCCTGCACTGGACGTCGTGAGGTGTAGCGATGCGGGCAACGCTCACGGCGGGAAAGGTTAATGGCGGCTAGGGGCGGGTTGCGTTGGATCGGAAACCCGCTACAAACGGGGGTCAAATCCGGCGCCAATGGGGGTTTGCGTCGGGGGTCTCGCAATTGATCCAATCTGCAAGGCATTGAAGATCTTGCAAGATTTTCGAGCTTGATGGCGCGCGTGCAGATTCGGGCTTGGGGCTTGCTGAGCGTTGACGGGGCAACCGCAGGAAGCAAGGGGCGTACCGCGGATGGGAATGATGGGTGGGGTGTTTCGAGGACTGAGCTTTGGGGGCTTGGTCCTCGCAAGTCTGTTGTTCGGGCTGCCGCCGGGCTCTTCGGCGCGCAAACCGTTGCCTATGCGCAATCGGCCGCCCAGATCGTGGTCCAGGGCAACCGGCGGGTCGAAGCCGATACGATCCGGATCGTACTTTCACAGCCCACTGACGCCGCAGAGCATCGATCAGCGGGCTCAAGGCGCTATACGCCACCAATCTGTTCCAGGACGTCAGGATCAGCCAGGCGGGCGGACGCCTGATCGTGACGGTGATCGAAAACCCGGTCATCAACAAGGTCGCGTTCGAAGGCAACCACAAGGCCAAGGACGAGCAGCTCGCCGAAGAAGTCCAATCCAAGCCGCGCGGAACCTTCTCGCGCGCGGTCGTGCAATCAGACGTTCAGCGCATCGTGGACGTCTACCAGCACAGCGGTCGCTATGACGTGCGGGTCGAGCCCAAGGTCATCGAGCTGCCTAACAACCGCGTCGACCTCGTGTTTGAGATCAACGAGGGCGGCAAGACCGAGGTGAACAAGATCACGTTCATCGGCAACAATACCTACAGCGATTGGCGGCTCAAGGACGTGATCAAGAGCGGCGAGAGCAATTGGCTGAGTTGGATCAAGAGTAACGACAACTTCGATCCGGACCGGGTCGAAGCCGACCGTGACCTGCTGCGCCGATCTCTACTGAAGAACGGCTACGCCGACGTCCGCATCGTATCGGCGCTCACCGAATACGATCAGGTGGCCAAGGGATTCAACATCACATTCACGATCGAAGAAGGGTCGCGCTACAAGGTCGCGGCGATCGACATCGTCTCCAACGTTGCCGCCGTGAATGCCGGCTGCGCTGCGCCCCGCTGAAGCTCGGCCCCGGCGACATTTACAACGCAGACGCCGTTGAAAAGTCCGTCGAAGACATCACGATCGAGATCGCCCGGCGCGGCTATCCGTTTGCGCCTCGTGCGCCCGCGCGGCGATCGCGATTTTCAATCGCACACCGTCAGTATCGTGCTGGTGGTCGAAGAAGGCCCGCGCGCCTACGTCGAAAGGATCAACATTCGCGGCAACACGCGCACACGCGATTACGTGATCTCGGCGGGAGTTCGATCTCGTCGAAGGCGACGCATATAATCGGGCGTTGGTGGACCGCGCCGAGAAAGCGCTTGAAGAACCTCTAACTTCTTCAAGACCGTCAAGGTAACGACCGAGCCCGGCTCGGCGCCGGATCGCATCATCATCAACGTCGACGTAGAGGAGCAATCCACCGGCGAATTCTCGTTCTCCGGCGGTTATTCAACGTCCGACGGCATGCTCGGCGAGATCAGCGTCGGCGAGCGCAACCCTGCTCGGACGCGGACAGGCGGTAAGCGGCGGCGATCCAGTACGGCCAGCGCGCGCAAAGGTGCTGAGTCTCGTTCGTCGAACCCTATCTGTCCGACACGCGCCTGGCGTTTGGCGTGGACCTGTTCGACAAGAGGACGAGCGCCTCCGCCTACCAGTCCTACACGTCCAACATTTACGGCGGCAATTTGCGGTTCGGGATTCCGCTGACCGACACGGTAACGGGCCAGGTGCGCTATACGGCCTATCAGCAGAAGATCACCCTGCCGAACTCGCTGCAGAACATGTAACAACATCAATCCGGATTCGTGAATACGTTCCCGACCCGGCGGCCTTCAACACAGATCCCGCGGTCCTGGCGGCGTATTTGGCCGCCGGCGCGCCCATCCAATACAACTGCTATCAGGACGGTGAAGCAGCGCTCCCGATCAAGATGGAGCTCGCGCGCGGTCCGGTGACCGTTTCGCTCATCGGCTATGGCTTGACCTACAACACGCTCGATAACAACCGCAGCCCCACCAGCGGCTTGCTCGTCACCGCCAACCAGGACGTGGCGGTAGTATCGGCGGCGACGTCAACTTCATAAAGACTACGATGGACCCGTCTCTAGACAGCCGAGGTCTATCCGGACATCGTTGGAACCCTGCGGGTGCAGGCGGGCTATATGAGTGGTCGGGACGGTCAGTTCGTACGCGTGCTCGACGCCTTCCAGGGCGGCCCTAATCTGGTGCGCGGATTTGCGCCTGCGGGGTTTGGTCCGCGCGATCTGACGCCCGGCCATCGAACAACGATGCGCTCGGGGTGGAACGCAGTACTGGGCGACATCGCTCGAGATTCCAGACGCCGCTGTTCACTGGCACCGAAGGACTTCCGGTATGCGGCTCGCGACTCTATGTCGATGCCGGCATGCTGTGGGGCTTCAACGCGCCGACGTTCTGGGCTGACCGGCGAGAACATGACCGTCGCCGACAGCACCAGGATCCGCTCGTCGGTCGGCGTTGGCCTGCTCTGGGTTCGCCACTCGGTCCGTTGCGCTTTGACTTGGCTTATGCGCTGACGCGGGAGCCGTACGATCACACTCAAGTCTTCCGCTTCGGCGGGGGTAGCAAGTTCTGATGCCGTTCGGATCGGACGCGCGGCTGCCGCTCTGACCCGGCAGGCAGAACGCGCTTCCCGTATCGTCGCGCATGACCGGGCTTTCGTATTCACCAGTGGCTGCGCCCTCTCGCTGGGCGAGATAGCGAAGCTGACGGGCGCCACGCTCGCCGCGGCTGCGTGCGCCGATGCCTTGATCGCCAATATCGCGGCGCTCGACCGCGCCGCGCCCGAGCGACCTCACATTTCTTCGACAGCGTCAAATACGCGGATCAACTTCGTCGAACCCGGGCCACCGCGTGCTATGATGAACGCGCGGTTCGAAAAACACGCGCCTCCGGGCGTTGCCGTGCTGCTCTCGCGCGAACCCTACCGAGCGTTCGTGACGATAGCGCGCACGTTGTTTGCCGGCGTGCTGAGGCCCTCGTCGCTGTTCGGAGGACGCGCCGTCTCGCCGCATGCGCATGTTCACAGCACGGCGCGCCCTCGAGGCCGGGGTCACCATTGATCCTGGCGCCGTTATTGGGCCCGAGGCCGAGATCGGCTCCGGGAGCATGATCGCCCCAACGCCGTGGTCGGGCCGGGCGTCTGCATTGGACGCGACTGCACGATCGGGGCCGGGACGTCGATCACGCACGCGCTGGTCGGGGATCGGGTCATTATCCATCCCGGCTGTCGTATCGGTCAGGACGGATTCGGTTTTTGATGGGCGCGACCGGTCACCTGAAGGTACCGCAGGTTGGCCGCGTGATCATTCAGGACGACGTCGAAATCGGCGCTGGCACGACGATCGATCGTGGGGCCATCCGAGACACCATGATTGGCGAGGGCACCAAGATCGACAATCTCGTTCAGATTGGCCACAATGTGGTGATTGGACGGCGACTGCGTGCTGGTCGCTCAAACCGGGATTTCCGGAAGCTCCACTTTGAGGATTTCGTGGCCCTGGGCGCACGCGTCGGCGTAACCAATCACGTGACCATCGGCGAGGGCGCTCAGATCGCGGCGATCAGCATCGTGGGGGCGACGTTCCGCCGGGCGCACGTTGGGGCGGAACCCGGCCAAGCCGGTCAAACGGTGGTTGCGGGAGCTGAAGATGCTGGAGCGTATGGCCGAGAGTCGTCGTGACCCGGACGACAGAAGCCGACGATCAGGAACAGCCCGCATGAACGACGCGAACCTGACGCTCGAGGCCGTCGACATTGCCGAGATCCTGAAGCTGTTGCCGCACCGGTATCCGTCTCTGATGGTGGACCGGATCGTAAACTTGCGCGCTGACGGCTCCGCCTTGAAGTAAGAATTTGTCAACACGACTTTTCCACGCGGTTTATAATTATTTAACTTCAAGTCAAAGATCTTTCAAGGGAATGTTGCTTATCAAGTACGTAACCTCGTTGTTGGTTACTGGAAAAGGCGCGAAAACTCAATATTGCTTCGGTGGTGGGCGCTACCTGTTACTGTCGTACAGGAGTTTTACAGTTCTCAAAATTATCATGATAAGATCAACGGCGCTCAGATGTGATGTGTGTTTCCGCTGAGGATATGGCGGCGATCCTCGTCCAGCTGAAGCACGAGTGAAGCATAGCTAGGACGAAGTATAAAGATGAGCGGTTTCCGGTGGTCTACGCGCGTCATCTTTGGCACTGATTACTGAAACCTTGGGAAGTGATAAGTCGGATATTGTCCTACAACTCGGATCAGACATGATGATCAGACGATGATATTAGCCTTGCCCATTGCTTATCATTACGACCACGTTTCTGGGACTCAATTTTGCTGGTTATTTATCAGTTCGCATCAAACTAAGTCACTCTTTGAAGTCAGTTGTCATTGAGGCGGCCCAGAAGCGAAATCGTATCATTTTGGGTTGTCTTGCTGCTTATCTGCCTGAATATATCGGTTCAAGGATTGCGCATACCAGGGATCGGGGCTGCCTGTTTTCTAGCTATTCTGGTTGACCACTTTTATGAAACCACGATAAGAGTCAAGGACAATAGCTTGCTATCGCCCAGCATTCAGGTGCTCCAAGAGGTCATATCAACGATCAGGCGACAAAACGCTGGGTATTAGAAGCATTTAAAAAAAAAAGGTTTATTTGGTTCAATTGCCTTTTGGATCAAAAGGGAAGAACTGGTCATTAGACTCCTCAAAGGGTTGCACACATGATGACTACCCAGGACCTCCAGCAAGGATTTTGCTGCCTTGATTGGACTCAATGTGGTCGGGCTGCGCCGGCGCTGATTTTTCAAGGCGGATATCCACGTGCTGCGGCGAGGCCTATCAGGCGATGTTCTTTGGAGTCAGGACGTTCAGGAGCGCTTCGATCAAGTGGCCAAGGCGATGAGCGATCATCCGCTGGTCGCCAAGGTCGTTGAGTTTGTGCGCGCCGGTGCGCGCCCGCTCACCATGGCGGTTCATCGTGCGGAAGGCGAAACGCCGTGAGTTGCGGGAGCACGCGCCGATGAGTTCAACCGCGGTTGCCGATGCCGCAGCTTCGAAAGCCGCCGATCCGGTTGCCGCGTCGTTTGCGGCGGCGGCAGCCTGCCAGCGACGGTTGCCGATGCGCTCGTCGGGCAGGGGCGCGGCGTCGTGATGTTCCCGCTGCACGGCTGGGCTGACCCCGCTGCGGTTGAGCGCTTCCGGCACCATTGGATCCACATCGGACAACTTGGACGCTTTTCGCGACTGGCGCGAAGTGAGGGTTGCCGCGATCTGGTGCTGATCGGAACGCTGGTGCGCCCGACGATCCGGCAATTGCGGCTCGATATCGAAACGCTGCGCGTCATGCCCCGCATCATCCGCGCCTACCGCGGCGGGGACGACCATCTGTTGTCGGGCATCGGACGTATTCTCGAGGACTACGGATTTCGACTAGTCGGCGCCCACGAGGTTGCCCCGCAGATCCTCGCACCCGCTTGGCCATGTCGGACGGTTTTGCGCCTACGCCGCGCGACGAGGCAGATATCACGCGCGCACTGGCCCCGTTGGCGGCGACCGGGCCGTTTGACGTCGGACAGGCTGCCGTAGTCGCCGACGGCCGCGTGCTCGCCGTCGAAGCCGCGGAAGGCACCGACCACATGCTGGCGCATATTGCCGAAATGCGCCGGGAGGCCAGCATACGCTCTGCCGCCGGCACCGGCGTGTTGGTAAAGGCGCCCAAGCCCAGTCAGGATCGCCGCTTCGATCTGCCTACGGTCGGGCCGTCGACGGTCGAGCACATTGCGGCCGCCGGTCTTGCCGGGCCTCGCGGTGGTCGCGGGCGGTGTCATCATCGTTGAGCCGGCGCGGGTGATGGCGCTTGCGGATAAAGCCAATATCTTCGTCGCAGGCGTGCGCGACGGCGGGCCGGTATCGTGAATGCACCCGCACCGACGCGGCCGCTGCGGATTTTCCTGGTGGCGTGTGAGGAATCGGGCGACCGCCTCGGCGCCGGCCTGATGCGGGCGCTCGCTGCCTCGGCCGGACGGCCCGTCGAGTTTGCCGGCATCGGCGGTCGCCACATGGCCGAGCAGGGCCTCGAAAGCCTGTTTGCGATCGATCAACTTGCGATCGTTGGATTCAACGCCGTGTTCGCGCGCCTGCCTGATGTTGCTGCGCCGAATCCGTGCGAAACCGCGCTGGCGGTGGTGACGCAGCGTCCCGATGTGTTGGTGATTATCGACAGCCCGGACTTCACCCACCGGGTTGCACGACGTGCGTGCCGCAGCGCCAAATATTCCGATCGTCGACTACGCGTGTCTCCGACCGTCTGGGCGTGGCGACCGGGGCGCGCGCGCGCGCGATGCGCCGTTACGTTGATCACCTGTTGGCGCTGCTCCCGTTCGAGCCGCACGCGCATCAGGAGCTGGGCGGCCCGCCCTGCACCTACGTGGGCCACTCCCGATCGAGACTGCCACCGATCTGCGGCCCAACGCCGCCGAGCGCGCCCGCCGCAACGCGTCGCCGCCGGTCCTGCTGGTGCTGCCCGGAAGCCGATCGAGCTGAAATCGCCCGTCATCTTGATCTGCTCGGCGCCGCGGTAGCGCTGATCGACGCACGCTGCGGGCCGCTCGAGCTCGTGCTGCCGACCGTTCCGAGCGTTCTCGCCAAGGTGGGAGGAAGGCATTGGCGAAGTGGGCAATCCGGACCGCGGATCGTGGTCGAGGGGGACGAGAAGTCGCGCGCCTTTCGCACCGCGCGCGCAGCGCCTCGCGGTTTCCGGAACGGTGACGCCTCGAACTCGCGCTCGCGGGTGTGCCAAGCGTCGTGGTCTATCGGGTTTCGCTGTTCGAGGAGGCGATCGGGCACCTGCTCCTACGCGGATCAACGATCGTGCTCGCAAACCTCGTCCTCGGCGAGAACGCCATACCGGAGCTCCTGCAACGGGCCGCAACCCCGGAGCGCCTGGCTGCGCTGGCTACGCCGCTCGCTCGATGCAACGCCGGAGCGGGCGCGACAGGTCGATGCTTTCGCACGGCTCGACAGCATCATGGAGATCGGCAAGGCTGCGCCCAGCGCGCGCGCCGCGCAAATCGTCCTTGAGATCTCGCTCACCGGAAAGCATTGCCATGAAACTCTCGACCGACCGCGTTCTCACGACTCACAGTCGGCAGCCTGCCGCGGCCGAAGCCGCTGGTCGATCTCATCCTCGCGCAAGGAGCGCGGCGAGAAGGTCGAGCCGGCGCACGTTCGAGATGCAGAGTGCCAAGGCGGTCGACGACGTGGTCGCGAAGCAAGTCGCGTGTGGCATCGACGTGGTGAGCGACGGCGAGATGAGCAAGCCGTCCTACACGATGTACGTCCGCCACCGCGTCACCGGCATTGCGACGGACCCGCGCGCCGCCGAGAAGGGCCGTGACGTCATGATCGGCCGCGACCAGCTCGGCGCATCCCGACTTCCATGCAGCGGATGGTGAAGTTTGCGACATCGCCGTTTCCGGGATGCGTCAGCCCGCTCGCCTATGCGGACCGAGCGCGCACTCGAGCGTGATCTTGCGCACCTCGACCGCCGCCGTCGACAAGGCGCAGCCGGCCGACACGTTCATGACCGCACCGTCGCCGGGCATTCTCACCCGCTTTGTCATCAATCTGCACTATCCCGACGAGGCCGCTTATCTGGAGGCGCTCGCCGAGGTGATGCGCGATTGAGTACGAGGCGATCGTCGCGGCCGGCTTTCTGTTGCAGATCGACGCCCCTGATCTCGGTTCCGCGCGCAACAACCAGTACCGCTCACCTCACCGATGACGAATTCCGTAAGATTGCGGAACGCAACATCGAGGCCCTCAATGCGGCGACCGTCAGGCATCCGCCGAGGATGCGATGCGGCTGCATATCTGCTGGGGCAACTACGAGGGCCCGCACACCCACGACCTCCCGCTGCAGCAAGATCATCGATATCTGCTTCAAGGCGCGCCCGCAGGCGCTGCAGCTTCGAAGGCGCCAACCCGCGTCACGAGCACGAATGGGAGGACTTGAGGCGATCGAGATTCCAGACGACGAAGATCCTGATCCCAGGCGTGATCGATTCCACCACCAACTTTCGTTGAACACCCGCGACTGGTCGCGCAGCGGATCTGCCGCTACGCCGACATCGTTGGTCGCAGACCGCGTGATCGCCGGCGCGGATTGCGGCTTCGGGACGTCTCGTGGGCAGCGCCCCGCCGCTGGTGGCAGACTCGATCGTCTGGGCCAAGTTGCGGGCACTCGCCGACGGCGCCGAGATCGCGTCCGGGCGATTGTGGGGAGTGACTACGCCAATTCGAGCAATTCGGGGCGGTCAACTCCGCCATCACGCCCGAAACAAGCTGACTGTCGCGCGCTAGGGAACGTTACTTCGCTGCCGGCGCGGCCGGGCTGCGCGGCAGCCTTCGCCCGCAGTGCCTCGATCACGACTTCACCATAGCGCGTCATCGCCGCGGTCTTCTGGGCCGGCTCCGCCCGGAGAGCCCGCTCAGCGCCTTGGCAATAGGCGAGGATCAGTGCGTTGGCGACGTCGGCGAGCTTCGCCTTGGGGTTCTGCGTCGCCAACGTGGTCGGCCTGCGTGCTTGCCGCTTGCGAGCCGATGTTGAGATCGGGCTTGCCCTCGAGTTTTGTGGCGGCGTCAAACAGGGAAGCGTGGGCACGCCAGATTTGTCGGCTGCTGGACATTTCAGGGTGGGCTGCCACGTCGGGTCGTGCTCGAGCAGCGATGCGCCGAGCGGCGTTGCCCATACGGTCCCGACGTCAGGCTCGGTCTCGGTGATGTTCATGCTGGTGACATAGGATGTGATCTCGCGCTCGAACCGGGCCAGCGCCCGGCTCTTGCCTTCGTTCGACAACGACGCGATTGGCAGCGCACCACCGGGCAGTAGGCCGCGATCAGGTTGTTGACGATATCGGTCAGCCCGGCTTTCGGGTTTTTTGCTTGATAGTCGGCGACCAGTTGCGCATAGGAGACCGAGCGCTGACTGAGCTCGCGGCCGAGCCCGGCAATCACGCTGGGATCGAAGCTCGCGCTACCTCCTTGACCGACGCCGGGGCAGTCGAACGTGCGGGCCGATGCGCTGGCGTAGACCGGTAGCGATAGCGTCGAGCGCCACGCCGCCACCATGCTGGGGTGGCGTTCGGGGAGGCCTCGTTGCCGAAGCTGGTGCGCACGTAGTTGGCGAGGTCGGCCACGCTCTGATCGCCGAGCGAACCCGCAAAGCTCGGCATCGCAATAATGTCGTCGCGCGCCGGAACGCCCTGCAGCACAGCCGCCAGGATGTCGAACGGTTTGGCTGCCAGGATTGCCGGGTTGCCGGCCAGCGGTGGGATCGTGGTTGGCGATGCCTTTACCGTCGGCCTGATGACAGGACGCACAATTGTCCGGAGTAGAGCTTGGTCGCGCGCGCCTCGACGTCGGGCGCGAGCTTCTTTGCGACCGGCCTGGGCGGCGTTTCAGCGCCGGGCGGCAGGTCGAGCAGGATAGGTCGCCATCGCGTCGAGATCGGATCTCGGTGCAGGAACGACAGGCTGTCGTGCACCACCTCCTGCATCGGCCCGAGTGACGGTCGAGTTGCTGCCGGCGCCCTTGCGCAGGAAGGCCACGAGGCGCGCCTTGTCCCATTTGTTGACGCTTTGCCGCAGCGCCTCGGCGGTGATGTCTGGGCGCGTACCATTGGTCGATCTGCGCGCCCTGCAGCCATTTGCTCGCAATGGTCGCGCCCATGAAGTTGCGCGGCGTGTGGCAGTCGCCGCAGTGTGCCAAGCGCCTCGACCAGATAGGCGCCGCGGTTCCACTGTGGACCCTTGGCTGGATTTTGCTGTAGTAGCCTCGGTGAAGAACAGCCAGCGCCACGGCATCAGCGTGAGGCGGATGTCGAACGGGAATCCGAGCTCGTTGGCCGCGATTCTGCTGCTTGATCGCCGGGATGCTGCGGAAGTAGGCCCACAGCGCCTTGAGGTCGTCCTCCGTGATGAGCGTGAAGGCATCGTAGGTCATCACCGGATAGAGGTAGCTACCATCCGGCGCGAATGCCGGCATGGACCGCGTTCTTGAAATCCTCGTAGGTCCAGCGGCCGATGCCGGTGTCGGGATCGGAGCGTGATGTTGGGCGAGATAGATCGCGCCGAACGGCGTATCGAGCTTCAGGCCGCCGGCAAACTGTTTGTCCTTGGCGGAGGTGTGACAAGGCATGCAGTCGGCGGCTTTGGCGAGGTAGGCACCCACGCGTCACCAGGCTTGGATCGGAGAGGAGGAGACTGATGTTTGTCGCGTCCACCGGGTTGATCCCAGTTGCGACCATGAGCCCCGCACCGAACAGCGCGGCTACACACCCGTCCCATTGACCATTGCATTCCCCGCGGAGCCCATTGCGCTTTCGCTACAATCGTAACGTGTTAGCGGGCCAATGTGACAGGTTTCGCTGACAAAATCTGGCACGCGACCAGAGTGTTGACGCTCGGCGCGCCGAACCGGACTGCCGGCAGCGAGACCCCTTCATCCGGCGTCCAGCATTGCAGTCAGCGCCGTGTCAGCCGCCGTGATCTGGGCTAACGTCCGACCATCAGGCAGCCGCCAAGCATCGGAGTCGCGAGATGGAAGAACTGGTTCTCGATCGGGCACCTGCCGCAGATGGCGCCGGTGACCGAACGCCGGTCGCCTGGCGGGATTTGCGCGATTGGCTCAAGCTCGTGGAGCAGTCGGGTCAGCTCAGCGCGTATCAATGCGCCGGTCGATCCGGATGAGGAACTCGCGGCCATCACTTTCATGGCCGGCACGCACCCCGAAACACCGGCGCTGCTGTTCAGCAATCTGGTCGGTAATCGCACCGACGCGCGCATCCTGTCCAACATGCTCGGCGCCAGCAAGGAGCGCTATGCGCTGGCGGTCGGGCTCGACCCCGACGCGAGCACGTCGGACCTGATCATGCGCCGTCGCGCGATCTGATGAAGCACCGGCTTGCGCCGGTGCATATTCCCAAGGGCGAAGCGCCGGTGAACGAGATCGTCGAGCGGGGCGTCCGACATCGACATCACCGCGCTTCCCGCAGCCCGAAAGTTCTGGCCGGGCGACGGCGGGCGTTACATCGGCACCGGCGACATCACGTTCACGCGCGATCCGCCGGACCGGCCGCATCAATGTCGGCGGCTTATCGCCAGATGGTGCACGGGCCTGCTCGCGTAGGGCTTTACTGCTCGCCCGGCAAGCACGGCCGCCTCGATCGCGAGGCTTGGTGGGCGCGCGGCAAGCCGTGCGAGGTGGTCGCGGCTTACGGGGTCGATCCCGGTCCTGTTCATGGTCGGCGCTCAGGTGTTCAGCGCCGATCAGTCCGAGCTCGACGTTGCCGGTGGCATCATGGGCCGCGCGGTCGAGCTGACGCGGCCGAACACGTGAGCCTGCCGATCCCGGCGCATGCCGAGCTCGTGATCGAGGGTCTTCTGCATCGCCGGCGACACCGAGATGGAAGGTCCACTCGGCGAGTTCACTGGCTACTACGGCGGCGAGCGCGGGCAAGCAACCGGTGATCGAGATCAAGGCCGTCCACCGGCGCAAGTCGCCGATCATCACCGCGGCGCTGATGGCGACCTACCCATCGTGCGAGATCGGCGCTTATTACGCGATCATGCGTTCGGCCCGCATCCTCGACGACCTGCGAGCGCATCGGCGTCCGCGGCGTGGTCGTCGGCCTATTCGCATCCCGGCCGCTGCCTCAGGGTGGGGCATGGTGATCGTATCGCTCAAGCAGCAGTACGCCGGCCATGCCGCGCAGGTGCTGGCGCTGGCGGCGCAATGTCCGGCGGCGGCCTATTACACCAAGTGGGTGATCGCGGTCGACGAGGACGTCGATCCGACCGATTTCAACCAGGTCATGTGGGCGCTCAGCTCTCGCTGCAATCCGAGCGAGGATCTGGACTTCCTGCGCAACACCTGGTCGACCGGCCTCGATCCCAGTCAATATCCGCCTGAGGCGCGGCCCTACGGCTCCAAGGTTCTGATCAACGCCTGCAAGCCGCACCGCTACTATCAAGCAGTTCCCGCGCTCAACGCTGCTGCGGCAGCAGACCTACGAGCGCGTCGCCGCGCGCTGGTCGGAACTGGGCTTCGATACGCAAGCGCCGAAGCTCACCGTGTTCCACAAAGGATTGACGTCTCAGCTTCGACGCTTTCGAGATTGGTGGCTCATCGAGCAAATGGCTCACGGCACGATCGCGAGCACCCGCAGCGGACTGCCCGGAGCCCTGCTTGATCTCTTCAGCGGGGCCGCGACGACGACTGCGCCGGTGGAGGGAAGCTGATCGAGGGTTGCACAGACACTGCAGTCCGTAGCGACCTCTGCCGAGGATGAGGGAATGCGCCGGGTTCGGCGGGGTGAATTTGCGGCCCTGGCCTGCGTCGATGTTGATCGATCTGACCCCGAACCCGTGCATGTCCCGTTCGTCGAGCAGGAACTTCACCGCCTCCGGCGACGGGCCGGGGGTATGCGCACGCGTCCTGGCGGCAGGATTGGGATAGGCACTCGCCGGGATGAAGTTTCGGCCAGTCGGTGCGAAACAACACCCAGCTGCGCGGGGAATCTTGCCAGTGCTCATTTTCCCACGCTTCGATCCGCGGCACCAGTGAGCACGAAGTCCTCGTTGGCGGCGGCTTCGCGCGAGCAATCGATCACGCAGGCTCCGGCGATAAAATCGCGGGGGTCGATGGTATCCACCGAGTTATGGGCTCGGTCGCGGCCGGTGACCCAATCGGATCGGCGCATCGAAATGCGTTCCGGTGTGCTCGCTGCAACTGAAGTTGTTCCAGTACCACTTCGCCGCCGCCGCGTTCGTCGTAGCGCGAGATCTCGCTGATCGCAAATGGCGCGCATTGCCCGGAATTGCGGCGGCAGCACCAGGGTCGGAAAATCCGGCGACAGGGTTCGTGTGAGATCGACGACGCGAACGCGCGCGCGCGCAATGTCGTCGACGAAGCCGGCCAGATTGCTCATGAGGCAGTCCTCGCTCGATCATGATGCCGAAAGTGGACACCGGTTTTCGGAAAAGATCATGCTCCAATACTAAGCTAGAACGGGATGACGATCCGAAGAAAAGTCATCACGCTCGAGGGATCGGGCAAGGCAGGGTTGCGCGTGAGCTTAGCTTCGCTCACTCCCCGCGGTTCGAGAGCTCGGCCAATTGACGCTCATCATGAAAGCAGTCCAGATCTGATCTGTGCGGCGCGACGTTGACGCCATGGAACCCCGCTCTCTAAGCTTTTGCACCGCAAATAAAATAAAACAGGGATCGTCATGGCACTCCAGCGGGGATTTTCGTCCGCATTGATCGTCTTGTCCGCGCTGCTCGCGACATCGAGCGCGGCGCCTGCCCAAGAAAAAATCCGTCTCGGACTGATCCCGATCTCCGAAGCGCTCGGCGCCGTGATCGCCGATAAGCAGGGCTTTTTCAAAGCCGAGGGTTTGGATGTCGAGATTACCAAATTCGAAAGCGGCGCGACTGCCGTTCCGGTGCTGCAATCCGGGCCGCCTCGACGTCGCGCTCAGCAACACGGTCTCGACGTTGCAGGCGATCGGGCAGGGGCTTGATGCAATCGTTCTGGCGCCAGGGGCCGTCGTGCGCATGGCCCCGCCCGATACGACGACCGCGCTGCTCGTGCTCAAGGGCAAGATCAGTTCGATCAAGGATCTCGAGGGCAAGCGTGTTGGCGTGAACGTGATCAACAGCTCGGCGTGGTTGCATTGCGTCGCCGCTCTCGACAAACACGGGGTCGACTGGACCAAGGTCCGCTTCACCGAAATTCCATTTCCGCAGATGAACGATCCGCTGCTGAACGGCCAGGTTGACGGCATTACTCAGGTCGATCCGTTCCGTTCGGCTCTGATGGCGACCGACAAGGCCGAAATCGTGAGTTGGACTTACGTTGAGACCGCGCCCGGCACGGATATCACCCAGTACATTACGCTCGGGCCCTGGGCCCAGAAAACCCGGAAACCGCGGCGGAAGTTTGCGCGCGCGGTGATGAAGGCGCGCAGTTCGCCAACACCAACGAAGCCGTCACGCGCGATATCAATCAGGCCTGACCGGCCTCCAACCCGGCCTTCAAGGACAAGGTGCTGTTGCCGCAGCTCGGCACGCGCGGTCAACGTCGCGGGCATGGCCCGGACGATGGAGCTGATGCAGAAATTCGGCCTGCTCAAGGCACCGATCGATATCTCGAGCCGTGTGATGAAGGTTCCCTGAGCCACAATGGTGGAGCGCGTCCGAGCCTTTCCTCAGCATTCGCGGCCTACGCAAGGTTTTCGCGGCGCCGGGAGGACGACGGTCGCGCTTAACGGCATCGATCTCGAGATCGCGCGCGGCAGCTTCGTATCGATCATCGGGCCTTCCGGCTGCGGCAAGTCAACCCTGCTTCAGATCATGGCCGGCCTCGCCCGAGCCGACCTCGGGCGCCGTGTTTCTCGACGGCCGCAAGGTGGACGGGCCGCCGCGGAGCGTGATCTACGTCTTTCAGCAGTACACGCGCTCGCTGTTTCCCTGGAAGACCGTGGAACGCAACGTCGCGTTCGGGTTGGAAAACCGTGAATCGTTGTCTCGGGATGAAATCGCGTCACGCACGCGCGAGATCATCGCGCTCGTCAAGCTGACTGGCGTTCGAGCGCCATTATCCATGGCAACTCTCCGGCGGGATGCAGCAGCGGGTAGCGATCGCGCGTGCGCTTCGCCTGCCGCCCGGACGTGCTGCTGATGGATGAGCCGTTCAGCGCCGTCGACGCGCTCACCCGGGTGGGGCTGCAGGAACTCGTGCGCAGCCTGTGGCGCGAGCTCGGCCTGACCGTCGTCTTCGTGACCCACGACGTCGACGAAGGGATCTATCTCTCGAGCCGGGTGGTGGCGCTCAGCCGCGCACCCGCGCGCCATCGCAATCGATCTGCCAGATCGAGCTTGCGCACTCCGCGCGACCAGATCGTGACGCGCGCGTGCCCCAATATCTCGAGTACCGCGGGCGTCTGCTGGCGCAACTCTTTGCCGACGAGGGCTCGTGGCCACGGAGGCGGCGTGAGCGATACCGCTAAATCAGGCATGCCGGCGCCGGTGGCTTCCCCCAGCGAAGCCGGCCGTCGGCATTGCCTGGCTTTGGAAGACCCGCTGGCTTCGGCGTCGGCTTCATCGTGCCTCCTGCTCGCGTTGTGGGAACTCGCGGCTGCTGAGCGGTTGGGTGCCCTCGATGAGCTTTCCGCGCATGAGCGCGGTGCTGGCCGCCTGGTGGGAGCTGATCGTCTCCGGTGAACTCTTCGGCGAGCTGGTGCCGAGCATTCTTCGCATGTTCGGCGGCTATTTCATCGGCGTGGCGCTCGGGGTCGTTCTCGGCCTGCTGATGGGCTATTTCCGGTTCTTCTACAGTCTGCTCGAGCCGATCACCGAGGTGCTGCGGGCCGATCCCGAGCCCCGCCTACCTTCCGATTGTGACATCCTGTTTCTTGGCATCGACGACGAAATGAAAGTCTTCATGATCGCGTTCGCGTCGTTGTTTCCAGTCCTGCTCAACACCTACAGCGGCGTGCGCAGCGTCGATCCGATTCAGCTGCAGACCGCGCGCACCTTCGGGGTGACCGGCTGGAAGTTGCTGTGGCAGATCGTGTTGCCGTCCGCCGCGCCCTATATCTTTACTGGCATGCGGGTCAGTCTCGCGGTTGCGCTCATCGTGATGGTGATCAGCGAGATGGTGGCGGCCTTCGAGCGGCATCGGATATTTCATCCTGAGCGCGCAGCGCGGCTTCAAGATCCGGCGACATGTTCGCCGGCGTGCTCACGCTGGCGGTGGTCGGCTACGTGCTCAATCGCCTGTTTGTCGCAATCGAAAACCGGGTGCTGGCCTGGCACTACGGCTACACGCAGCAACAGCGCAACTGATGGCGATTATCCTCTAAGCCCCCGGCACGAACGTCGGCACGAACGCATCGCCCGCCCGGTTGACCGCCGCCACATGCGGGGCCGCGAAGTGCGCCGGAAACAGCAATGCGCGTTCCTCGGCACAATAGTCCAGCACGCGACGGCGGGTGGCGCGCGCCTCGTCGGGAAGCTCGCAAAACCCCGAGTTCCAATGCGGCGCATAGACCTGCAGCGGATGGTGCACGACATCGCCGCAGAACAGCGCACGTTCGTCCGCTTGGGCAAGCTTCAAGATGACATGGCCGATAGTGTGCCCGGCCGCCGGCTCGATCAGCAGCGCATCGTCGATCGCATGGCTGCGCGTCGATCAGTTCCGCCTGGCCGCTCTCGATCACCGGCAGCACGCGCTATCGCGGTAGGCGTTGCTGCGTTGTGGGTCGGCGTCGGCCGCGCGGGTTGCGGCGCGGGTCGCCGTACTCGTTCTCGGCGCGGGAAAAAGATACTTGGCGTTGGGAAACGTCGGCACCCAACGCCCGTCGCGGCTGCATCGTATTCCAGCCGACGTGATCCGAGTGGAGGTGCGTGCACAGCACGATGTCGATGGCTTCCGGTGTGCCGGCCGCGCGGGCAGGCGCTCAAGGAACGGGGTGTCGAGCTGATGAAAGCGCGCAGAAGCCCGGCCGGTCCTTGTGGTTGCCGGCGCAAGCGTCGACTAGAACGGTGATGCCGGGTTCGATCAGCCAGGAGTGCACGCTGGTAATCAACCGGTCCGCGCGGGCGCGTAGATGTGGAACAAGCCAATCGAGGTGCCGGGCGAGAACCGCGCGGTCCAGCCCGCGCCAGGTATTTTTCCGGCGGCACGCTGGCAAACCTGACCTGCTCCTCCACCCGCGTGGACGCTGATCGCGCCGATCGTCCAGGTTGTCACGTCCTGCTCTCCGCATTGCGCGCTCGAGCTAGTGTCCCGATCCTGAAGTTCGCAATACCTTGCGGCACCTCTGATGCGAACTTCGGAATCATCAAAGGGACACTAGCAAGGCTTGTGATCTCTAGTGTGGTTTTGGATTTGGCAGTTCCTGTGCGAGCGTGTGACTAAAGTTGTAGGAACTCCAAATCCACCACACCAGGCGTCCAGCTGCGGATCACTCGGCCGGAACGTTTGGGCAGGTGTCGGGCCGCGGCTTGGCCCCGCTTATCGATCGGAACCTTGCAATTGTCGACCCGCTGCTCGTCCGTCCATTTCTCGCTCAGCCGCTCTTTCGCGGTCAGCCGTCGGTTGATCGCGCAGGCGAGGCGGTCGCGGCGCTCGGGGCCGAAGCACGCTCGCCGGTCGCCGCGGGCCGGTCTTGCGCGAACGCCGGCAACGAGACGACGACGGCGATCCAGATCATGAGCGCAAGCCCCGCTAGGAGCGAGACGCACTGGGCACGTCCTGTTGATAGAAGCGCAGCGTGGAATGGGTTGCCGCAATGGTCACTCCGTTTCTTGCTTTCCTGCGGCTCGCGCCAGGGCGGCGATTGATGCGCGACGACGGGCCCGGCAATTGCGGTTCCGGAGCCTTGACGAGGCGATCTTTCGCCTCTTGCGAACAAAGTTAGCCTGTGAGTGTGTGCGTGGGAATGGGGGACAATCATGGCTACAATCACATTGGCGCGCACTGCGGAGAACCCTCATCTGGTTTTCCGGCAGCAGTCGAGCGGGCGGTCGCTCTTCAGAGTCGCGCTCGCCGGAAGATCACGACGCGATCCTGCAGATATCTCGACCGCTGGCGGATGGATCCAACATGCCGCAGGACCATGATCGGCTCATGGAACTGGTCGGCAAGGCTCAGGGCGCCGGCGCAATAATCCACGATCCCGCGCCCTGGCGTTTGGCCGTTATCTCGGATACTTCTAAAGATTTCGCCGGGCAAGCGCCCTGCGAGGGTCTCCCGCCTGGGGGGGCGTGGCGCGTAAAGCTCGTCCCGTTTTCAGGGGGTAAAAGCGGACATTTGCAGCGACGTCGCGCAGTGTCGCCTAAAGAGTCGAAGCTTCAAGGAACGATACAAGCGTCCGGGCGACTCGGAAGCCCAGGGTATAATTCCGGTTCAGCTGGTAGCGGACCTTGCCTCGCGGAACCGGCCGCGACAAACTCAGGCCCGCCGGCCCCAGGAACCGCTGCGGGCCGGGCGCGGGCGGTGCAATCTCCACCAGTCCACGTTGAACCATCGGTGGGTGCCCCGTTGCGAATTGGGGTGATAACAGTCCCTGGACCCACTTCCAGACGTTCGCCAACCATGTCATGAAGACCGATCACGACGACATGGCCGAATGAACCGACTGGTGCCGTTTGCCAGGTACCGGCCGACCCGATCCACCGGCTGCCGCAGCCGACGCAATTGGCGTTGTTCTTCGCCGATGTCGTTGCTCTTCCACGGATAGGCCGTCTGCCGTCCCGGCGCGCGCCGTATTCGAACTGCCGGCCGTCAGGCAGCCGGTGAGGCTTGCCGGTCATCGCAGAAGAGCCAGGAGCACCATACTGCCGGGCATCGTCCCAGCTAACATAAATGACAGGGCGTGTGCCTCGTCCCAGTCGACATCACCACCTGCCTCGTGGGCGGCCGCCAGACGACACGCAGGCGTCCCAATCGTTAAACGTCACGTCATCACTTGGAGACCGCGAATGGCCTCGCAATCGTGACCGTGTGCTCGGGGACTTCATCCGGCATCCGGCGCTTTTCCGTGGAGGCGATCCCATCACGAACTCGCCCGCCGGAACCACAACCATCTCAGTGGACAATCCTTGGCGCATTCACGAAAGCCTGTCCCGGCTTCAGCGCCCGCTCAGCATCGGGGCTGAGCACATAGGGCCGAACCTGCGCGACCATGTAGGGCTGCATCGTCCAGTACCAGTTCACCTGCCTCCTCGATATACGCTCGATTGATAAGGCCGATGAGCCCAAGGATGATCCCGACCAACAGCACGTAGATGAGGGCCTGCGCCCGCCGCGCCCGGGCCTCTCACCTTGCTCTCGCGCGCTTGTGCTCTGATCGATGAAATCTCGATCGACGACGGGCAAATCCTCCCTGCGCTTGCCGGCCAGCTCTGGGCCTGCGCCAGCGCCACGCCCATCAGCAGCGCGTCGTCTCTTCGAACCTGTCGGGCGTCCCTTGCCACGGCGCGGCGAGCCGCTTCGAGACCCGTTTTCCAGGCCAGAAACTCGCGCTCGGCAGCGATCCAGTCGCGCAGCCTCCCCAGCGACGGAAAACCGCCTCGTGCGCCACCTCCGCATAGGTCTCGCCGGCCTCGGAGGTGGCAGTGACGAGCAGGCGGTTCGGATGATCGGCAAGCTCCGACACCAGCCGCCATTCCCCGTCCGTGAACTCGGAACGCGGCGCGCGCCGCCGCGTCGGCTCCTCGCCCTCGCGCACGGTGGCAAGCTTCAGGGTGAAGATGCGACGAAGCTCGTCCTGAGACTTTCGGTTGGGCGGCGAGGAAGTGCATCGGCGCGGTCTGACCAGCACGCCACCAAGCTCGAAGGATTGAGCGGGTAGACGGAGCACCCCATCGCCGCGCTTCACCATCTGGTCCACATGTCGTCGACTATGCGCAGAAGGGCAGTGGCAAGGCACCCAGCGTCCTTAATCGAGTCCTCAACGGTGCGCCGGGTAACTGATGTCCACAAGCCCAGCGGTCTCGAACCGCGCCGAGAGCAGTTCAGGCCGGCCGGCTCACGACCTCGCGCAGCTTCTGCCTCGCGCAACGGCGGCACGTTGATCTGTAGATGCACCTTGTAAAGCGGTTCGTCTTTCTGCAATTCGCCGAGAAAATCGGACGCATGCTCATCAGTGTGTACAGGCGGTCGGCGAGGCCCTGCGCAATGACCTTTGAAACCGTCGGCGCTGGCGCTCCTGGCGCGCACGCAATTCCTCACCTTGGTCGATATAGATCCCAGGAAACGCCGGCGGTTTCAAGCTAGGCCCCGGATTCCTGGCAACCGATCTTCAGTCGCGTGAGGAGACCTTGCGGCGTGATTTCCACTTCCCTCAATGAAGACTTTCGATCCACTCGGCTTGACGGGTTTCGAGGCGCGGAGTCACGGTGGGATCGAACTGCCAGGTGCTGCAGAAGCCGGCTCAGCCAACTGAACCTTAGCTCGGCTCAGTTCCTGGCTACGAGAGCTTCCGGGACGCACCAACGGCGGCTGTGTCGCTGGAGACTGGTTGCGGCCACGCGTCGGCGTTTCCAGCCGCCTCCGGCCATGCCTGCCGAACGAGGGCCGCAAGCACGCCGGCCTGCGCGAGGAGGACTTGCCGACCCCCAGTTGCCGAGGAAATTGGAAGCTCGCATATTGCCGCCGCCGGCGCGCCAGCGATCACCTCGACTGTTTCGGTGTTGCCCTGCCGAAGAAGTCCACATCGGTTCAGGTCGCTGGCCGCAAAGGCGCGCGATGAGAGGCGGTGTGCCGCCGCAGCTCTTGCGGCTGCCGTTGCGTCGCTTGTCTGTCCAGAAGCTACCACCCAGCGCGACTGTATCTGCTCGGATGCCGGTTCCGCCGTAACGATCCGGTCGGGTTGCGCGCTTTAACATTGGCAGGCCGGGCGCACGCTGGCCTTCCAGCCAGACCAGGACGACTGGTACGGTACGCGACGGTCGCGCCTTTCGCATGTATTCATCAAACTGCCACCGACCCAGGCCCTTTTCTCCGGTGAAGGAAGCACGAACGACGCTTCCACGCACGCGCAATTTCATGCGGCAAGCTGCGCTTCAACCAATAGCCCCGCCTGCCCTGCCACGGCTTTGGGCCTAAAGACACGCGCCTCCGGCGATCACTTGCGCCGCAGCCTCCGCGAATCGCTTGCGTGAGGCGCCAGAATGTCCTGCGGGTGGCAACTCAGAAACCAGCGTCGCATTCAAATCACCGCATCAGAGCGGTCACCACGCACAAAGGAGCGCTGTTCACGCGCGCTGTTTTCCTCAATCAATCCATGATCCACGCCGGCGGCTTTTGGTCGGGACCGCCCATTTCTGCTGATCTCGCTCTCGATAGAGCTTTTGCAGATACTCCGGCGATCGGCGTTCCGGGCGCGACCAGATCCACTCCGAGTTCTTGCGTCCGGCTCCCCCACGGTAGGCGTGCTCATCGCTTCGACCACTGCGTCGCGTTGAGCTTTCTTCGATGATGGGCAGGGTGCTAACCGCGGCGGGAAAAAACGCGCGTTTCCAGGTGATCGCTTCGAAATGCGTGACCGGGCGCTGTTCGTTGCGCGGTTTTGCCAGCAGGCTGGCAGTGGCGACGAGCGGCACCGCGCGATCGCAACAGAGGCCGATGCTGCTTACTAGCGTGTTGCTCGCGATCTGCGGGGCGCGCTGGCGCTGTTCCGAGCACGTACGGTGCACCTGCACCGCGATCCGATCGACTTTATCGCCGGAGTCCGCCGCGCCGCGACAGGGAACGTGCGTAGTATTGATGCCGGTTGCCGCGTTGGGCAGTTGCAACGGCGGGATCGGTCGTGGAACCGACCCCAGCCAGGCTCATGCACGGCGGCTCCGATTTGCCTTGCCGCGTGCGCGATGAACTGCTTGAGAGGTTTGCCTGGCGGAAAATCCTTGCGCGTACGGTCAGAGGCCATTGGAACTTGCTCGAGCATATTAAAAACGGCGCGACGGGTGCAGGAAGTCACGGTGGCGGGATTGTATGGCGGCTTCGCCAGCTGGCAGAGCGTTGGGTTTATAGGCGTAGGTGCCGACGCTGCCGAGGGTAGTAAACGTGTAGCCGTCCGGCACGGCCTTTGCGACGCGACTGGATTTGCCGACAATGCTGTGCCCGCTGCGGCTGCCGATGTTCCTCGACGAATTACCTGCTAAGCCCGAAGCTTTCGCTCATCCGCGAGCGTAAAGACTCGACCCATGACGTATCAGGAATGCGCCGCCGGCAGCAAAGGCACCACCAAATTGTCACCGGCCGCGTCGGCCAGCCCTGCGCCGCGGCGGTGATCGATCAGCCCCTGGAGGCTCCACCGCCACGCAACCATGATCCTGATGCTCGGCACAGTGCGCCTCCCGTCCGAACAGTTCTGGGCGCCGCGTTTGCGCAGCGGGCGGCCCGCGCATGCTCAAGAGCGCGCCTTTCCGCTTTGACCTCACCCGACGTTGGATTTGGACGCGACGCTCATTGTGAGCTTGTCGGAGCGAGCTGCATCACGTTTTTCACAACGTATTCACCGATCTGATGCCCCATATCCGTCCCGACGCGGGTCGAGAAGCGGTAATGGAAGCCGGCCCAGATGCGAGCATTTGCAACCTCTTCGGTAAAGGCCGTCATGTTGGTCCAACGGTGGGTTACGCCGGGTGCCGTCGGGCTGGTTATCGCGATCTCGGGAATGTCCACGGTTCCGAGCGCCGCCTTGACGACACCCGCGACGGTGCCGCTCAGGATGCAATGCGCGCACGGGTATTCCGGGTGCATCGGCGTGTTGGCGATCGGCTGCCAAGTTGCCTCACGGTCGGTGGCCGGGTTGCCATCGATATCGCCATTGCGAATTGCCGTGATCGGCCGCCAGAAGTTGTAATGGTACTTGGCGTCGAACACGGCGATGAGCGCATCGTTGAGCCCAATCGCCACGAGCGCCATGAACCGCGCGCTGTCGACGACACTCATCTGCTTTGCGGTCACGAGCTGGCGTACGAAGGGGTGATAGGCTACGGTGGACCGGCGATGAGCCAGAACCGGGCAGTCTCGGTCTGCTGGGCCGTTCGCTTCGCACTGTTCTGTCCGCCATAGTCCTTGATCTCGTTGAAGTCTGTTGCCCATTCCTTGCTCTCCAGCGAAATCGGCGGGCTCTGGCCGAAATTGCGATGCCTCGGCCATGGCGAACGGCTTCACGTTCGGCCACATTGAGGCCGCGCGTGATCGCCGTCGGCACATAGACGCCAGGCGTGGTCCTCGGCCGGTAGGCATCGGGCGCATCGGAGCCGTCGTTCGCCCGCGCCTCCAAGACCTTTGCCGCAACCGCCTCGCCGAGCGTGACGCCATCCGATTTCGCCGCGCCATCGGGGATCGACGCAAGATAGGCCGCGAGGGCGACTTTCATTTCACCCGCTGTCTTTGCATCAATTGTCGCCAGTACCGCAGCGGCTGCCGCCGCGGCGGCGGCTTCCTTCGACGTGGCGGGGTCCGCGGGCAGCTGCACCAGATACGGTCGGTAGCGCCGCTCGATCGAATTGACCGCGTCGAACATCGCGGCGTGGACCATCGCCATCATCCGCTGAGCCATGTATGGCGTAGGTGGCGACGGGCGCTGGCCATTGGCGTAACGGCAGCGATGGCTTTCTCGTCCCAATCGGTGATGACCGTTGGCGCTATGCCGGCGCAGGCCGACGCCGACGGCCCCAAGCCGCAGCTCCGACTACCACGGCCGAAGCCCGGCCGACCGGCTCATTGTGTATGTTGAAGCGGGCATGTTTCGCTCCTGGTCCTTGCGCTTGTTACAATCCAGCGCACACGGGCCAGGCTCGGCGTGGTCTTCAGTATTAACCGTGCATCTCTTCCGTTAGGCGAGATCGATCCCGGCGGCGACAACCCCCGCCACCCCGTGGTGCGGAGGCGCGATGTGACCGAGCTGCGCGCGAGCCGTAGGCGTGAAGCTTGTATTGGGGTGCTCGAGCTGCGGGTTGCTGCAACTCCAAATCGCTGCCAAGGCCCGCGCGCGCGCGCGGGCAAGCCCGCGATGCGACCGACGGGAGCGATGAAGCGATCAGAGCAAAGCGCCATCTGCTCCCCCACGGAGACGGACGACCCTTTTACACGCTGGAACGAAGACTAACACAGCTCCATCCGGTGGGGATGTGAAGAGAAGGTGACCATCGGGGCCCGCTGCTCGGCGAATGTCGGGCTATGATGCTGTGGACGGCTCCTCCACCGGCACATGAGTGCCACGGATGTGGGCGCTGCTGAGGCTCCCACGATCCGGAGGAGCTAAGTCATGCAAACGGTCACGACAGTCGGTCTCGACATCGCAAAGTCAGTCTTCCAGGTCCACGGCGTCGATGCCGACAGGCCGAGGTGATCATCCGCCGCCAGCTCAAGCGTCGCTACGTTCTGGCGTTCTTTCAGAAGCTGCCGTCATGCCTGGTTGGTATCGAGGCTTGCGCCTCGTCGCACTATTGGTCGCGCGAGCTCACAGGCACTCGGCCATACGGTGCGGCTGATGCCGCCGGCTTACGTGAAGCCTTACGTCAAGCGGCAGAAGAATGACATGGCTGATGCTGAGGCGCATCTGCGAGGCCGTCACCAGAGCCAACATGCGGTTTGTGCCAACCAAGACGCCTGAGCAGCAGAGCTGCCTGATGCTTCACCGCACACGCCATCTGTTTATTCCGCCAGCAGACCGCGGTGATTAATTCGATCCGGGCTCACCTTGCCGAGTTCGGCATTGTCGCGCCGGTCGGGCGCAAAGGAGTCACCGAACTGCTCCATGTTGTTGCCGACCCGAGTGACAAACGGGTGCCTGAGGTTGCCCGCGCGTGCCTTGCCGCGCTCGGCACTCAACTGCTCAGCCTCAAGGAGCAGATTGTGGAGTTCGATCGGATGATCATGGCCTGGCACCGGTCCAACGAAACGAGCAAGCGCCTTCATTACATTCCCGGGGTCGGTCCGATGCTGGCAACCGCTCTGGTCGCCAGTGTTGCTGACCCCAGGACCTTCCGATCGGGACGCAACTTCTCGGCCTGGATCGGGCTCGTTCCGAAGCAGCACTCGAGCGGGGGCAAGGACAGACTCGGCAGCATCAGCAAACAGGGTGACCGCTATCTGCGCAGCCTGTTCGTGGCCGGTGCACTCGCCGTCATCCGCTATGCCAAGATCCACGGCACCAAACACCGCCCCTGGCTCACGGCACTGTTGGCACGGCGACCGACCAAGGTCGCCGCCATCGCGCTTGCCAACAAGCTTGCCCGAATGGCCTGGGCCATGATGGCTAGGGGCGAGCGTTACAGGCAACCCGTCGCGCTTGCGGCGTAAACGAGATCGCGCCGGGCATCCGGCGTGATGTGAAGGTTGGGAGGGCGAACAGCACGTAATGCAGAGCCGGTCGATCCGGCGATCAGGACAACCCACTTGTGCCAGCGCATTGTCGAATGCGGGGTTTTGACCGGGACCTGATCCGCGGAGGGCATTATGGCCAGCGGTCATGTGAACCGCATCTAACAGGCCGAACACATGGCTGCACCGACCAATGCCTGCAAACGTGAAGAAAGCTCTTGCCAACTCGGAGCCGTCCACACATGGCACGAAGCCGACATAAAACTGCGTCCGCTGTTCGGTCGCTATAGGGTGGAAAGCGGACATCATCGGCTCGTTGTAGCAGCATTTCCGCTGTTGACCCAAAGCGGAAGTCGCGCAGGCGGTATTCGCGGAACGGGACGTTATGGAATATCCGGAATCGCGCCTCACTCCGTGCCTTGATGTTGGCGGCCCGGATCACCTTGCCCCACTTCTCGGTTTCGTCGGCGATGAGCTTTCCGAAGTCGGCGGGCGAGCCCGGCAAGCACCGTGCCGCCCAGGTCGGCAAGCCGCGCCTTATGAGCTTGGGATCGGCAAGCGCCGCGTTGATCTCCTTGTTGAGCTTGTCGATGACCTCGGCGAGGCGTGCCCTTCGGCGCGCCGACGCCGTACCAGTGCTCGCCTCGTAGCCTGGCACAGAACTCGCCCACGGTCGGGATGTCCAGTACGCGCCTCCGAGCGCGTCGCAGTGGTCACCGCCAGCGCGCGCAGCCTGCCGGCCCTGATGTACTCGATCGACGAGGACATGGTGGCGAACATGACCTGCACCTGTCCGCCGAGCAGATCGGTGAGCGCAGGCCCGCGACCGCGATACGGAACGTGGACCATGTTGACGCCGGTCATCATCTTGAACAGCTCGCCGACGACATGGATCGCGGTCCCGATGCCGGACGACGCCATGTTGATCTTGCCCGGATTGGCCTTGGCGTAGGCGATGAACTCGGGGACCGTCTTGGCCGGAACCGATGGATCGACCACCATGACGTTGGGCACGCGCATGATGCCCGCGACCGGCGCGATGTCGCGGATGAAATTGAAATTGAGCTTGTCGTAGAGCGTCGCGTTGATCGCGTTCGGACGCTGAGCCAAGCAGGAGCGTGTAGCCGTCCGGGGGCGCACGCACGACCGCCTCGGTGCCGATATTGGTGGCCGCGCCCGGCCGGTTCTCGATGACGAATGGCTGGCCGAGCCGCTCCGACAGCCATTGACCGATCAGACGCGCGAGCGATGTCGCATGCCACCGCCAGCGGCAAAGCCGACGATCCAGCGCACCGGCCGCGACGGATAAGCTTGCGCCCATGCGATCCGCGACGACGGCCGGCAGCGCGGCAGCGCCCGCGCGCCAGATGCAGAAAATTGTCGACAGTGGGAGTACTCATGGCGTGCCCCCTGGGCGACACTCAACGCTAACCCAATCCCCGTGGTGCCTCTGAAGAGGAGCCTCGAGTTTCCGGTTATGGCACTGAGCGGACATGTATAGACGGGTTTCGGCGTTTTCCGCTCTTGGGGGGCAAAACAGACGTTCGAATATGCGGCAGCAATGTCTCTAATGACCCAATTCGGACGTAGGCCGTCGCGAGAAGGTGGTAAGGCGCGACCCTACCAAGGGGGATCACATGAGGCTCCAATGACATTCACACCCACCATGTGGAGCATCCTGGAGACAGCGCGCGAGAAGCCGCACATACTCCTGCCGTTCCCGACCAGATTGGGCCGGCTCGACTGCTTGAGCGGAGGGATTTCTCAAGCTGCACCAATCCGCCGAACTGGTGGATGATTGGCGGCGTTGACGGATGCCGGTCGAGAGGCATTGACCACGCGCGACGTCGCGATTGGGGGATACAGACGTGGCGGGCAAACCTTTGAGCCGTCACAAATTAGTCTTAAACCTCAAGACCGCCAATTACCGAGGGCGAGATAGCACGCAAGCTGGACCTGCAGGCCCGCGTTGACTGTGCCTCGTCGACCGCAATGCACTCGTTCGGGATCGTGGTGCTGTCGCTCATCCTGGCGTGAGGGTTCACGCGCTTTTACCCCCAACGGCGCCAACCCCTTCGATCTCTGGCAGGCGGTCATGACAGTCCTGACGATGCTGGGATCGGGGCCATCGGCCTGTCGCTCTGCAGTCCCTACACGGACTTCAGGCCGCGTTATGGGCGGGAACCTATTTGTGGCCTAGGCGCGATCGAAACGCGCACTCGTTCAGGCATTGCTCTCTTTCAGTCGATTCACGGTGACCACGCGCGGCGCTTCGGGACTGGTACTGCATCAGCATTGGCAGCTCATGGGCGCGCTAGAAGCCGTGGCTGGCATGCTGATGTTCGGCGACTGGCGGTCGCGTGCCTATGTTTTCTCAGGTGCTTCTGCTTTGTTGGGCCGAACTCACGGCAAGCGGTCTGGGAACGTGATGGAAAGACAGCGCGAACTCCTGATCTCGTCGCTGTTAGCAGACGGTCTCCAGACCCCCTTGGTCGGAGGGTCCGGGTTTTACCCGTTCGTTGGCACGAAGCTGACTTGATGAGAGTGGACCTTGCATGTCCGCTTTCGAGAGCGCTGCGGACCACAAATACTCAGGTCGGCTTTGGCTTTTGACCCTGAGCGACCATGCGGCCCTACGCGCGGCGTGCCGCGTCTTACCACCAGCGCTGTTGCATCGGTTGATAGTATTGGCCGGCGCGCGGACGCGTATTGCCAGGTTGGGAGTTCCAATTGCGCTGGAAAAAGAAGCCGAAGCCGTCGTTGCCCCAGTCGTTGCCGCTCGCAACGGGGACATCGACCGTAGGCCGGCGCATCAAGAAGCCGCCCTGGGGCTGGTTGTTCAGCACCGCGACGAACTCGGTGCGATAGTTGGTCTCGCGGCTCAGCGGCTCGTCCGAGACGATGATCGAGGATCGCGGCAATGCAGTCGGCGCGATGCGATCGAGCACATCCTGCGGGATGGTGATGCGGTCGAGCGCGTCCTTGGCGTCGTCCCCGTTGTCGATCGTGACCGCGGTCCAGCGCAGGCCCGCGTCGTTGCGCGCCATCGCCGTGAACACATGCGTGCCGATCGGCTTGTCGGGATTGCGGATCGTGACCGGAACCTCAATGGTCGCATCGAACACCTCGCCCCCGTCCGGCCACGGCTTATGCGTGTTGCGCCGCACGTAAAGCTTCTGCGTCGCGCGGCTGATGTAGACCGAGACCGGCTCGAGCGCGAGCTTCGCCTCGCTTGCCGCCTTGGCGGCGGCGGCCTGCTTGGTCTCGGCCGCTTTGGCGGCGTCCTTCGCGGCGGCGGCGGCGTCGAGCTTCGACTTCGCGTCGGCCTTGGCGCTGTCGAGCTGCGTCCCCGCTTCCGCGGCCTTGGCGGCCGCCTTCTGCTTCAGCTCCTCGGCCCGCGCCTTGGCTTGGTCCGTCTTTGCGGCGGCGAGCGCCTTGTCGGCGAACGCGAGCTCTGCGTCGGCGCGGGGCTTGAGCCACTCCAGCTTGCGCAGCGACGCCGTGAGCGATGCTGCCTCGCGTGCCGCTGTCGCGGCGGCTTTCTTCGCCTCGTCGGCCGTTTTGGCGGCCTCCGCGGCCTCGCGGGCGAGCGTCTCGGCACGCGCCGGAGCAGCCGCGACGGCCTCCGCGTTCGGCACGAATAGCGCCGGGTGGGAAAACTCGACCGGGGCCGCGTCGTTCGGCGAGATGATCACCCGCATACCGATCCACGTCTTGTCGAACAGCTTCTCCGCAAAGTCGTAGGGCATCCGCACGCAGCCGTGCGAGGCCGCATACCCGGGCAGCGGCCCGCCGTGCAGCGCGACGCCGTTCCAGGTGATGCGCTGCATGTTCGGCATCCAGGCATCGTCATAGAGGCTCGAGTGGTGGTCCTTGTCCTTCTCGATGACGGCGAAGACGCCGGCAGGCGTCTCGCGTCCCGTGGTGCCGGTCGACACCGGCGCGCGCAGGATCCAGCCGTCGGCGTCGTAGAAAGTGACCTGCTGGCTCTTGATCGACACGATCGCCATGATCGGCTCGCCTGCATCGCGCGGCGCCGTCGCCTCGGTGGGTGGCGCGGGGCGCGCCTGTCTCGCCGCGGCGTCGGCGGTCAGCGCCGTCAGTGCGGCCATCGCCGCGAGCGTCACAATGGCGGGAGGCCCCCAACGCCGCATCGCCACGGTGGATTGCGCCGTCATGAATCGATTTACCATGCCATGCCCCGGTTGAAATGCCTGTCCGCGCTTGCGTCGATCAAGATCGGCGACCAGCCTAGTTGACTCGCGTAGCTTGCGGCTGAACCGACCCGATGTCGGCTATTGGCATAGCGGACATTCGGGTGGAGTGCGCCCCTGGGGCCGGACAGGTTGAGGTTAGTGATTTGACAGGGTGAGCTGGGCTTTCAAAGGATGAAAGCCATGGCCAGACAACGTTCCCACAGCATCGAGTTCAAGCGGCAGGTCGCGCAAGAGTTCATTGCCGGGGAGAGCCTGTACGCGCTTTCCAAGCGGCATGATATCTCGCGTCAGCTGATCCGCGTCTGGGTTCAGAAGTATGAAGCCGGCGCCTTGGACGAAGACGCCCAGGCTGCCGATCTACTCCAGGAATACGAAGCCAAGATTGCGGCGTTGGAGCGCATGGTTGGCCGACAAGCGCTCGAAATCGAGTTCCTAAAGGGGCTCTGAAAAACGCACCACGGCCGAGAAGCGTGAATACATCCGTCATTGCCGGCCCCGCGGCGTCTCCATCGCAGAA
>ERZ1370068.8531-contig-7376_pt1 | contig 36552 bp, 60 predicted proteins | sample MGYA00561227_ERZ1370068 | MGnify/ENA primary metagenome ERZ1370068 (study PRJEB38410, sample SAMEA6850437) | metagenome | study: Metagenomic assessment of the ecological functions of the soil: analysis of the soil microbiota associated with the... | reverse complement strand
GTTACGTATTGCTTACGCGGCTGACCAAAACGCCTTCTCAAAGAAGCTGAGAACCACGCGGCGGCCGTGGCGCTTCACTACATGCACTATAACTTCGGGGCAGCGGATCTGTCGTTAAAGACCTCGCAGCGCGTCACGCCAGCACCACCGCTTGCCATCCGGCGTCCATACCGGGAATGAGTTCGTGAAACCGAAGAATGGCGCAACTGGCGCAACGGATCATTCGCACGCTCGGCGGCGTTCCGACTCCAGTTCACGCTCGACAAGCCGGTGTTAGGTGGTGCTCGGACGGATCGGCCCAGCCTCGCGCCGTTCAAAGAGCCGGCCGGCCGCTTCGTTCCGGGGCACGCGTGGAGACGTGACGCGGACAGTCAACATCGGAGGACAGCGCCATGGCTACCGCGGCTGACGACCGCTTCCGTCTCACGCGACAACTCCAGACGGCCGAGCGCAGATGGGCGCTTAAAGGCGGATTCGCCGGCGCTGCAACGCGACAATGCGGACGCTTCGGCGCGCGAGTGCGGAGGGATTGGCGCACGGCCCGCGATGCGGCGTTGCGCCTGGCCGTGAACCCGTGGCGATCACGCAGGACCGAATGCGAACCACTCTCGTTTCACCGTCATATAATGCTCCGCCCCTCAGTCGGCCAGGCGGCGAACCACGCCGGAGGCGGGAGCGATCTGTGACCCTGATTGTTGGTCTCCATTGTGGCGATCATCCTCCTGCTGAAACTGCCGATGGCGGAATGGTCGCCACAAAGCGACGACGACTCCGTTACTGAAGCTCCTAAGCTTGAGATATAGTGGGCCATTCGCGTGGGGCTGCGGCGGTGACCAAGCCTCTCGGACTTGGGTTTCACGCGTGGGATGCGAACAGAACGCGCGAGACTCACTCGGCTGGGGAAACGGGATCGACCTACTGGATATCGAAGCTTTGAAGGCAGTCAGTGACCGCATTAACGGTAAGCACTGTGCGCGAACTTCTGGCTACCGGCGTGAAGCAAGAAGATCTTAAATACAATCACTTTGCGCATGTCATCGTGGCGGGGCACATCAGCGCGGACACTGGGTGATTATCAAGGTGGTGCGAGCCTTCACCATCTCAGATCCGCCACGGCGCCAGGACCGCTAATTCTACTTGGCGTAGACGAAATGGCCGAAAAGGCATATCGCAGCAATGGGGAGCACTTGGACACCAGGTGACGAGGGCGGGCTTCGGCGGTGTTGATGGATGTGGCGATTACGTTTGGCTATGACGATGGGCAAGAGTCGCGCCAGCCGGTTCGCATGTTGAGGGTCACTCTAAAGTCACTCTCGAGGAGATGTGTCTCTTGCGGAACGCTTCTGGGAGCGATTTCCGGGGCCTCGACCGCCACCGCGTGTCGTTTGAACGGCGGACAAAGGATGCGCAAAGGCATCAGAGAGAAGATCATCTATTCGGATGTCCATGAGCGAGAAATAAATATGCACGACCTTGTTCAACTCGGCGGCGAAATTCTGTCTGAGTTCTGCTCGCTACTAAGAGAGATATAGACTTAGAATTTGATCGGTGTTGTCGCTGACGTGTCGTCATTCACACCCGGCCGCGCACTATTTTGGTAGTCGTTGTTCTTGAGGTTGTAACCCGACCGGCGATCGTAATCCTGCCGGCCTCGATGGGCGCCGTCGCGTACGCACGCTCGTAGCCAGCGGCCGAGCGTCCAGCGAGCCGCCGTATTGGGCTCGTGCTTGGCATGTCTATCAGGTCGCGGAGGCAATGCGATCAACTCGCCTCCCCTTCCCAGAGCGACAGCGCATTGTCGATGCGCCAGCGATTCCTCGTGCGCGGGGGCGATGACCAACGGCCGTGACGGCGTTCGTCGCGAGGCCGCCCCATAGTCGCTCGGCGCCGGCGGACTCATGCACGGCCTGACAGAACAGGAAGCTACGCCTCAACGTCGTCACGGATCCATGGTTACTCCGTGACACGGTGAACCCGCTCAGTCAACCTGTCCGAACGTCGTCGACGGAGCCGCTGTTTTGACTGTCACATTTTCCCTTCGCGCAATCGAGCAAAGACTCGGAATCAGGTGTTTTTCCGACAAATCCATCCTGTTTCCGCACCGTCCTCATCACAGGGATAGTGGCAGGGGATAGCTTGTCGTAAGCCGTTGATAATTAGGCTACTTACAGGCCATCACCGGATACTCAATCCTGTGCCTGACCCTGCTTTCGGCTCGCAAACGCCCGCGAATTGCTTCGGTTCCGGCGCAACGAATCCATGCGAGTGGCTCATGAGTCAGAGTATCGCATGCGCTGCACGCACCGATGGTCGACATCGACTTTCCCAGGCACGCCGATGGTCCGTTTGTGATCCACGTGACAAGAAAGATTTCACGCAAACGCGGTCTGTGGTGTAGGATGCGGCCGATCAAGCCCGTCAACCGGAGTTCCACGCGGCAGTTGTTGCTCGCCGCTTCCATGAAATTCAAATCGCCGCAGTCGTGGAACGAAGTTGTTGAGATTGTCGGCATACTCATCGCCTTAGTCTTGTCCACGGTGACTTTCTATCAAACCAGTTGGGTTAATGAAAACCTATTGATGACGGTTGCTGGAGAAGTTGACAAGCGCTTACCTAGGGAGCAGATAGACCAGATTAATATTGAAATTGCGGTCGTTAATACTGGAAATCGCTGGGCAGCTGTTCTGCCGCAAGGAGAGGGGTTGTTACTCTACGGAAAGAGCGACAAGAGGCTGCACGCCTGGGTTGCGTGTCTCACGCCGGCGGTAGAGTGAAGGTTTCCGGCCCCAGGAAACGTCGGGCCGCCCCTGGCGAGGATTGCGACCATCTCTTGTTACCAGTGGATATGTCACAGACGATTTTGCTCGCGAGATGGCGATTACTCACGGCCAATTGATGACCGATATCGCGAATTTGTTGAAGCGGTCCGCATGAAGAGCATGGATTCACGAAGGCCGCGCTCTATAGTGCTCTGTAGTGATCGCTCTCGCCCAAGATTCAAGATTAACAATGACTGGAAGGGAGGTCCCTATAGAGAGGTTAAACAAAGCATTTAACCGTGGAGCCAAGCATCCCTTATTAGTCAATTCTCACCGGTGAAAAAAAAACCCCTCGTTAGCCGAAGGCATACACGGACGAGGCGCCTTGAGGCGTTGCAAAGCTCTGCTGCACTGCAAGAAGGACCGCTCGGACGCTTTAATCCCCAAACGATTTCTCAAATCGCCCGTAGACGCAGCTCGGCCACGTTGGACGTGTCTCTGTGGAAGTGCACAGGGCCAACGTTGGCGTGCGCGCGACCGCCTGCAGAGGATCCCCCTGGTTCGCTCTCCCTGGTTCTGCCCGCCCGATGCATGTTGTGCGAGAACGCGCGTGATCACGCCTTGACACACTTCAGCTGCGGCGCTTGTTCGCTTGAGCTTTGTTCACTCTGACTGTCTTCGTAGGTCAATTTGACCTGGGGTGTCAGCACATATTTTGACCTGGGTGTGGGGGTCAATTTGACCTGGGGTGGGGGGCAGTTTGAGCTAGCTCAAATTGAGCTACTAAGACAAAGCCGCGGGTTGACCCCGGCTTGTCGGGATCAGCTGCTCGAAAATTGGAGGATTTGTCGACGTCGAGCCGCTGTCCATTGAGGCTACAACCGGCCGTCCAGCTCACGATCCGAGTCCGCACCGATCAATGTCTTACGGCAGCCATTTGGCGGCTTCCTCGTGATGCCACTGATAGAGCGTCAGTTTCGCCCACCCGTCGTGATCCGCACGATTCAACGCGCCGCCGAAGGCCGAACGCTGAGTGCGGATCCTTTGCGGGTTTTTAACTTCTTCCCGGTCGCCTCCAGCCAGCGAGCAACGACTGTCGTCGTTTGCGACTTGCGCGCATTCTCCGGGTCGTCCACGATTTGCGCGAATCGCGTCGTTGGAATCGTACTGCTTTCGCCGAAGCTGGGTAGGGATGCCAGATCGATCATTTTGGCCGTCGAGGCTGGTTGACCGCACTCTGATACCACGCCAGCAAGTTGGATCTTTTGGGCGACGGCTTACCGAGCCGCCCGACTGAACCCCTGCAGAGGAAGTTCGGGACGCATAGACGCCGGATCGCAGAAGGTGTGCGCGCCTGATGACCGCCGCTCTGCCGCTTTGTGGTCCGCGATGGTGCGGATCGTGCGGCCAGATGGTCTTCGGGCCGGGCAAGCTGAGAGTCGGCTGGCGTCTCGCTTGGTGGCAAATTCGCGTGGATTTCGAACGAGGGTGAAGCGATAGCTGTCGTGCTCATGTCCCATCGTCGAGTCCACGAGCTCCCCGATAGATCAATGGCGCCTCACCATCGCAGTCGCCGTTTTCGATTGCGCGCGCTTGGCGGGTGCTCTCGCTGATGTGGCAGTGCAGTGGGCGGCGATTCTTCGCCATCGACCACCAGCACGCCTGAGACTCTGCCCGCCAGCGTGGCTGCCCCATGTTTGCGCTACTTTTGAGGAAGAGATCCAGCGACTACGATCTCTGCCAGCGCACTGTGTACGGGGCTTCGGGCCGATACAACTGGTCCATCACCCATGACGTGCGATAAAAGTTCTTCGGCGCTGGCTCATTCTTGGGGCTCATGGTCGCAGCCCCCGGACCAGAGCAGAGTAGCCAATCAGCGAGCCCGTTGATCCCCGGGTCGTCCGGTGTCGAGTTCCGCCAGCGTCGGGGACGAGCTGTCGGCCAGGCCCACGGACGGCCGCTGCTGAGCAGAGATCGGTGACGGGCAAGCTTGACACCGGCGGCGTCCCGTGCGCCCGGCGCGTTGGCGTCGCAGTTCGAAACCGCGAAGTCAGGCTTCGTGGAAGATGGCAGTTCGCCAGGGGATCGCGCAGATCGTTCAGCGTCAGCAGCCAGTCGAGGGCATTTGCCGTCCGGAGATCTTCGAGGCCGCTTTGCCCTACGGAACTTGCCGAAGGGGCATCACGCGTCGCGTGCGTTGTGTGCCATCGTCGTCGCTCATGGGGTCCCCTCAGTTACGCCGGCACCGCGTCTGCTCGGTGCCGGCGCGTTCGCGTCGTCTTAGTGAGAAATTCGTCGCAGGAAGTAGGGGACCTGACGAAGCGCCCGTCGAATCGCTTCAGCTCATGCCGCGACGCCGCCGTTAGCTGGAACGCTCGATCAGCCGATCGAGATCACCGCGGTCGATCAACAGCCGTCGCAGGCAAGCTTTCTGATCCGTCCCCGCGCGGCAGATGGACGCCGCCGCCAGGTCGCCGTTCGCAATCAGGTTGCGGACCTGCGGTTTCGACAGCCCCGCGCGGCAGCGGCCTGCCGCATCCGTGGCGCAACCGGTCGGCGGGAGACGGCGACAGGCGCCACGCGTTTGCGTTTTTTTCGATGAGGATTTCCCCGAACTGGAGAGGCTTACCTCGCCATCGACGTGCACCACTCCCACTAGGCGCGGGGCATTGCCGTTATGCGCAGCGACTGACATCGGCGCGAGATGATCCGCGAAGCGTGTCTGGCGTGTCTACGATTCGTTCAGCAGCCCTATCACCGGGGCTCGTGGAGCGGCGCACGGCGAAATCAGGGGTAGACCGCCATGGTCGCGCTATCCCCGAAACTATCCCCGCGCCGGTGATTAGTCGGTGGTATTCCGTGACACGCGCGCCGGCATTGTTTCTGGGATCCAAACCGGAGATTTGGCGTGTTCGACGCGGTTGATGCGACTTGCGAATCCTGTGGTGCGAGAGCCACCGTGCGGGTTCGATCCCCGCCCCCGGCACCAAATTGTTAGAAATTCGGCGAGTTCCGGTCGTCGTCAAAAGCCGAAAAGACTGCCAGGGCTGTTGACTGATCCCGTGTTGAGGCCTGTTTTGTGTGTGGTGGACGATTGAGCGGGCGTCCGAAGATGGCGCGTCGTTTCTGACGCGCTCCGAGGGCTATTGAACTCCGCTCAACCAAGCCGCTTGTCGTAGCAATGCGCCAACACACGTCCCGTGCCGCCCATGGATTCAGCCAAACTTCCGGGATCGCGTATTCTCTTCATTCGCCGGATGAGTAAAACGCTTCGCCTGAAGCCTCGATCCTCGTATCTCCGGTAGAGCGCCACCGCCAGGGCATGGGCAAGTCCGGCTCCGCTGATAGGCCGGCAACGCGCGCTCTACGGCAAGCAGCCCCGCTCTCTGATACCGGCCGGCGGTGAGCATCAGTCGAGTCACCACCCTGGCAACCCGACTTTCCCCTTGAACGAGCAGAAACAACGGCGTCCCAGGCCGGGCATGCCCAGGCAGAACCCGGCCGTTCTGCTCCGTTCACTTCGCCGATCAGCATTTGATGCGGGTCGAGCACTTGAGGCTTCATCGGATCAAAGAACTGCGGCGACACTCGGCGATGGTCAGGGGGCCGAAACTCCAATAGTCCTTGCGGAGGTTTCGTTGAATACGACGAGGAAGATTTCCAGCTCGCGGTCCCAGCGCTTCTTGTCGATGGAGCCGGACGACGACGCCCTTCGCCTCCGGAGCGACGCGACATTCGGCGCTTGGCATTCCCGCGACGTGAAGTCCACCGTGTAATACCAAAGGGGATAGCTCGCCTTGAAACCCAGTCCGGCGAGATATTCCTTGTAGTAGGGGGCTGCCGGAGAAAGGGAAAGATCGGGTCCTCATCATAGGCGGCCGAGCGGACACCCACGCCCAGAATCGCCGCTCCATTGAGGGCGCGACGATGTGATCCACTCCGCCGGTCTTTGAGCCAGGTCTCGGCGCGCTCGAACATGGCGCGCACCGCCGCATCCTCGCCGGGCAGCGCGCTGAACCAGCCGATGAATCCTCGCTTGAGCGTTCTTGGCTTTTTGACGTGCTTGCGGTTGATCAGCGCCGCGCACCGAGCCACATCCAGCCCTCGTTCGACGCAGTGAACAACACATGCCCATCTCGCTGAAAAACGCAGATCGCCCGGACAGACCTTTGATCACATCGGCGTCGATCTCGGAGCATGCTGCGGGTTGGTCCCGGACCCATCAGGCGCTCCAGGGCAACGAAGCTCTTCAATCCTTTCCCATCGGTTGTCGGGATCTTCTCTGACGTTCGTTTGGCTCATATAACAAACCCCATCAACCAACTAAGAGGATTCGAGCAGTGTGGTGCCTGACGACATGCGTTTCGACTGCGCCACTTGCACCGAGCGAGTCGGCCGCAGCGGTGGTTGAGCAGTCCTATTTTTCCGGCCTTTCGGAGTCGAAGGAGTCGGACGCGATCTCGTGCAGGTATACCGGCTGTTTGACTACGCCAATGCTGCGTTCAAGCATCAACTCCGCGATTGCTTCGCCGTCGAGCGTCGCCTGCCACGAGGGCAGGACACAGGAGCACGCTGCTCAGCCGTTCCTCCGGCTGAACGGCGTCAGCCTGATCGGACTCCAACCGAGCTATCTGATCTTTTCAACGCCGGGCTGCTGGGAGGTGACGGCCCTCGTCGGCGGCCACGAGGATTCAAACTGACGTTCGTCACGACAGTGTGAAGATCAGCAAGAGGCCGTCCCGGTGGAATCTGTGGCAGCGCCGCGTGAGGGTTCTTAGCCCGCCGAGGACCTCGGCTCCATTTACTACATCAGGCGCTCTCGCGAAAGTAGGGCCCAATCAATGAGGTTCCGTTGCGCTTGCCGATCCAGTGCCGGAGCCTCCTGAATCACACGAGCCATCTGATGGGTGCGGATCTCGCGGCCAAGCGCAGTCAAATGGCATCGGGGTGTCATAGAACCAGTCGTTCAGAAACACCCAGTCCTGCGGCCGCGTGACCGTCAATGTGGGTTGGATGCTCTCCGGCGACCTGCTCGGCAAGATCCTGATTCAGGTCCCAGAACCCTCTGGCGACAGAGGGATAGGCATCACGAGTGTGACGCCTCGGTCCGACAAGACCTCAGCGCATCGCGCAATCAGGCTGATACGCCCGCTGGTTGAGCCCTCCTGAAATACGCTCAGAAGCCTTTACGCCACCTGATCGGCCTTCGGTTCGCTGGTTAAGGTGGCCAACCATGTCTCCATGCCCGTCAAACGCGTCATTCCGATAAACAGAAACACCCTCAGGTTCGTGCCGTCCGAGCAGTCTCATCTTCGCCCGATCGATCAGGGCAAATGTCACGGCGCTCGCCAGCACGCGTGCTCGCGGCAAGATTGCGCCGCATTGCCGCCAGGACGAAAAAGCTGGGAGCGCGCTCAGTGGTGTTGAAGCAGTTCGGCCGCCTCTGTGTCGCCGTTCATGGTATCGCCGTAGAACTGTTCGTACTCCGGAATCAGAATGACGAGATCGCCGGGGCGCGCCTGGTCCTGCAATCGTGCACCATGAGCGCAAGTCCGAGTCCGCCATGCAGCCCCAGGTTGATGGCCGGCCGGCTCGTGAGCGCTCCCACACGTGATGAGTCGACGCCGAAGGCGACGTTGGACCCGCCCGCCAAGATGATCCGGTCGTCTCAGGCGCCACGAGCGCGCGTGTTTCGCGCCCCGGGCATTGCAGGTGCATCGATGATTCAATACAGTCTTGCCGATGGGACACAGCACGATCGCCTTCTACGGCGGCGATCAGGACCAGCAGAAGCGCGGACTTTGCGAGCAGTCTTCTCATCAGGCTCCACGATCAAAATTGGAAGTAAATGAATCGCTGATCAGCTCCGACATTGCCCAGCAGGGAGGAAGCCGACCATGAGTGCCACACTACTGCGGGCCACCGGATGGCCACCGACTGGTTCGCGACGAGCGCGCGGAGATCGATACGCAACTGGATGATCTCACATGCGATCAGGCGGCTATGCTCAGGGTCACCCTCGTCGCACCGCCGATACTGTCCAACGGGAGTCTCGAGGCCAGGACTATTCGCGTTGCGATCGCTCGAAGGCGAACGGCGCGTCACCGGTGGATTCCGCACGGAAGAAGACCCACGCGGCGAGAACCAGATGAAACGTAATGATGCCGGTGATGGCCGCGTGGACAGCACGGCAGCCGGTCCGAAGCCGCTCAACGCCACGATGGCCCAGCGGATCTTCACCGAAGCGTGCGATGCCACCATATAGGCGCCGTTGAGCGCCCCCAGATGACAAACGTCAACTCGCGCCATGCCACAAACCCGCTCAGGAGGAAGACCGCCATCAAGTTCAACGCACGCCGCTGCGTCGTCGTCCGCTTCCCCCAGGCGGGACGTACATAATCGCGGAAAACCATGTCGAAAGGGAGATGTGCCATCGGCGCCAGAACTCAGGAATCGAACGCCGCTGAAGTACGGATGATCGAAGTTGCGCATCAAGCGGAACCCCATCACCTGAGCTGCTCAATGGCGATGTCGGAGTAGCCGGAGAAATCACAGTAGATCTGGATGGCAAACAGATGCATTGCCAGCAGAATCGCCGACCCGCTGCTGACGACGGGTCGGCATAGACCGATTGACGGCTGGTGCCAGCCTGTCCGCGACAGCGATCTTCTTGAAGAATCCGCGCCATCAACTGCAGGCCGGCTGCGCAGCGCTCGTAGCTGAATTCGTGCCTCTCCTTCAGCTGTTGAAGCAGGTTCTGCGGACGGTTCGATGAGGCCCGCGACGAGCTGGGGGTAGAACATCACGCATGAGCGAAGCGCGCGAAATTCCGTTCCGCGGCTTGGTGACCCCGGTACACCTCGATGGTGTAGCTCATGGATTGGAAGGTGTGCAAACGACAGTCCAATCGGCAGGATGATCGCGAGAGCGGGCACCAGTATGGCACGTCCACGGCAGATGCCACGGCGCGGAGCGTGTCGTTGAGAAAGTTGAAGTATTTGAAGAATGCCAGCACGCCGAGGTTGGCTATGAGGCTTGCGACGAGCAACAGCCGCCGCCGGACCCCGGTCGCCCTCAATCAGCAGTCCCGCCGCGTAGTCGATTGCGATCGTGAAGAAGAGAATCAGGATGCACGCGGAACGAACGCCATGTAGAAATACGAGCTGGCGATCAACAGCATGGGACCGCTGGGCACGTTGGGGCAGCGCGAAGTGCAGCGCCGTGACGACCACGAAGAACACGGCAAACTGGAGGGAGTTGAACAAGCATGGCTCATCGACGGCCGGCCGTGTTGGCTGCGCGCATCGTTACGCAATTCTACACGGCGTCGGTGGTCAACTTACCTCAGCCATGAGTCGCCGATGCGTGACACGCTCTGTCCGGCTTTGTTCGGGTCGTGCGTCGCGTTAAGGCTCGCCTGGTCCTGACGAGGGTCGCAGGCGATTATTCGGACTGCTACACTGAGCGGACGCGTTCATGCGGCACCGCAACAGAATCCTACCGGTGGCCTTGCTGATTTTCGTAGTCGCGGGATTGGCTGAGGCGCAAACACCTTCCGGGCCATGACGAAGGGCATGGGGGCACACTGGCATGTCCACGCCAGCAGATGACCACTCGATGACGCCGGCAATGGAGGCCAAGCTCCTGGCCGACAAGAAGGAGAGTGAGTTCAATCACCACCTGGCGGGATTCCTGGTGGCGCTGGCGGGCGTGTTCATCTTCTTTCAAGGGAGACTGGCGACCAAGTGGCCGGCAGCGAAATACGCGTGGCCGGCGTGCTTCCTGCTGTCTGGAATCTTTCTCCTGGTCTGGAGCGATACCGAGCTCTGGCCGTTCGGACGCCGCGCGTGGCTCGAAGCGTTGAGCCACAATCCGGAGGTCTTGCAACACAAAACGTGCGCGTACTGTTGCTCGCCCTGGGAGCGATCGAATGGCAGCGAGCGCGCGGCGTCTTGAAAGCCGCGTGGAGCGGATGGGCATTTCCGGCCCTGGCGATCGGAGGGTCGGTGCTGCTGTTGTTTCATCAGCACGAAGCCGGGATGCACGGGGCACACCACACCGAGTTGATGGCGCGAATCCAGTCGGAGCATTTGAGCTATTCACTTGCAGGGATCGCTGTGGGGCTGACAAGGGGGTTATCTGATCTGGAGACACCCTGGCAGGGAGTCTTTCAGAAAGTGTGGCCCTTATTGATGACGGTGCTGGGAATTCTGTTGATGTTCTATCGGGGTAGACGGTTGGGCGCATTTGTCGGCCGCGACGCCCGCTGGTGGCGAGCAAGCCCAGGCCGATCGCCGTCAGATGACGATCCTGGCCGCTCCTGACGAGAGCAAGGCTGACGCCCGCCGCCGAGCCGAGGCCCAACGCGTTGGTCGCCAGGCTTGTACTTCGCTTCGTCCACGCCAAGCCACATCGGGACGAATTGAAACGCGACGGTGATGCTCCGGTTGACGTATTCGAGGACAAACGCCGTGAGCAGGCGCGGTCGTGCTCCAGTGATCAAGTCGATGGCGTGCCAGGTTTCCAGGACGGCGACCATGTGGTAGCACAACTCGAGAGCCAACAGTGGCAAAACCGCGCGCCGACGTCGTGACACGAAACCGAAGATCAGATCGCCCGTCCGCCGGATACTCGGTAGATGCTTGGACCAGTACGGCGTGCCGATTCCCCTCCGAATCATCCACTCGACGGCGCCGCTGACCACTCGACGCCTCGTTGGAGACGATCCACGCTGCGACGAAGGCCAACGCGCCTCCCAGCGCAGCGGTGCCAAGACTAGCGACCTTGACCGGTTGCGACACCTCGAACGACATCAGCAGAGCCGCCGTGCCGGCGAGGAGGACGATCAGCAACTGTGGCGCTGTAGAAAAGGTTCTCGACCGCCAGGGCCGCAATGGACGCTTCGACGTCAATCCGTGGTCGAAGGAGCGCGATCTTCGATGGCTCGCTGATGAACAGGCCGAACGGGGTGACGTTGCCGATCGCGTCACCTGACAGGTATGCGGTAAAGACGGCTCCGAGAGTGGCGCGATGTTCCCGGTCGAGGCACAGACGCCAGGCGGCGGCGCGGATCAAACCGCGCAAGCCGCCCAGCAGGCATACGATCGCGATGCCCGCGGCCCCCACGCGTTGGACCCCGTCTATGACTGCAGTTGCGCCGCCTTGTCGGACGGACCAGACAAGAAGTGCGATGCCGCCGAGGGCGGCAAGCGGGCCAGTGAGTCGAAACCGGCGAGAACCCCGCCGGGCCTCCATCAGCTCGGCCTCGCTTTGGGGCGTGGCCTTTCGCGCACGCGACCGTCGACGGACATGCGAAACGGCTCCGCCACCCGCTCCACCGTATATGTTCGTCGTCGTCGGCCGTCGAAATAGATCCGGGTCAGGAGCTCCGCCAATACTCCGAGGCCGAGGAGCACGATTCCGGACTGAATGAGGACTGCGCTGAGGAGAAGCAGCGGGCCGTGAGCAAGAAATATCGGATCGCCTGTGATGATCTTCGCCATCAAAACGTAAAGACCGCCGGCGAGTCCGAACGCAAGACTCGTCAGGCCAATCGGTGCGAAGATGTGGAGCGGCCGGGTCGAGTATCGAAGCAGAAATCGAACCGTAATGAGATCCGCCATCACACGCCAGAGTTCGCGACAACCCGTAGTGGGACCTGTTCTGCGAGCGCTTCGCATCGGTGATTGGCACTTCCGCAATGCGCGCTCCTTGCGCGCTCGCCAAGGCGGGGATGAAGCGGTGCAGATCGCCGCACAGCCTGATTTGTTTGATCACCGATCTGCGGTACGCCTTGAATGTCGTGCCCGAAATCTCGAAGCTTCACCCCCGAACACTTGGCTATCAACCAGTTGGCCACTTGTGATGGCAGACGCCTCGTCCAGTAGTTGTCGAGACGACGCTGGCGCCAGCCGCTGACCACGTCGTGCGCTTCGTCGAGCTTGTCGAGAAGACGCGGCAGGTCCTCAGGCGCGTGCTGAAGGTCCCCGTCCATAGCGACGATGATCGCGCCTTGCGCGTTGTCGAAGCCGGCGGCCAGCGCAGCTGTCTGACCATAGTTGCGTGTGAGCTTTACCACTCGAATGTTGCGATCACTCGCACCAATGGCGCGTAGTCCGAAATAGGTTCCATCGGTGCTGCCGTCGTCGACGAACACGATTTCATAGGTCAGATCCAGCTTGCCGAGAGTGGCGGTGAGGCGACGATGAAGCTCGTCGAGTGTGCCCTCTTCGTTGAAGAGTGGAATGACGACCGACAATTGAGGACGTAGCGAAGCGTCTCGCATGGATGTATTAGGCATACCCGAGCGGCTCGCGAACCAATACCGAAGAATCGTGGCGCGTCAACGTCAACCCGGCTCGCGCAACAACCGCCTGCGTGGCAGGGTCCGTGAGCAATTCGACCTCTGTTTCCCGTTGCCCCCGAAGCCGAGTGGGCACCTCGTTCAGCGCTGCGTCCTGATATCCGGGATGCATCATCCAGCTCGCTCGTCCCGTCCGGAACCGATTTGAGCAATGCGTGGAGTGCCGCACGCGTGAACACGCCGGTCAGCACTCGGCCGAAGAACCGTGGCGGTGGAGGCAATCCATGTAATTCCAGCAATCTGCGGTCCCGGGCAGCCCAGGGCCCAAGAGCGAGATTCGCTAAGGCCTGTCTCCGTGCCACGCTGTGCCGGGCGTAGCGTCGTAAGATGGCAAAGCCCGGTGTCTCGTAGGAGCACCCGGACGGTTCGAATGCCGAACAGCCGGGCGACGCGGGCGACGAGCGCAAATACCGGTGGATACGCGTGCACGTGCTTGTGCGAATCGAGATGGGTCACGCGCATGCCTGCCTCGGCAAGCCGCTGCACCTGCGCAGTCACTTCGCGTTCTATCTCATGCAGGCGAATCCGTCCGAACACGGCATCGCGAATGAACTCCGACCACGTGCGGCGAAAGCGTCCTCCCGGCGCGAGCGTTGGCAGTTCGGATGCCGCCGATAGCGGAAACCCATCGACGAGCGTCAGGTGACATCCCACGGACAGTGCCGAAGTGCGCCGCGCGATTGCAATGGCGTCGTTCGTGGCAGGAGCGTTCGCAAACAGACTCGCGCTGGTCAGAATGCCGTGCGTGTGCGCGTGGAGCACGCCGGCATTGATTCCCGGCGTGAGACCGAAATCATCGCCATTAACAACGAGTGCGCGCATGGCAGCGGAACCGAAGAACCCGAACCCTCGTTCATCGATTCTGGTTCGAGCTTCGGCGCTTCTACTCATTTTGCTCGACGGTTCCGAGGGGCGCGGGGGTAGATACGTGGCGCGCAACGGTCAGTGCCACCGATTCGGTCTATCTTCGCTGCCTAAATTATCCGTAAGTTTGTGCATGAGCTGCCGCCCGCCATTGGAGCGGAAATCCGCTCTGAAGTAGGCTAAGAGCGGCTGCGGAGTGGGTGCCGAACGCTTCCCGATGCTCCAAGACCCGATCGAGCTGACCTTCGAGTTTCAGCCAGGCGCGCGGTTCGACGTGATCGACGTGCGCGATGCTGCGGGAGATTCCCAACAACACCTGGCGCAATGCCCCTCAGGCTATCTATTGCTCCTTTCACACCACGGCCGGGTATCTCGATCAGGCACTGGTGTCGCGACTGTCACAACGCGAGTTGGGCATCAAGTCGCCATCCACCTGTTTCAGACGATGTTCCCGGCGGACGCCGGCTATCGGCACGACGACCTTTGCAGCGCGGGCCGACTTGTCCGTCGAGCAGCGGACCGTCGAACCGAGAAACGCCCACGCACACCTGGCGTTCATCGCGTCCGGCCTTCGGAACTGCGTCAGATCCACGTCAACCGTCCGACGGAGCCGGTCTACTTCGTCGATCTCGACGGCGTCCACGGCGACCGCGCCCCGACGGCGGCTTACCAGCGTTCTGGCGTTCAATAACGAGCAGGTCGTCGTCCGTGATCGCGTTTCCGTCCCGGTCTCGGCCCATCCGCTTGATTCGGTCAACCTCAAAGACTCGCGTCTGGGCATTTATGGGCGGGTCGAGGCTTTGATCCGCCGCCATGGGGTCACGAAAGGACGCCTGCATCTCAGCCTGGCTCCCGGGGCGAACGTCACGCGGGTCTGACCATCAACGAGCATGCAGACGCTACTCATGCGGCACGACTTGGTCGAGGTGCTCAGGGACCCGCTCCGTTTCGTCGCCGAAAGGGCCGCAGCCTGCTCGCTGATCCATGGGCGATTCCCAACAAGACGATCGGATACGCCAAATACGATCTAGTCCGCGTGTTCAATGAAGCCGTCGAGCTGCTGCACATGAACGAGTCGCGGCTGGAAGACTTCGTCGCCGGGTTGATTAGGTTGCCGGCGCAGCGCTTCCTGCGGATGAAACGGCGGGTCAGCCTGCTCGTGACCGATCGCGAGGTCCAAGGTCACGGGGCAGTCGCGGACGGCACGTATCAATCACCGATTCTGGTGCAGTGGAGCAAGTCGGCGCGACGTCAACGTTTCGTCGACATTGCGCTGACCCGGCTCGAATAAGTGGCTGTCTGGCCGATTATTTCCGGCGGGGCCGCGGATGCTAGCGGGCACCGCATCCCGGGCGGCATGTCTGCCCGCGATCGCAGCTGTTCGGTCCAACGCTCAGCCGCCTGCATTCCGAATCGATCCTCGCGCTGACTTTCGACGATGGGCCCAATCCGTCGGCCACTGCTGCAATCCTCGACGTGCTCGAGCGCCACCGGGCGTCTCGCGACATTCTCTCCTGATCGGAGGTTTCGCGCGCGCCTGCCCGTCCTCGTGCAAAGCGATCGCCGAACGTGGACACTCGATCGGCAATCACACCAACAGCCACCGCAACACCTTGTGGCTCTCCACTCGGCAGCTCGTGACCGAGCTCGTTTCGTGCCAAGACGCCATCGATGAGATAACCGGCAATCGCCCGTTGCTGATGCGTCCTCCGTTCGGGTTCCGTGGGCCCCACTGTACGCGGCGGTCAAACGGAGCGGGCTGAAACGGGTGGTCATGTGGAACCTCATGGGTCGGGATTGGACGCGGAGCGGAAAACGCAACCTCGTGGATCGGCTCGGCCGCGCGCGAGGCGGTGATATTGTGGTCCTCCACGACGGATATCACCGAGCGCTCAAGAGCCGACCGGTCCGAAACCGTTCGGGCCTCGAGCACTGGCTGCCCAGATGGCGGGACGCCGGCCTGCAGTGCGTGGCGCTCGACGATCGAACGGAATCATCGACGATCGAATGAACGAATGGCCGATGATTTTCGCCCTATCCTAGTCCCGGTCGTCACTTGAGTTGGCGCTTCTAGCCAGCATTACTGTCTCGTGACAATCGATGCGAAACGGGCAAGCCCCTACGTCGATTCGAAGTGACGACCGGGATTGAGAGCCAGGCGCCAATCGCCGCCACACGAATCGATCGAGGAACACGGCGAGACAGAGTCAGCGCGCGCCGGTTCGACAACCCGAACCGAACGATCGCAGGCCAGAGAGCTGGATGCGAGGGCGATTTCGAGTAGCACCGCGCGCACGTGGATCGCGCCGTCGGGGCGGATCGCACGCATGAAGTCCATCGGCAGGTCCTCGCTTGCCGTATCGCCGACCACCGGATCGCAACGGCCGGCAGCCTGAGCGATTCGGCTTCGCCGAGCACGGCGAGGCTCTCCATATCCACGGCATCTCCCTGGCGCCCCAGCCGGGCCTTCTCCTCAGCGCGGGCAACGATGCGATCGACAGACACGAATGCCTCGACGATAGTTGCACCTGCCATCTGCCGCCACCGACAACAGCCGGTCATTCACGACTGTGTCGCGGCCACCGTGCTCGGACCGGACCCGTCGCGCGGCAGGATCTCGCCGGCTGCAAGCTGTGGCTTCAGGCCTCCGCCCACACCGGCGACAACGATGACATCGGCGCCGCCCGGCATGGGATGGCCTTCACGAGAGTGGCGGCATTGGGTGCGCCGATGCCGCTCGTCGTCACGCGGGCACGCGTCGCCCCGACTTGCGCTTCGAATACTGACAGCCCGGTCGCAACGATCGGTTGAAAAGCGTGGCGTCAGCGCCACGGCGCGAATTCGGCAGGCATGGCGAACACCACGGCGGCAATCACCGATCGGCTCGCTGGAAAGGGGCGCGTAGCCCCGATCGAGGTACCACACGACCGCTCGTTCGAGCGCGCTCTCGACCGATCCAGGTGCGAACTCCAGCTCTCGGCAAGCTTTCGAACTGTCGACGAACATCGGACGACGAGCCATCCGGACGCCATCGAGCGGCACCCTCGGTTCGCGATCCGTGAAGCGCGCGAGTGCTTCGCTCGCCGAGCCTATCGCGAAGGCCAGCGCAAGCGGGATACGGACCCTTGGCGCGGGTCGTCCTGAAACGGCTGCGAGCGCGTCGAAGATCTCTTTTCAGCGTCATGTTGCGTGCGCCGAGAATGCCCGCTCGCCAACCCGCCCGCGCTGCCCGGCGAGCAGGTGACCCGTCGCGACATCCTCGACCGGAACGAGATTCAGACCCGTCTCGACGTAGGCCGGCATCCGCCCGCGCAGGAAGTCGACGATGATCCGGCCCGTCGGCGTGGGCTTCCAGTCACCTGGTCCAACCGGAGTGGTTGGGTTCACCACCACGGCCGGCACCGCGTTCGACGCCGCCTCCAGCACCAACTGTTCGGCCAGCAGCTTGGATCGCTTGTACGCGCCGGCCATCTCGTCGAGTCGCCCCACGGCACGCTCATCGGCCAGAGAGCCCCATCGAGGCGCGGCCAACGTCGCGACGCTGCTGGTATAGATGAGTCGTTCGACACCGGCTGCGCGACACGCGTCGAGGAGGCCCCGAAGCACTTCTACGTTGTTGTCGTAAATCTCGCGGGGATTCCGCGCCCATAAGCGATAGTCCGCCGCCACGTGGAACACCCACGCGGCCCCGCAGAATGGCGGCGTCGAGTGCCGCCCGATCGCGAAGGTCCGCGCGAACGACGTCGACCGACAGACCCTGAAGCGCGTCCACACGGCTCGTCGGACGCACGAGAGCCCGAACCCGATGGCCGTGTTGAACGAGTAACCGCGCGTCAGGTGGCTGCCGATGAATCCGCTGGCGCCTGTGACGAGGCGTCGTCATCGAGCAGGATGGGAGGCGCTCCGCGGCCCGGCTAACCGCCGGTGGTCAGCTGCCATTTGAGCAGCTTCCAACTGTCACCGAGCCGGCGATTCGCGCCAGGACAGCAGACGGCTCATAACCGACATGCACCATGCAGTCTTCACACCGCGGATCGCGACCGCGCCCATATTTTTCCACGGCGTCTTCTCGAGGGAAGTCTTTGAAGGTTTCGTGATGCTCGTCTGTAATGAGATAGCAGGGTCCTTCCAGCCGCGTGTGTTGTAGGTAGGGTTTCCCCACGCCGTACATCATGTCGCTAGCGCTCGCCGCGAAGGAACTCCATGTAAATCGGGGACGTCATCAGATTGAATCGCTCGAGCAAGCGGTTGGCTTCGCGGAATTTCGCCTGGATCTCGGCGCGGGTCATGAAGATTTCTTTGTCTTGAACGGCTGCATACGAGTAGGCCGGCGAAATCATGAAGCCGTCGACGTGGAGCGACTGCAAGTAGTCGAAGAGATCCCTGATCTCGCGCAAGTCTGTCTGCTTGTAAATGGTCGTATTCGAGCAGACGAGGAAGCCGGCGGCCTTTGCCGCCTTGATCCCCTCGATCGCTTCGCGGAACACGCCGGGACGCTCGACGGCCATGTCGTGGGTCTGTTCCAAGCCGTCGAGATGGACGTTGAAGAAGAAGCGAGACGAGGGCCGGAATTCGTGCAGGCGCCGCCGGATGAACATGCCGTGGGTGCAAAGATAGATGTGGCGTTTCCGGTTCAGGAGTTCGCGCACAGGGACGTCGAGCTCGGATAGATGGTCGGCTCTCCGCCGCAAATCGAGACAATCGGCGCGCCGCATTCCTCCCGCCGCAGCGAGGCACTGATTGACGGTCAACTTCTGCGTGATCGTCGGCCGGTATTCGCGAATGCGTCCGCAGCCGGTGCAGGTCAGGTTGCATGCGTGCAGCGGCTCGAGCATCATCACGAGCGGGAATCGCTCGACGCCGCGAATGCGGTTGCCGGCGATGTAGCCGGTCATCCTGGTGGTTAGACTCAGTGGAAATCTCACCGCGTCCCCCTCATGCCAACGCCGCCTGATCGACCAGTCCCGGAATGTCTTCCGACCGTTGGATCAGCGCGCGATATCGAGCCAGCGCCGACAAAGAAAACGAATGACGATACAAACCGCACTTCAGGTAGAAGACGCACTGGAAACCCGGTGCCCGTGGTAGCGTCCTCGTCCCAGGACCCGGCCAGAGTTCTGTGCGTCGAGCAGGTAGCGGGCGGCTTGCTCGGTGACGCTGTCACCACAGCGGCCGGCGGCGAGCAGCCCGATCAGCGCCCAGGCGGTCTGCGACGGCGTGCTCGGGCCGCGACCTTTCTGAGCAGAATCGCTGTAAGAAGCGCACGTCTCGCCGAAGCCGCCGTCCGAATTCTGCACGCTTGCGAGCCAGGCAGCGCCGCGCTGGCAATAGTCGGAACTCGCCGCCTCCAAGGCATCCGCGGCGCGCAAGACACCACTCGTGCCGTAGATGTAGTTGACGCCCCAACGCCCGTACCATGCACCGTCCGCCGTCTGCTGACTCCGCAGATATTCCAGGCCGCGCGCGACGACCGGATCGTCAACCGGGCGGCCGAAGCGCGCGAGGCACTCGAGCACGCGGGCCGTCACGTCCGCAGTTGAGGATCGATCATCGCGTTGTGATCGGCAAAGGGCACTTGTGTCAGCGCCCGAAGATCGTTGTCCCGATCGAATGCCCCCAGCCGCCGTCACGACTCTGCATCGCAATGAGCCAGGCGAGGGACTCGGTCGGTCGCGTGCGTCATCCGGTCCCGATCGGGATGTGCGACGCCGGCGAGCGCCAATAGGACAAACGCCGTATCGTCGAGATCCGGGTAGAAATCGTTTCTGAACTCGAAAGCCCAGCCACCAGCTTGAATACTGGAATTGTTCTGCTGCCAGTCACCCGGCGCGAAGATCTGACGGTCGAGTAGCCAGTCGGCCGCTCTGACGAGGGCTGGATGATCCGGCGGAACTCCAGCCTCTTCAAGCGCGACCATGGCGATCGCCGTGTCCCGGACGCGGCGATACGCACGGCTGCACACGGATCGTGTCGGCTTCCTCGATTTCCAGTGCTGCAAGCCCATCAATGGCCCGAGCTGTGACCGGGTCCTCCGGAGTACGCCCAGGGCCAGCAGGGCGAACACGGCGTTCATCATGGCCGGGTAAATCGCACCGAGCCCATCGCTCCGCTCGAAGTGCTCCAGCATCCACTTGGACGCCGTTTCGAGGGCGCGCCGGCGAAACGGTTTCCACGGCGACCACTCATCAGCTTCGCCAATCGGTCGAGCACCAGAAAAACGTTCGTGCCAGCTGGCAATCTTGGGTCCCCACCCGAATGCCACAAAACGTGCCGACGGATCCCGAAACAACTCCTCGACGTTTAGTTGTGGCAGCAGCAATCTACGGGAACGACGAGCGTACAAGATTGTCAGCGGCACGACGATGGCTCCGCGTCCAGGCAGACATCTTGTAGATGTTCAAAGCGAACCAGGTTGGGAGAATCGCCAATTCTGGCGGTACGGCCGGGACAAGACTCCATTCCAAGGCCCCCACCATCGCGAGGTAAAAGCGCGTGAACGAATTGGCGCGCTCGAGACCGCCGAGAAGGTGCACTCGACGCCGCGCATTGACCAGATGCGGCGCATCCGTGGAATCGCCAGCGAGCTTCAACGCGACATACGCCTTGATCGTCGCGTTCAGCTCCGAGGGACCTCCTCGTAAATATTCCATCCGCCGTCGGACAGTTGGTGTGCGCGGATGTAATTGGCAAGCTTCCAGACCTGCGCCGTGCGTCCGAGGACGTGCAGATACAAGATGTAATCGGACTCGAGGGTCGTGTCGGCTTCCAGCTCACCGCACCAGTAGCCTTCGTCGGCTCCGCAATCCAGGAGCCACGAGACGCTGCGCTCGATGGCACGTGACAGGCGTTCAGCGAACATCCGGTCGGAGCCACTCGTCTCGTTGACCATCGTGTCGCGACTCACCAGCGCTTCACCTACGCTCCCAAGATCTCAGCCGGTTCGCGGAACAGGCCGTCCCTGAGCCCCGAGGTAAGGTGAAGCGCACGTCTTCGACGACAGCAGTCACTTCTTCGACCAGGAATTTGCCCCATGCGCGAACGCCCTCAATCACTTCGTTGAGCAGACGGTCGGGGGTCGACGCACCAGCGGTGACACCGATGCGCACGCACCCATCGAGCCATTCCTGACGAATATCGCCGACCGACTCGACGAGATACGCTTTCGTGCCCGCCCGCTTGGCTACCTCGACGAGCCGGTTGGAGTTGGAGCTGTTTCTGGCGCCCACTACCAAAATCACTTCTGCGCGGCGGGCAATCAACTTGACCGCAGTTTGGCGGTTCTGCGTGGCGTAGCAGATGTCCTGTTCAGGCGGTCCGACAAGCGCCTGGAAGCGCCGCTTCAGCCGATCGACAACGGCCCGCGTGTCGTCCACGCTCAAAGTCGTTTGCGTGAGGTAGGCCACGCGCTCGGGGTCGGCGACTCTGAGCGCATCGACTTCCTCGACGGTTGATATCACTTGAATCGCGTCAGGCGCTTCACCAACCGTGCCGATGACCTCGTCGTGGTCGTGATGGCCGACCAGCACGACGGTGTAGCCCGCGCGCGCAAAGCGCACGGCTTCGAGGATGGACTTTGGTGACGAGCGGGCACGTTGCGTCGATCACGTGTAACCGACGCATCTCCGCATCCGCACGAACAGTCGGCGCGACTCCGTGCGCGCTGAACACCACGACGGCTCCGTCAGTGCCTGAGCGAGCTCGTCGACGAAAATCGCTCCGGCTTCGGCCAGCTCGGCCACGACGTGTCGATTGTGGACGATCTCTTTCCGAACATAGACCGGCGGGCCGACCTTCTGCAACGCTATTCGAACGATGTCGATCGCTCTTACGACTCCGGCGCAGAAACCTCGTGGACGCGGAACAATGAGCACGCCATCGTCCGATCCACCACCTACGACGAAACCGAGCGATTCGGAGTTCATAAGTCGGTCAACACTGGAGGCTAACGGTTCCGCGTGAAGAAGGTCAATGGGGTTCCAGCCGAGCGCCGGTCTGAGTACGACCAATTGGCTGATTCGCGTAGAGCGTTTTCGATCCGCTTTCACTAACGAAAATTTATGCGTGCGGGACAGTTGGGCTAGCGCCGTCGCCGCGCTGTTCGGGCGGGACGAACAAAAAAGTCCGTTCATTGCTCGTCCACAGGGCATCAAACTGCTCGTCGTCGAGAAAGATCTGCGGGGCGTCAGCAAAATGCGATCCAAACTCCAGAGCCGTTGTAGCGGCCGTTGTAGATCCAGATGGGGCCTGGCCGAGGTAGAAGCTGAAGCTGCACAGCCTGCGCCGAACTCGCCGTAGACGATCAGGTGGTCGTCGGGCGTGAGGATCTTCATCGCGTTCGCGGCCAGCGGTCTGGACGACAGGCGAGGCTCGAAGGTCTGAAATGCCAAATTGGCGGCGTAGAAAAAGACGAGCATGGTCACGCCGAGCCCCACCATCGAGTCCGAGAAGCGACCTCGATATCCCAGCCACCAGACGATCGCTGGACCGATGGTCAGCGCCGAGGTGGCGATGGCAGCAGGGAGCCGCAAGGGCGGCAAATGCTTGCGGCGTGAGGTCGAAGAGCGTGGCCATCGAAACACGGTAGAAGTCTGTGTCGTGTCGCGTCATGAGCTGCGTGATGTCCGCTACATTGCTGATCCCGCGCGACATCCACAACAGGCCGAACAGGACAGCAGCGCACAAAACACCGACCACCGCAACGATGCCTAGCAGTCGAGGCAGCCACCCGTCGCTGCGCGCTTCCGCGCGATCCAGCCCGACTCCGATCAGCAGCGCGACCGCCGGCCACGCGCCAAAACTGTGATACTCCATCCGCGATCCGGAAACGAGCGAGAAGAAGAGAAAGATCGCTGCCGCCCAGATGAACGTGAGGAGAAGCGCTTGTGCAGGACACGTTCGATGTGTTCTTCCACACGTTGAACGGCGGCCTCTCGCGCCACGCGTAACCCGCAAAGACAATCCAGGGGAAGAACCAGACTGCGTGGGCAGCCCACCAGATCCCCAGCGGGACGGCTGTGCAGTCGGCCGGATAGCGCTTGCCGATCGCGCGCAGGACCTGCTCATTGACGAAATAGAACCACAGGAAGCCCGGTGTGCGCAGGGAGGCGGCCACGTGCCAGGGAAGCGCGACCAGGAGCGCAATCGCGCCGGCCGACCAAATCGGAATGGCGGCGAGCCGCCTTCGGCGCCTCCGATGATCGAGACCACGCGCCGGCGGCCACCACGAACATCGCGACGATGCCGAGGGAAAGAGCGCACCGATGCCCGCTCGGGTCAGAGGTGGCCAAACCGATGATGCCCGCCGTTCCCCAATATCCGACCCGCGGCGCCAGGGAGCCGGTCCAGGCGCGCAAGAACAGAGTAGAACGCCGCGGTAAATTCCAGCGCGTATAACGCCTCCGGAATCATGATGCGGGTGAAGAGGAACGGCCCCGCCGAGTGTATCATCACCAGGCCGGCGTAGAAGCCGGCTCGCTCGCTGAAGAAGCGCCGCCCGAACTCGCATACGCAACAACACGAGGCCGACCATCGCCAGCGCGATTGGCAGACGTGTGGCGAACGCGCTCTTCGCCGAGCACCAGATAGGAAAGGGCGACGAGCCAATAGTGCAGTGGCGGCTTTTCCAGCCAGCGAATGCCGTTGATGTGCAGCACCGTCCAATCCTGACGCTGAAGAATCTCGCGTGCGGCAAGCGCATGGCATCCGTCCGCATCGTCCAGCAGCGCCGGACGGCCGGCACTCCCGACGTAGATGACCAGGGTGATGGCCAACAGAATCAGGACCGATCCGACACGAGCCCGTGATGGGGGCTTAGCGGTGGAGGACGACAAGCTTCCCCTCGTTGCAGCATGTAGAAACGACCCCGCCAGTCGATGCGATTCGTCACGAGGGCCGCAAGCCCGACGCCAAACGCGACCGCATCCCACACGGGCACGAGCCACCATCGACGCCGAGCGACCTCGTCATTCAGCCGCTTTGCGGACGTCCAGGAAAGAGCCAGCCGAAGAACGACATAGGCCGAGAGATAGGCGACGGCGACCGGATAGATTGAGCGATGATTGCGGCCGCTAGTGATGCCGGCAGGCCCTGGGTCGTGAGGAGTCGCCCCAGATAGCCCCACGGTCGCGCGTGGCGGATGGTCACGGCCCATCGCAGCTGATGGTTCAGAAACGCATTCGTAGTCCTCGCCGCACATGCGGTCGAGACAATACAGGCGCTCAACTCGACCCGATGGCCGCGTCGCGGCAACCCGCCGGCCCAGTTCGTAATCGTCAGCACAGTAGTCGACGAGCGCCTCGAAGCCGCCGATCGCAGCCAGTGTCGATCGCCTGACCGCCATGGTCGCGCCGAGCGCAAACCGCATCCCCTCGAAGCGCCGAGCCATCAGGACTCCGGGGACGAAGTCCGTTGAAATGCCGATGGCTTCCAGGTTCGACATCAAGAGAGCCGTCCGAGGCGCCGCGATACAAACAGGTCACCAAGCCAACCCGCGAATCCAGAAATGGCTCTGCAATCGAGCGCAGGCAGTCCGGCGGCGCGGTGACGTCGCTGTCGCTCACGACCAGCAATTCGTAGCGCGCTTCGCGCGCGAGCCAGCACAGCTTGTTGACCTTGCTGTTCGGCCCAATGTGCGGCCCACCCACGACGAGCCGTATGGCGCGGTCGGGAAACTCCTCGATCAACCGATTGATGACAGGAATTGCGGGATCGTCGGCGTCGGCAACTGCGAAGAGGATCTCGAACTCCGGATAGCTCTGACGGCAAAAGCTCGTGAAATGATCGTACGCGTCGTGGTCGAGACCCCTGACTGGCTTGAGGATGCTGATCGGGAGCGGCTCACTCCGGGAATCGTCCGAACGGCGAGCCGGAAAGAATCGCCACGCCGTATCGAGCGCAAACAGATAGTAGAGAAGCGGCAGGACGCCAGCGCGAAGACGAGACAACGCGATCAGGTCGTGAGGCACGGCGATCGCTCACCCCAGCAACACGAGCAGTACGCCTGACGAAATGAGCATGATGCCGGCCCACCGCTTAGTCGTGACGCGCTCGCCAAGGATCACGGCCGCTCCGGCGGCGCCGACCGCGTAGCTCAGCGCCGTGGCCGGGACGACGAAACTGACGTCGGCCCAGGTCAGGAGAGCGACCAACGAGAGGAACGCCACGGCATGCAGGGCGATCCCTATCCACATCAAAGGCATCCGTGCGGCCCGCCCGAACATGCGCGATAAGTTGGTCCAGCGGAAGCTGGCCACCTCGCCAACCTGTTTCATTGCGTGCGAGAAACAGAGGTCGCCGCCGGTTCCACCAAGCACAACGAGCGTGAGGCAAACGGCCGTCTTCAACGATCATCCCTGACCCGATGTCCTGAACCGGTGTCCGACCGATCAGGAGCACACCGACTGAGATCAAGGCGACGCCGCCCCAGCGCAGCGCGGACACGTTTTCCCAGCGATTGCGTGCGCCAGCAGCGGCACGAGCGCGTAGCCGGCCGCCGAAGCCGGTTGGACGTAGCTGTAATCGGCCCACGACAAGACCAGAAGAAACGTCACGAGGAAGAGCGCCAGCAGGGGCGACACCGATCCAAACGCTGCCGCTCGCCGCGGCGAGCCGGGCCGTCGCCACGAGATCCGGCCACGACCAGGCCTGAGGTTCACCTCCCGGCGCATGCCGATGCTCAGGAACACGTTGCCGGCGGTATTGAACACGACGATCAGCAGGATGAGCACGGCGGTCCGCAGTTGCAGTCCCGACTGGAATCCGGTGTCGGTCATGCCGGAGTCCCCGCGTCGGCGTGGCCTCTGGCGTAGCTTCCTGCGGTCGGACCGCAACCGCAGGAACTCGAGCGCTTCCCGGGTGAGTCTTTTGCGTTCCTGCGCGCTCCAGAGCGCTTCGCGGACGATTCGCCACACGACGCGCGGACGGAAGTGATACTCGTCGTAGAAGCGGTTCACCGCCGACATCATCTCCTGGCGACCGAGCTGTCGGGTAGTCGATGTGCGGCAAGCTGATGCCCGTGATCGTCGGTCATCGCCTCGACGATCGGAGATCTGTTTGCGCGACAGCTGGTCGTGCAGCTCCGTACCCAGGGTATGCGTGCGCGATCGACACCTGGATGGTCTCTGAATCCAGTTCCTTGGCGAAATCGATCGTCCGCTCGATGGTGTCTTTCGTCTCGCCCGGCAGGCCGATGATGAAATCGCCGTGAACGCGGATGCCCGAGCTCTTGCAGTCCTTGGCAAAGCCGCCGCGCCATTTCGACGGTCGCCCTTTCTTGATGTTCTTGAGAATCTGATCGTCGCCGGACTCGAAGCCGACAATCAGGAGGCGACGCGCCGGCGTCGGCCATCGCCGCGAGCGTCTCGTAGTCGCTGTGCACGCGTGCCGTGCAGGACCAGCGAAAGCCTCAATGGCTTGAAGAGCCGGCAAAGCTCCAACACGCGATCCTGCGGATGTTGAAAGTATCGTCGTCGAAGAAGAACTCCTGTGCCTGCGGAAAGAGCTCCAGCGCCCGACGCACTTCTCGTGCGACGTTCTCGCTCGATCGGACACGCCACGCATGGCCCGAGAGGGTCTGCGGCCAGAGGCAGAACGTGCAGAGCGCCGGACAACCCCGAGACGTGTAGAAGGCCACGTACGGGTGAAGAAGAAATGGGACGTTATAGTTCTCGATGGTGAGGTCGCGTTTGTAGACCTCCGTCGCAAACGGCAACGTCGTCGAGATCCTCGGCGTGCAGCAGCGGGCGTGACGGGTTGTGGATCACCTTGCCGTCGCGTCGGTAGCTGACGCCCGCGATGTCGGCGGGCGCATGGCCACGCGCGAACTCGACAACAGCGTGGTCGAACTCGCCGCGGACGACGAAATCGATCGCATCGCTGGCATTCAGGCACGTGTCGGGCTGCACTTGCACGTGAGGGCCGACGAAGGCGATTGTGAGGTCGCTGTTCGATTGCTTCAGCAGTCTCGGCGAGACGCACGTCACTACGAAACCCGGCGGTGGAGGTAAAGAGAACGACGAACTCGTATTGCCGCGCGATCTCGACCGTCTGCGCCGGCGTGATCTTAGTGAGGCGAGGCGTCAAGCAGGCGGCTGCCTTCGAGCATGCCTGCCGGGGTACGCGAGCCACACCGGGTGCACCGATACGACTCGATCTCTCGGGTCGCCGGCCATCGCGAGCTGGCTCCGCCGTCATATCCCTCGAAACTGGGTGGATTGAGAAACGGCGTCTTCCTCACGTCAGGCACAAAGAACTCCTTCTTCAAGGAAACGATCGACTGAGCTCGCCATGTGGCGCGTCCGCAATTCCAGCTGGGCTTCTGGTGTGCCTAGCCAGCCTGAAAGAAGCCGTCCCACGGCACGCGCTTCTTCGACGACAGCCGCTCTGCTCGCGATCGAGACGATCGGCTCGCCCTTCGGCGGCCGCGCATCGGCCAGACGCACGCGCTTCCTGCGCGACCGCCAGATCGAGCTCCGCAACCTCACGCTCAGCTTCGGCTTCCCGCAGCTGCTGCGCCAACTCGCCGGACCTCCATCTCGAAGCTGGTCGCGCTGTCGCTGGATTGCTGCCCTCGTCTCGAGCAGTTGGCTTGGGCCAGCGCGATCCGCGGCGCCGGTCTGGGAAGTGAAGATGCGGCACTTTCGCTTGACGCCGACGTTGACGCTATTCCGTTGAAATTGGGCGAAGAACGGGTCGAAGTTGTTGAACCGGCCGAACAGCGCGTAGTTGCCGATGAAGTCGATCGTTGGCCAGTAGCGCCCTCGCTGGCTGGCGACGTTTTCGACGCGCTGGCGCTCTTCGAAATTCGGCCGCTTTGAGATCCACATTGCTCGCGGCGGCCATGGCAACGAGTTCGGGAATGGACCGCTCCGGGGACGCTGGGAGATCCTCGGACGCGAGTTGCAGTGTTTGATTGACTGCAGACCGGTCCACAAATGAAGTTGACCGTCCAAGGTGGACTCGCGGCTTTCCAGCGATACGATGCGTTTCTTCAATTGCCCCGCCGCCAGACGAACGCGAAGCTTACGTCGATAGGTAGCGCGCGTCCTTCCTGCAGCCGCTCGATCGTCAATGAGATGATCGCTCCTGCGCTGTCGCCCGCGCTTCTCAAACGATCCAGCGAGTGCCGAACGCTGACCAGCTCGAGTACGCCGAAGCGGTCTCTGAGAGCCACGCGATCCCGAATGCCGGCCGTCACGACTTTCCGTGCACCCGTCGTCTCTTCGGCGATGCGCTGCCGTCCTCGAGCGGGGAGGTCGAACAGCGTCTGCGTGAATCCGTTGCGTTGAAAATCGATGGCGGCGCGCCGCCCGGAGTCTGCGGAAATCCATACGTGTAGACCGCACCGCCTCCTGTGACGAGATTCGGCCCTCGATCGAGCGGCGCGACAGCTCGGCCTCACGGATCGCCGACCGCTCCTCGTTTTCGGCTTCGCCGATTCGGGCATCGTTCTGCGTCGCAAAGTGGAAACCGCCTGCCGAAGCGTCAGAATCGTCTGGGCTCGGAGCCGCCTCGGGGACCAGAGTGCACGCGAGACCGATCAGAACGACGGCCCACTTCTCATTCATGGCGCAGCGCATCCACTGTAAGCAGGTTTGCCGCTCGTCTGGCAGGGAGGTATCCGAACGTCAACCCGACTCCAGCCGACGCGGCGAGCGCGAGGAGAACGGACACGGTCGATATCGGCAAAGCTCACACCCGCCGGCAGGAACGACCGTATCAAGACGACGATGCCGATCGCGAGCGCGACGCCGCCAATGGCGCTGAGACCGCTGACGATCGCAGCCTCGGATCAGAACTGACTCATGATGCTCCGTGGCGGTGCACCGACCGTCTTTCGGACGCCGATCTCGCGGGTCCTCTCGGTCACGCCTACGAGCATGACGTTCATGATACCAATGCCACTGACGAGCAAAGCGATGAACGCGACCACCAACAGTGTGACGCCGAGGGCGGTAGAGATTCTGTCGGCCGCAGCGAGCAGCCCTGTCAGATTTTGCACCTCATATCTGGCACCGCTGCGATGCCGCGCTCTTAGCACGGCGCCAAGCTCTTGTGTAACGACAGATACTGTGGCTCGGGCTTGAGGCCTGCATGCATAACACCTTCAGATACTCCGTGCCCGTTATGTATCGCATCAAGGAAGGGAACGAGGACCGACTCGCGCTGCAGCTCTGATGTACCAAAGGTCGATACGCGCTCGCGGAATACACCGATGACGGTCAGTCGGAACTCACCGATCCGCGCGATCGATCCAATCGGATCAGAGCGTGGAACATCGTGGCCGCCAGCTCGTCGGTGAGCAGGCACACCTTTGTCACTGAAGCCGACTCGTCACCGTCGAAATAACGGCCGCGCACGACCACACATTTGGCGAATTCTCTGGAATCCGTCGGTTACGCCAATCAACGCGACGGCCCGCTCGCGTCCACCGGCCACAACGGTGATGGGCACATCGCGAGAGCCGCCCACGTCGACGACTTCAGGAACGCCGGTTTTCACGGCCTGCACAGGTCGGCCAGGGTCAGCTCGTCACTCAACGCGCTCGTGGACTGCCGCCCCCGACATGCTGAGGCGTAGGCGATATCTGACCCGACTCCTCGATTTGGGCGGTCACGTAGCGCCCACCCGTCAGCCCTGCCTGTGACGACCAGGACTATCGAGGCACCGCCGATGACCACCCCAATCATGCTGAGCAGCGCCCGGACCTTGTACGCGAGAAGCGCACCGACCGCCGTCTTCAGCGTCTCTCCATGAAGTCGATCCCGTGCGGCGCGTGTGTCGGAGGTCATTTCGGAAGCGGTCGTGCGAGACGGCGCAGGCTTTCCTGGCGAACTTGCGACCTGGCTCCAACGCGAGCGCCGTCCGATACTGCGGCGACTGGCGCGGAGCAAGGCGCCGCTTTCTTCGTACAACCGGCCCAGCCATTCGTGCGTCGAGGCTGGCCCCGGACGATCGCTCCGCGGCGGAACCGTCAGGTAAGCCTTCAGCGACGTTTCCGCGCTGGCGAACGCGCCGCCCTCGATAACCCGTAGCACTCCCAGGATGTAGGAAAGCCTGGGATCATTCGGTGCGAGTCGTGCCACGCTGTCGGCTGCTGCGCGCAACCCGTCAGCGTCGTTGCGCGCTTCGTAGTATTCCGCAGCTTCGAAATTTACGGCTCGACGTCAGCAGGCTTCGCCTCGAATACCGCTCGGTATTCCGCATTCGCGCGTGCGGCGTCGCCGCGATGCCGTGCCAGCCGAGCGCTGGCGGAGGTGACCGGCAACCGGGTCGAGCTGCGGTGATGGCAGCTACTTGCCGTCGGGCCTTGTCGTCGCCACCGCCGATAAAGCGAGGCGCTTCGAGATAGAACTCGAGAAGATCGCGGCGCGCACTCGAAATTCATCGGATCGACGTCGAACCGCCTCCTCGAACTCGCCGCCGCACTTGAATGGCCAGCGAGAGGCTGTTTTTGCGATTCGCCTCCTCGCCGTAGCCGCTCGACCAAGCCAGCGATGCATCTCCGCGTCGTCGGGGACCAAGGCCACGCCGCGCTCGAGCGTCTGGAATTGCTGCCCCGTAGTCATGAAGCTCGAACTCTGCACGACCCAGCCAGAAAAGGGACCGGTGCGCTCGGCGTCCCCTACCGATGCTAGCGCCTTAGCCGATTCGTCGATAACGGCCTTCGGCGAACAACTGGCGGGCCTGCTCGATAGTCGCGACGGATTGATGAAGCTTTCGTGATGGCGGCGCATGCCCGCTCGGGCGCCTGACCAAACACAGGATGAGTGCGGCGGGCAGGCCGCCAGCGCCGAGATCGCCTTTCGAGGCTTGCGGACGTCGCTGGTCACTCGACCTCCGACCGCGTTCGAACACGTCATCGCATCTGAAGCTCGACTTCGCCGGGCAGATACCACGAGGTCGCCTTCTTCGAGCCCTCGAGCGACGGCGTAGCTCGTCGCGCTCGCGCCGTCCACGAGCGATGAGCCGCCGCTCGGCGGTCCCGGTCCTTCACCACGAACACGTACCGGCCGCCTTGATCGCTGCGACGCTGCCTGCCGAGGCACGAGCAGCGCCCGCGGCGCGTGCCTGCAGTCGGATACGAACGTCCACGCCGAGGTTTGGCACGAGCTGCTCGTCGTCGTTCTTGACGGAACAGATGACCTCGCCAACCATTCTGATCGCCGCGCGGGATCACGTTCTTCGGGCACCGCGCTCGGTGCGCCCCATTCCAGACCCGGTGTCGACTCGGCGCTCCACGACACCTCGACCGCGCAGACCTTCCCGAACTGCCGCCAGTTCGGGCTCGTCGACGAACGCGCGCGGATCTGCATCGGCGCGGAGGTCGGCAACCTCGTGCCAGTGTGGTGCCTGTCTCGACTCGGTTGCCAACACGCGACGGGCAGGGACACTGGTCCCCTCGATTGGCGCGCGGACGTCGGCCGACCGGACCTGCGCGTCGAGCAGGCTCACGTCTGCGCGCGCCCGCTCGATTGCGCGAGGCGAGCCGCGTCGGCATTTGCAGGTCCCACTGCGTTCCAGCTCCTGTCTGCCTTCGTGCGAGGGCGTCACGCGTGGCCAGCGCGCTCGGTCACCGCAAGCTCGGCCCGATCCAGTTCGTCCCGGTTCGCCGCTTGTTTCGCCACCAGCCGCTCGGTCGCGTCTTCGGCGCGCTGCAGCTGCAGGGACTTCCGCACTCGGCCTTGCGGAAGTCGCTCAGTCACCTGACGCCCACTCGCCGCCCGCCGGGCTCCGCTTCGAGCACGCGAGCCGCGTTCTGCGCCTTGACGAGCTCCTCGCGGTGCGCGGGCGAGATCTGCGCGCTGGGCGGCGACGTCGAGCGCCAGCAACGAATCACCCGCGCACGCACCTCCGGCCCTCGACGCTTCTGAACGGCGCTAACAAATGCGCCGACCGGCGCTCGTAATCACGTAGGGCTCGCGCGGCTCGACCACGCCGTTCGTCGTGATCCACGACTCCAATTCTCCGAACTGCACCCGCGCGACGGCGACTTCGGGAGCCGACGAACGCAGGAGTCGCATGGCCGCGAAGGACGTGGCCATCACTGCGCCTCCGAGGACGAGCCACCGAACTGGTCCGCGGCTTCACACCCTGCATCCCCTTGGAGTTAGACGGCAGTGCGGTCGGCCTGGGAGCGCCGAACAGCATCGCCTCGAGCTCGTCGTATCGCCCGCATCCGTCCGCCCTGGCTGAGCACGTAGTCGTTCGCCTCGCCACACGACTTCGCGGCCGGCAAACTCGCACACCACACCCAAAAGCCAAGGAGATCGCGGAGGGGGATGACAGCCAGCTCCACCACAGGGCTTGACGGTCGCGAAGCCCGATCCAACCGACCACCACGCACTGCACCACGCGATTGGCGACGGCCCAACCCAAGAGAATGATGCCGAGAACCCAATACCCATAAACGAGGGCAGTTGCCAGGCCCGAACGCCGAACGGCATGGCAAACGTCAGTCCGGCGCCGACGTGTCCCACGGCCTCGAAAAGCGTGTGCTCCGCATCCAGCGGATTTGATGCGCCAGGGACGCCTTGAGCGACCGATTGACCGCCAGGTGGTCGATGATCTTGTGTGACAAAACGATCGTCTTCCCGGCGGCGTGAATCCGCTGGCCCAATACATAGTCGTCGGCGCATGCCCCCAGCACTGGCGACGCCGCCGATCATTTGAAGCGTCTCCTGACGGACGGCAAGCGTCGGGCCGAGGGCGAACCTCATGCCTTCCAGCATGTCTGCGACCAGCACGCCGCCCGACGACATCTCCACCGACATTCCAAGCGCTTCGAGGCGGAAGAAGAGGCCGCCCGTCGAGACGCCGCGATACAAACACGTCACCAGGCCAACCCAGGGTCGAGTAGGGGTCGCACGACTTCCGCCAGACAATCGGAGGGAACACTGGCGTCGCTGTTCTGCAATCACAAGATATTGAAAGCGGCGCTCGCAACCATCGGTCTTCGAGGACGCTCACTTTGGCGTTCGAGCTACACCGGCGTGCCGGTCTCAATCGTTTTACTTCGGACGTTGGGAAACTTTCTCCGCAGTCCATTCACCACACTCCAAGCACCATCGTCACGATATCGAGCGCCGAACACGAGCTCGTATTCCTGGCATCCTGTCGAAAGAACGTCTCGAGGCACTGGGCCAGGCCCGGGCTCGAGTCCATGCAACCGGTTTGAGGCACGCTCACCGGCGGTTGCGGGCGGGGAGAGCGATCGCGCAGAGTTTCGCGACCCGGAGCCGGAAACGTAAGGTCGCAAACGAGACCAGCATCAGAAACACCGGTGCTCGACGCAAGGCCGATGAGCGCACAGACCAGCAATGCCCGACCGGCAACGTCAAATGACGCCTGAAGCATTTGCACCTGATGTTTTCTGTGATGGTTTGGAGTCGATGCGTGACAACCCGCAGCTGCGCGCATACATGAGGTAAGCCGTGTCACCCTCAGTCGACGCGAGGAGGCCGTGCGTTCCATTCGGAGATCGAGTCCCAGCCGGCCTCTAGGCTCGCAGCATAACAGAAGGCGCCGTCAGAAATCTGTGCGCGCAGTTCGTCGCCTGATCGAGTTTTGAGTCCAGCGCACGTGACATGAAATTCATTCTGCTGATTGGCCGTAAATGAACAGCGCGATCGCCACGTAATAGCAGCCAAGGTGCAGCAGGCGGTCAACCAGATCCCCGATTCAAATTTCCGAATCGCTCTGGGATCGGCAGATAAGACTGAACAGCGCGACGAGTCAGTGGCGTGGCCGCGGCACCTGATGGCCGGTCCTGCTTCGCCTGGCGCTCGCCGGGGATCGCCGTGGACGCCCGTCCTGCACTACTTCGGTGTCATTCTGTGGTCCCTGTGAGCCACCCTCCTTCAATCCTTGACAGCCTGAGCAAGAACGACTCGAAGCAGTGCAGTCGTGTGAACCCTCAACTGATGAGGTTGGGGGTTTTCTGAGTGCGGTCAGGGCACGTCTGCGCGGGAGGCGCTTATGCGAGTCGATCGACCGCTGACAAGTTCGAGTTACCTCACGAAAATTGGCGTCGCTGTCTTCTGTGCTCGTTGCCGCGTTCGCTCTTGCTGCCGTGCGATGGCGAAGGCCCGAGTGCCGCCATGGTCTTCGTCCCAACTTCATCGTCCACGCTGCCGGCAATCGCGGCCTCAATCAATCCCGGGATTGTCCCAGGACCCGGGGGCTTTGTGTGTCCCGGCGGTCCCGATCGCGTCGAACTTTCAGATCGTCATCTCGGCCTCGCAGACCGTCGATCTGAATCAAGCGTCGATCCAGATGATCGACGGGTCGCATCTGGGCGGACCGATGGTGACGTTCCCCAGCCCCTCCTTTCGTCTCAGTTCAACTCGAGGGCGCATCCTGGCTGGGACCACCAGGACGTTTGCGTTCAATCCGCGATTCGTCTGCGGCCCATCGCGTCCGCAGGCCGTGTCGGCGCAGATCGACTACATCGGTCCCACGGGCGTCATGCAGGGCATCACAATCGAGCGGCCCTTGCGCAGGTGACTGTCACGTCCTCGTCGACTCCGGGTTTGCTGGATGCCCTTGAAGGCTCCGGAATGGTGGATGCGGGCCCTGGTGGCCGCTGGCGTCGTCGCTGCGTAGCATCGCCGCCGCCGCGCAGGCACAGTTTCCGTCGAGGCACGATTGGGCTCCGCAAGAACATCAGCTATGACGGCCGTTTCACATTCGTTCAGCCTGAACTACACGACTGCGCCCGGCGGATACTTCTATCGAGGTGAGCCGGCCTGGGCGCATGGATATCCGCTGGCCGAGCAGAACCTCATGGCAATCATGAACGAGGTCAGCTTTCTCGGACCGCACGTGCAGGAAATCAACAGTCTTCGGCTCGATGATCCAGAGCTGTGCAAATATCCGGTCGCCTACGTCATCGAGCCCGACTGGTGGGAGATGACCGACAGTGAGGCGCGCGCCCTTCGCGACTACCTGCATAAGGGCGGATTCCTCATCGTCGACGACTTCAAGGGGCGAAACTTCCGCGGTGGAGGCGGATGGGAGGCTTTCGAATACAACACTGAAGCGCGCGTTACCCGAGGGCAGGTTCGTCGACCTCGACCTCTCTCATCCGATATTCCACTCGTTCTTCGAGATCCAATCGCTGGACGTTCCTCAGGCCTACGTCTACGGCCACGCCATATTTCGTGGATTGTTCGAGGACAACGATCCCAGCGAAGCGGCTTGCAGATCATCGTGAACTTCAATACCGACATTTCCCAGTTCTGGGAATGGTCGGGCACGGGTCTACGATCGATCTCCGATACGAACGAGTCCTACAAGCTCGGTGTGAATTACCTGATTTACGGTCTCACTCATTAGCTGCATTGGGACCACCGGCGGGAAGTCCTACTCGCCTTCCCAGTCGAATCGCGCGAAGTGCCCGTTGTTTCCGGCCGCTGTCATCGTCCCAGTTGATGCCGAACAGATGCAGATGGCTGCGCACCGCTCTTCGCCAGTGCGAGGCGGGCGATTGGCAGGATGGAGCGTGTTGTCGATGTAGGAGCGGCTCGTCCGGATTGGCGACGCTGGCGACGCCCTGCGATAGCCTCGTCGAGCACGCCCGGAACGGCGACCGAACGTGCTCCATCCCCTTTTTCTCGAAACGGATCGGCTTCGCCTCGACGCCGAGGAAGGTGCCGATGAGAGGCGCCAGGCCTCGCCATCGGGCCACCCGCCTGACCGCTCCCATCGCGACGAGCGCCTCCCGTTGCTGGGGTGTCGCGCGCTCGTCGGTGATGAGGGCGACCTTCCAGTTGCTCTTTGTCCATCCTCTTCCGGGGCGTGTCCCACGATGACGAAACTGAGATCGTCGAGGGACAACGTGCCATGCCGGCCGCGATCCACGCTGGAAGACGAGGGCGAAGTCGCGGTGACCTTTGGTGCCGGGAACGGTCAGTTGCTCCGTCACGCACGGACACGAAGATAGTCGCAGCTGCACGATTCAAGTAATCACCGGTAACTTGCCAGGTGGTGTTCGCCATTGGTCCTTCTGCGTGGTGCGTATTTGATCTGCGCAGAGTGTGATTAGAGAGGTTTCAGCGCGCTGATTATCGCCGAAGGCGAGGCGCGGGGATATATAGTAACTTCCCTCCGGAACATCCACCGGGATCCGACCCGCTTTGTGGAGGACAGATGCGAACAACGCTCTCCATTGTGACTGACCTGGATGTTTTTCGCCGCCTTTCCGGGTGCTTTGCGCCATGCCACTCTGTTCACCGCCGGATACGACTTCTGGAAGCCCATCACGCTTCATGGGCACGGTGGTGAAGTGGGAGCTCGTCAACCCGCATGGATGGATAACTTGACGTCGGCGATCCCAACGGCAAAGGTGGTTCGCTGGGCGATCGAAACCGGCAACCCGAACGCTCTGCTCAGGAGCGGGCTGGGAAAGGACTCGCTCAAGCCCGGTGATGAAGTCACCATCGAGGGGTATCTGGCGAAAGACGGAACGCCGAACGGTCAAACAGACAGGTGACGCTGGCCGATGGGCGAAAGGTGCTGGCCGCGTCCTCGGCGGCCAATGCAGCAATACGTAACTGAACGAAGTACAAC